>Ga0194132_10002246_pt1 | contig 36891 bp, 36 predicted proteins | sample TA2KigOf80mmetaG_FD_148612 | JGI IMG/M metagenome (GOLD analysis project Ga0194132, IMG submission 148612) | Freshwater microbial communities from Lake Tanganyika, Tanzania - TA2015054 Kigoma Offshore 80m | ecosystem: Environmental > Aquatic > Freshwater > Lake | place: Tanzania: Lake...
CCTTCGCCAGCCGCTCCAGCGGGTCCCCCGCCGCCGACAGCCACGCCGGCCGCTCGTCCGTGTCGAAGAAACCAGCCTGTCCCGCCATCCCCGCCTCCGGCCATCGCCAGAGGTCAGAGAATCAACCCGCGACCCTCAACGCCAGAGGTTTTCGAGGTGTCCCATTGGCGTACCCCCCACCCCCGGAGATCAGCCATGCCGTCTCTCGCCATCTTGCTGCCACGCTGCTTGCTCGCGCGACGGCTTCTGCTGGGCCTCTGGGGCAGTCTCGTCGGTGGCGGCGGCCTGTGGGCGCGGCGGCGCTGGCGGGCGAGCGGATCGACCGTCGAGCCGGTTCCGTCGGCCCGGACCCCGCGCTAGACCAGGCTGCGGAAGCGGTCGGTGGCGGCGATGAGTTGCGAGCGGATGCCGGCTTCGCCGGCCGAGTGGCCGGCATCGGCGACGATGCGGTAATCCGCTTGCGGCCAGGCACGGGCCAATTCGTCGGCGCTGACGATCGGACAGACCATGTCGTAGCGGCCCTGCACGATGACGCCTGGCAGATGGCGGATCGCTGCCACGCCGTCCAGCAACTGCCGCTCGCCCAGGAAGCAGTTCTCGCGGAAATAATGCGCCTCGATCCGGGCGATGCCGAGCGCCACGGTGTCCGAGCCAAAACGGTCGGCCATCTGCGGGTCGGGCAACAGGGTCGAACAGGCGCCTTCGTAGAGGCTCCAACTGCGCGCGGCCAGCATGTGCACCGCGGGATCGGCGTGCGTCAGGCGGTCGTAGTAGTTGGCCAAGAGATCGGCGCGTTCCGCTGGCGGCAGGAACTCGGCGAACTTCCGCCAGTGCTCGGGAAAGACATTGCCAATGCCGTAGAGGAACCAGTCGATCTCCGACCGGCGGCCCAGAAAGATGCCGCGCAGCACCAACCCGGTGCAGCTTGCCGGGTGCGCTTGCGCATAAGCGAGCGCCAGGGTGGAGCCCCACGAGCCGCCGAACACCAGCCAGCGTTCGATGCCCAGGCTCTCGCGCAGGCGTTCGATGTCGCGCACCAGATCCTGGGTGGTGTTGGCGGCGAGGCTGCCGAGCGGCGTCGAGCGACCGGCGCCGCGCTGATCGAACAGCACGATGCGATAGGCCTTGGGATCGAAGTAGCGCCGGTGCGTGGTGGAGGCACCGGCGCCCGGCCCGCCGTGCAGGAACACGACCGGCCGGCCGGCCGGATTGCCGCAAACCTCCCAGTAGAGTTCGTGGCCGCCGCCCACCGCCAAGCGACCGACCGCGTGGGGCTCGATTTCAGGATAGAAAGGCAGATCGCTCATGCGGGAACTCGCCTATTGGGGCAGTGGGCGGATCAAGGCCGTCTGGCTGCCGGTGGCCAACAGCGTGCCGTCGGGCGTGAGGATGCGTCCCTCCAGAAACATCACCGCGCGGCTGCGATGCATCACCTGTCCTTCGCCGATCAGCCGTCCCGGCGGCGCCGGCCTGAGGAAGCTCGTCTTCAACTCCAAGGTCGGCAGCGCGGCCGGCGCCGGCACGGCGGCGATCGCCGCCTCCACCATCGCCTGATCCAACATGGCGGCCAGGAAGCCGCCCTGCACGCTGCCCAGGGCATTCAGGAATTCCGGCCGCGCGAGGTAGGCGACACGGGCGAAGCCGCGCGCCTCGGTCAGCAGCAGTTCCAGCCCCAGATTCTCGCCGGCGGGTTCGCCGGCCGGGCGCCAATCGGGACAATTGCGCGGCTTCATGCCGGCCACCAGCGATAGAGATGGTAGCGGCCGGCCGGCACCGCTGCCGGCAGCGGCTCTGCCTCAAGGCCCGGCAATGCCAGCGCCTGGTCGCTCGCCACGACCGCGCCCGCTCGCAGCAGCGCGATCAACGCCGCCGGCAACCAGGCGGCGAGCGCGGCGGTCGGGGCCCTCTCGCCACTGCCGAAATCGGCATGCGCCAGGGCCGCCGTGGCCCCCAGCCGGCGCGCCGCCGCCGGCAGGCTGTCGCGGAACTCGCCCAGGAACAGGTGCGCCGCGTCCGGCACGCAATCGGGATGCGTGGCCACCTGGCGGTCGAACGCGAAGATCTCGCGCTCCGGCAGGATGGCGCGCAGATGATCGTAGCTGCGGCCGTTGCCCAGGCCCAGTTCCAGCACCGGCCCGGGCAGGTCGGCGACCAGCCTGGCCGCCTGTTCCAGGCAGGCGCGCTGGCCTTGCAGGCGGCGAATGGCGCTGTCGAGGCGGCTCAAGTCGGACGCACGACGCTCAGCCGCCGGCACGCGCCAGCTTGGCGTTGGCCTCGCGCAACTGCACGTTCATCTGGTCGACGCGGCGGGCCAGTTCGCGCATGATCTCGACCGCCATCTCGGGAAACTCGCGCACCAACCGGAAGAACAGGTCCTTGCTGATCTTCAGCGTCTCCAGCCGTTTGGTCGCCTTGACCGTGGCCGTGCGCGGCACGTCGCACAGGATGGCGATCTCGCCGATGAAGGCGTTCTTGCCGACCTGCGCCACCACCAGGGGTCCGGTTGGCGACGCGATGATGATATCCGCGCCGCCGTCGATAATGACATAGGCGGCATCGCCCATGTCGCCCTGGCGGAACAGGTTCTGCCCCTCGGCGAAGGTCAGCCGTTCGCTGGTGAACGCCAGCAGCTTCAGCTTGGACAGCTCCAGCTTGGCGAACAGCGGGATGCTGCGCAGCAGTTCGACTTCCTCGTTGAGACTCATCGCCGGCCCCTTGGCGCTAGTTTAGGCCGCATTGAGCAGCGCGTGGAGTCTGGTGTTTTCCTGGTTGAGCTCGGCGAAGCTGCCTTGCTCCACCACCTTGCCCTTCTGCAGCACCAGCACCAGTTCGAAGCGGTTGGCCATGTCCGCGCGATGCGCCGACCAGATCACGCCGCGCCCGGCGAATTCGGTCAGCAGGCCATCCAGCAAGTGCTGTTGGCTGGCCGGGTCGAGCGCCGCCGTCGCCTCGGAGAGCACCAGCAGGTCCGGCCGCTTCATGACCGCGCGGGCCAACGCCAGCTTGATGCGCTGTTGGCTGCCCAGCCGCGTGGCGGCGATGCCGACCTGGAAGCCCAGGCCGACTTCCGCCACCTGCCGGCGCAGGCCCAGATCGTCGATCACCTCGCGCAACAGCCGGCCGGCGCGTTCCTGCGCTTCCGCCTGGCCATAGGCCACTTTGCCGAACAGGATGTTGTCCTGCAGGTTGGCGGCCGCATTGTAGCGCTGGGCGTCGAAGAACTCGATGGCGCCCTTGAGCTGGGTCGGCAGTTCGGCCGCGAATGCGTGCCGGGCCGCCAGGATCTTGGCCTTCAGCGCCTCGTCGATCACCCCCAACCGATGGCGCGCCTGGACCAGCTTGAACGGCAACGACATCAGCCGCTTGCGGTCCTCCAGCGCAAGCCCGGCCAAGGCATTGCGGTCGGCCCGCTGCAACAGGGCTTGCGTCTCCGGCAGGTCGTCGGCGGCGATGAAGCTGAACTGCTGAAACAGCTCGTGGTCGGGCGGCAGGCCGGAGAACAGCTCCACCATGGTGGAGCCGACCTGGAAGCCGGCCTGCAGGAAGGGCTCGACCAGCGAGACCCGCTCGAGCACCTGCAAGACATAGGGATGCTCGGCCAGCCGGTCGAGATTGAAGGCGTCGCCGACCGGGCTGCCGAACAGCAGATTCTCCGCGACCGAGGCGTTGTCGTTGAAACGGTCGCGGTCGAAGGCTTCGACCAGCGGCGCCAGCGCCGGATCGGCCAGCCGCTCGCGCAGCCGCAACCTTGCCCGCAGCATGGCATCCGCCAAATCGCCGCGCTGGCCGGGATCGATCGTGCCGCGCAAGCCGAACTGATAGACGTCCTCGCCCATCCCCACCAGGTCGAGCACACGCAACGCCTGCACCTGCAGTTCCTCGCGGTCGGCGGCACCGGCCGACTCGTGATCGATCCAGTCGGCCTTGAGATCGAAATCGACGTTGCCGGACCGCTGTGCTTCCTGCACGTAGCGCCGCCGCTCGTTGGCTGCCTGGCCTTGGTACTTGCGCTCCGCGACCGGCCGGTGCATCAGGCCGAAATACAGGTTGTCGGCGATGCTGCCGGCGAAGATGTAGGGATTCTGCCCGACGAAGGCGATGCGTCGGCCGGTCACCGCCTGCGGCAGCTTGGCGAACTCGAGTTCGCCGGCGGTGATCTGGCCGCGATCGGGGTCCAGCAGTCGGGCCAGCAGCAGGGCCAGTTCGTCCCGCCCGCCGCCCGCCGGACCGACCAGCGCCACATGCTTGTCCAGCGGCAGGCGGATCGACACGCCGTCCAGCACCGGATGGTCGTGATCGTCCTTCAGCACCAGGTTGGCGGCCTGCAGTTCGCCGACGAGCTGCGGCAGGCCGTCGGGTTCCTTGATCTGGCTGTCGGCATCGCGCATGCCGGAGGGATCGAACTGGCTGACGATCTGCTCGTACTTGACCGCCGCGTCCTGCTGCATCTCGTAATAGGCCAGCAGCTCCTTCCACGGCGCCGCCAGGTCCTTGTGCGCCGCGATGGCCGCGACCAGCGTGCCGATCTCCAGTTCGCCGTTGATCACCAGGTAGCCGCCAATGGAATAAAAGAAAAATGGTCCCAGCTGCTGGATGAAGTTGTTCAGCAGCTTGATCAGAAATTTCAGGTTGTAGATGCGAAACCGCAGCTCGAACATGTCATTGAGCTGCTGGGCAAACCCGGCCAGGAAATAGCGCGCGGTATCGTGCGCGTGGATTTCCTGCACGCCGGCCACGGTTTCGCCGATCCGGTCGCTCAATCGGCGGACCCGGCGGGTGCGCTCCTTGGAGAGCATGCGAATCCGGCGCTGGATCTTGGGAATGAGCCAGAACTGGAAGGGATAGAGCATGACCGCGGCCACCGCCATGCGCCAGTCCTGCCAGACCAGGAAGCCCAGGATGGTCAGCAGCGTGCCGCCCTGGAATGCCGGCAGGGCGAAAGCTTCGCCGACAAAGCCGCCAAGCGGCTCCACTTCGCCCACCACCATCGGGATGATCTCGCCCTGGCTCATGTGGCGGAAGGTGGGCAGCGGGAAGCGCAGCACGCGGCCGTACAATTCGAAGCGCATGCGCCGCAGCATGCGCTCGGCCGTGCGGCCCTTGTACACATTGATACAGTATTTGAATCCCTGATTGATCAACACCAGTGCCAAGAATACGCCGCACATGAAGAAAAGATACGAATATTGCTCCAATACTATTCCAAATCCGATATCCATACTTCGAAACGGCTGCTTGGGAGCGATGGCCTGGTTGACGATTGTCTTAGGAACATCATAAGAAAAGTAGAGAAATGGAAACGAAGCGGCGGCCATTAACGTCAGGATCACCTGATCTCTCAGGCTGAAGCGGGTGATATACCTGAAAAGCGAGCGTTCCACTCAGACCAGCTCCAGCCGCGACCGCGATTCAGCAAAGCTTAACCGCAACCCAGACAAGGGTAAACGCCGGCCGCGCGACTGGCCGAACGATAGCGGCGGGCTAGTGGATCGGCTCAAACGGATGCGCCCCATCCGTTTGGGCGGTCGATCCACTGCATCAATGGGTTGGTGGTTCGATTCAACCAACGCTTGGGAACCAAGCGTCGGCATCGAACCACTAGCGAGACGATAGCCGTTTTGCGGTTCCGGCCGGCCGCGGCGGCGTGCGATAGTGCCGGCAACAAGAAAGGGGACGGTAGCGTGAGCGAGGCAGCCGGCGGATCCCGCATCCTGATCTACAGTCACGATTCTTTCGGGCTTGGTCACCTGCGCCGCTGCCGGACGATCGCGCATAGCCTGGTGGAACGCTATCGCAACCTGTCGGTGCTGATTCTGTCCGGGTCGCCGATCATCGGCAGTTTCGACTTCCGCAGCCGGGTGGATTTCGTGCGCGTGCCGGGCGTCATCAAGCTGCGCAACGGCGAGTACACCTCGCTGTCGTTGCATATCGGCATCGAACAGACGTTGGCCTTGCGCGCCCACATCATCGAGCAGACGGCCGAGGTCTTCGCGCCCGACGTGTTCATCGTCGACAAGGAGCCGCTTGGCCTGCGCGGCGAGGTGCATCGGACCTTGCAGCAGTTGAAGCAGCGCGGCGCCCGGTTGGTGCTGGGTCTGCGCGACGTGATGGACGAGCCCAAGAGTCTCGCGCCGGAATGGCGGCGCAAGAATGTGATGCCCGCCTTGCGGTCGCTCTATGATGAAATCTGGGTCTACGGCCTGCCGCAGGTCTGCGATCCGCTGGACGGCTTGGCGGTGCCCAAGATGGTGCGCAACAAGATCGTCTACACCGGCTACTTGCATCGCACGCTGCCGGTGCCGCGGGCGCGCCACCGCCTGCCGGACCTGACCCAGCGGCCCTACATCCTGGTAACGCCGGGCGGCGGCGGCGACGGCGAGCGGCTGATCGAGTGGGTGTTGCGCGCCTACGAGGCGCAGCCGCGCATGCCGTATCCGGCGCTGCTGGTGCTGGGCCCGTTCATGCGGCCCGAAAAGCAGGCCGAGTTCATGCGGCGGACGGAACGGCTGAACAACGTCGCGGCGATCACCTTCGATGCCCAGATCGAGGAATTGGAAGCCAACGCCGCGGGCGTGGTGGCGATGGGCGGCTACAACACCTTCTGCGAGATCCTGAGCCTGAACAAGCCGGCCATCATGGTCCCGCGCACCCGGCCGCGCATGGAGCAGTATCTCCGCACCGCCCGGGCGCAGGAATTGGGGCTCGCGCGCATGCTGGAAGACGACGGGACGTTGGATGCTGGCGTCATGGCCGCGGCCTTGCGCCTGCTGCCGTTCCAGAGCAAGCCCTCGGATGTGGTCATTCCCGGGCTGTTGGAGGGCCTGCACAACGTCAACCGACTGGTCGAGCCGTGGCTGGGCGCGGTGGCCGTGCCAGCCGAAACCGAGGGCAGGGTCGCCGGCCGGCTCGCGCTGGTCGATGGCAAATAGGACAGCGGGCGCCGTCGCGTTCGTGCTCAAGGGCTATCCGCGACTGTCGGAGAGCTTCATCGCGCAGGAAATCCTGGCGCTGGAACGGCGGGGCCTGGATATCCGCATCGTCTCGCTGCGCCGTCCGACCGAGCGCAAGCGCCATCCGGTGCACGCCGCGATCCGGGCGTCGGTGCTCTATCTGCCGGAATATCTCTATCGCGAGCCGCTGCGCGTGCTGGGTGCCTGGTGGCGGCAGCGGCGCAATCCGCGCTATCCGGCCGCGCGGCGTCAATGGCTTAAGGATTGGCGGCGCGATCCCAGCCCCAATCGCGGCCGGCGGTTCGCGCAGGCACTGGTCCTGGCCGACGAGCTGAGCCCGGAGATCGGCCATCTGCACGCGCATTTTCTGCACACCCCGGCCTCCGTCACCCGCTACGCGGCGCTGCTGACCGGGCTGGCCTGGAGCGGTTCGGCGCATGCCAAGGACGTCTGGACCACGCCCGATTGGGAGCTCCGCGAGAAGTTGGCCGACTGCCGCTGGCTGGCGACCTGCAGCGCCGCGGCGCTGGCACGCCTGGCGACCTTGGCCCCGGAGGCGAACCGCCGGCCGACCGTCACCCTCAGCTATCACGGCCTCGACCTCGACCGGTTTGCGCCGGGTCGGCCGCCGCCGGCGGCGCGCGACGGCAGCGATCCGGGGGAGCCGGTCCGGCTGCTGACCGTCGCCCGGGCCGTGCCGAAAAAGGGCTACGAGGATCTGCTGACGGCGCTCGCCCAATTGCCGCCGACGGTGCACTGGCGGCTGACGCAGGTCGGCGGCGGGCCGCGCCTCAAACGCCTGCGCCGGCTCGCGGATCGGCTCGGCCTCGCGGCACGCATCGACTGGCGCGGCAACGGCACGCAGGACGAAGTGCTGGGCCACTACCGGCAGGCCGACCTGTTCGTGCTGGCCAGCCGGATCGCGCCGGATGGCGACCGCGACGGCTTGCCGAACGTGCTGCTGGAGGCGCAGAGCCAGGGGCTCGCCTGCCTGGCGACCGCCGTCTCGGCCATTCCGGAACTGATCGAGCCGGAGGTGACAGGCGTGCTGGTGCCGGCCGGGCAGCCGGCGGCCCTGGCCCAGGCAATGGCGCGTCTGCTTGCCCAGCCGGCGTTGCGGGCACGGCTGGGCCTGGCCGGCCAGGCGCGCGTCGTCGAACGTTTCGACCAGGCCCGGCTGATTGGCGAACTCGCCGCCCGTTTCGGCCTGCCGCCGCCGGTCGCTCGGCGTGACCGGGTCAGCGCCTAGTGGCGCGGCCGAAACGGATGCTATCCATCCGTTTGGCCGGTCGATCGACCGCATCGATGGGTCGGTGGTTCCGTTCGACCGCCGCTTGCGCGCCAAGCGTCGGCATCGAACCGCGAATGTGGCGGATGTGCCGTTCCTCCGCTCTTGGCGGTCGACGCGGCGAGGAACCTCACATCCACCGCCACACGACAATCATGGGATTGCGCGTGTCCCGTTGATTGCGAAGTGGGCATGAGAGTGGCCGCATGGACTTGCGAGCTTCGCAATCGGGACGCCAGGGCATGCGCATCGCGTTCTACGCCCCGATGAAGTCGCCCCACCATCCGGTGCCGTCGGGCGACCGGCGCATGGCGCGGCTGCTCTGGCAGGCGCTCGCCATGGCCGGGCACCAGCCGATGTTGGCTTCCCAGTTCCGCGGCTTCTCCGCCACGCCCGAATGCCAGGCGGCGCTGCGACAGCAGGGCGCGCTCGAAGCGGCGCGGCTCTTGGCGGCCTATCGCCTGCAGCCTGACCCGCCGGCGGCCTGGTTCACCTATCATCTGCACTACAAGGCGCCCGATTGGCTCGGCCCGGCCGTGACCGGCGGCTTGAACATTCCCTATCTGGTCGCCGAGGCGTCGTTCGCGCCCAAGCGCGCCGGCGGTCCCTGGGATTTGGGCCACCGCGCGGCCGAGGCGGCGTTGCGCAGCGCGGATGCCATATTCTGCCTCACCCGGCTCGATGCGCGCTGCGTGGCGCCGCTGGTTCAGCCACCGCGTCGACTGCTGGCCTTGCCGCCGTTCCTGGACGGGCCGCCGGCGCCTCTGCCGCCGCGCGGCGGCGCCCGTGCGGCCTTGGCCCGACGCTTCGGCCTGCCGGAAGCGGCGGTATGGCTGCTGGCGGTCGCCATGCTGCGCACCGGCGACAAGCTGGCCTCATACGCCCGGTTGGCGGCTGCGCTCGGCCGGCTTGGCGGCCTCGACTGGCGCCTGCTGGCGGTCGGCGGCGGACCGGCGGAGGCGGCGGTGCGGGCGCTGTTTTCCGCCGACCTGGCGGGCCGCGTGACGTTCCTTGGGCAGCAAGCTGCGCCGGCCTTGGCCGAATGCTACGCGGCCGCCGATATCTATGTCTGGCCCGGCGTCGGCGAGGCCTACGGCATGGCCTATCTGGAAGCGCAGGCGGCCGGGCTGCCGGTGGTGGCGGGGGCGGAACGCGGCGTGCCAGAGGTCGTGCTGGCGGAGGAAACCGGCCTGCTCACAGCCCCTGGCGACGATGCCGCCTTTGCCGACGCCATCCGCCGGCTGGCGACCGACAATGGCCTCAGGCGCCGCCTTGGCGCGCGCGCGCGGGACTTCGCGTTGAACGAACGCCATTCGGGGCGAGCGGCGGCGATCCTGGACGACGCCCTGCGCGGGCTGCGCCGATGACCCTTCTGGCATTGCTGCGCCATGGCGCCACGGAATGGAACGCGGCCGGACGTCTGCAGGGCCGCGCTGACCCACCGCTGCTGGCCGCCGCGCGCCTGGCCTTGGCCGAGCGCTGCCTGCCCCGGTGTCTGGCCGGCGCCTGCTGGCATGTCAGCCCGCTGCGCCGCGCGGCCGAGACGGCGGGGCTGCTCGGCGGCGCCCCGCTGCGGCTCGAACCGCGCCTTGTCGAACTCGATTTCGGCGCCTTCGAGGGCCGCCGCCTCGTCGACCTGCGCCGCGACCCGGACGCCGCCATGGCCGCGAACGAAGCGCGCGGCTTGGATTTTCAACCCCCCGGCGGCGAGAGCCCCCGGCAATTGCGCGATGGGCGCCTCAGGCCCTGGCTGGCGGAGCTGAGCGCCGCCGGCGGCTGGCATGTGGCGGTCACCCACAAGACCCCGATCCGAGTGATGCTGACGCTGGCCTGCGACTGGCCGCTGCTGGGCAAGCCGCCCGTCCGGCTCGACTGGGATTGCCTGCAGCTCTTCTGGCTGGAAGCCGGCGGCGCGCCCCGGCCTTTGCGGTTCAACCTGCCGCTTGCTGAGAGAGCGACCTGATGGCAGGGCGCGTGCTGTTCTATGTGCAGCATCTGCTGGGCATCGGGCACCAGCGGCGCGGCGCCACGCTGACCCGGGCGATGCGCCGCGCCGGTCTGGAGGTCACCTTCGTCTCCGGCGGGCACGAGATCCCCAACCTGGACCTGGCCGGCGCCGAATTGGTGCAGCTTCCGGCGACGCGCGCGGTCGACCTCTACTTCAAGGAACTGGTGGACGAGAACGACCTGCCGATCGACGAGGCCTGGCGCAACCGCCGGCGCGACCTGTTGCTGGAGACCTGGCGGCGGGTCAGGCCCGACCTGTTGCTTTTCGAGCTGTTCCCGTTCGGCCGGCGGCAGATGCGTTTCGAACTGCTGCCGCTAATCGAGGCGGCAAGGGCGAGCCGGCCGCGGCCGCTGATCGTCTCCTCGGTGCGCGACATCCTGGTGGCGCAGCCCAAGCCCGCGCGCAACGACGAGATCCTGGCGCTGGTCGAACGCCATTTCGATCGCGTCCTGGTGCACGGCGATTCGGCATTTATCGCCCTCGACCGGACCTTCCCGCATGCCCGGCGCATCGCCGACAAGCTGCACTACACGGGCTACGTGGTCGACGAGAGCGGCGAGCGCGGCGCCGGCGGCGATGGCCAGGGCGAGGTGCTGGTCTCCTCCGGCGGCGGCGCGGTCGGGCTCAAGCTGTTGCAGGCTGCAATGGCCGGCCGCGCCATGAGCGGCCTGCGCACGCGGCCCTGGCGGGTGCTGGCCGGCTTGCGCATGAGCGATGGCGAATTTGCCGACCTCAGCGCGATGGCGCCGCCGGGAGTACTGGTGGAGCGGGCCCGTGGCGATTTTCCCAGCCTGTTGATGCATTGTCATCTGTCGATCAGCCAGGCCGGCTACAACACGCTGATGGAGGCGATGCGGGCCGGCTGCCGAGCGGTCGTCGTGCCCTATGCCGGCGGGCTGGAGACCGAGCAGACCCTGCGCGCCCGCCTGCTGGCGGCGCGTTCGTCCTTGCAGGTGGTGGAGGAGGCCGCCCTGGACGCCGCCAGCATCGCCGCGGCCGCCGACCGTGCCAATGCCCTGCCGCCGCTCGACCGGGCCGGGCTCAAGACCGATGGCGCCGGCCGCTCGGCGCAATTGCTGGGCGAGTGGCTGGCGGCTCGGTGCCAGCCATGAGCCCCGTCTGGCAGGGGCTGGCCCAGGAACTGGCGCTCTGGCGCCAGGCCGGCCGGATCGCCACCTTCTGGTGGCGCGATGACGATGCCGGGCCGCTGGAGCCGGCCTTGGAGCGGCTGCTGGCGCTGCGGGCAAGCTTGTCGCTGCCGCTGGCTTTGGCGGCCATTCCGGCGGTGACGGAGCCCGAGCTGGCGCAACGGCTGGCGGCGGAGGACGAGATCGTCGTGTTGCAGCATGGCTGGCGGCATCGCAACCTGGCCGGAGCCGGCCGGCGCAAGGCCGAGTTCGGCGCCGACCGGCCGGTGTTCGAGCGTCTGAGCGACGTGGCCCTGGGCCGTGCCCAGCTGTTGGCCCAGTTCGGCGAACGTTTCCTGCCGGTATTCGTGCCGCCCTGGAACCGCATCGGCGACGATCTGCTGCCGTTCCTCAAGAATGCCGGCATGGTCGGCCTGTCGCGCTACCGGGGGCGGGCCAAGCCGAGCCCGGCCCCGGGCCTGACCGAGAGCAACTGCCATGTCGATCCGGTGGCCTGGACGGGCCATCGCGGCTTCGTCGGCCGGGCGGAAGCCGTGCGGCAGATGGTCGGCCACCTGTCGGCGCGGCGCACCGGCGCCGCCGATCCGGATGAGCCAACCGGCATCCTGAGCCACCACCGGCAGTTCGATGCGGCATGTTGGGAATTCGTCGAGAATCTGTTGCGAATGCTGCGGCAATGTGATGAAGCGCACTGGTTGAGCGCGCGTCGAATGTTTAGTGTCGCGCCGTGACGATTCATGCCTATCCGTTTCGCGCCCTGCTTGCCGACTACGGCCGCGCCGTGTGCGGTTTGGCATTGACCGTGCTGCCGCTGCTGACCGAGGAGGTGGTGCCCGGTTTGGCCTATGCGCTGGCCGGGCTGGCGAGCGTGTTTGCCGCCTTCGGGCTGCGCACCGGCTTGCGGCACGCCGGCCGGCTCGAGCTGAGCGCGACCGGCTTGCGTTGGAACGGCCCGCTTGCCAAGACGATTGCCTGGAACGAGCTGTCAAGCGTCGACTTGCGCTATTTCTCCACCCGCCGCGATCGCGGCCAGGGCTGGATGCAGCTCGACCTGCGCGGATCGCGCGGCACCATCAGGCTGGAATCCACGCTGGAAGGGTTCAGCCAGGTTGCCGCCCGGTGTTTCGAGGTGGCGCGCGAACGGCAATTGCCGTTGCGCGAGGCGGCACTGACGAACCTGCGTTCGCTGGCTCCGGAGCAGTCGATCAACGGCCCCCGATGGTCGACGTCCTGACGGTTCGCGATCTGGCGGTGCACTTTCGGGTTGCCGAAGGCATCGTCAAGGCGGTCGACGGGATCAGCTTCGTCGTGCCGCAAGGCCGCACCGTCGCACTGGTCGGCGAGTCCGGTTCGGGCAAGACCGTGGTCAGCCAGAGCATCCTGCGCATCCTGCCCGAGGCGGCGGAGATCGCGCGCGGCGAGATCCTGCTGGCCGACCCCGGCAAGCGGCAGGCGCCGATCGACGTCGTCAAGCTGGACCCCAACGGCCGGCCGATGCGCCAGCTGCGCGGCGGCTCGGTCTCGATCATCTTCCAGGAACCGATGACCTCGCTGTCGCCGCTGCATACCATCGGCGACCAGATTTCCGAGGCGCTGTTCCTGCACCGCGAGGTCGATCGGCGCGGCGGCCTGGAGCTGACCGCCGAGATGCTGCGCATGGTCGGCTTCCCGAGCCCGAAAGAGGCGCTGAGCCGCTATCCCTTCGAGCTTTCGGGCGGCCTTCGCCAGCGCGCGATGATCGCCATGGCGCTGATCTGCCGGCCGGCCCTGCTGATCGCCGACGAGCCGACCACCGCGCTCGACGTCACCATCCAGGCGCAGATCCTGAAGCTGATTGCCGACCTGCAGAAAGAACTGAACATGGCGGTGCTGATCATCACGCACGATCTGGGCGTGGTGGCCAACGTCGCCGACGAAGTGGTGGTGATGTATCACGGCCGCATCATGGAAAAAGGGCCGGTCGACGCCATCTTCCACGATCCCCAGCATGCCTATCTGAAGGCGCTGATGCGGGCGGTGCCGCGCTTCGGCATGCGGCCCGGCGAACGGCTGACGCCGTTGCGCGAGATCACCGCCAGCGCCGGGCGCCTGCTGCGCCAGAAGGAACCGTGGCCGACCGACCAGACGCAGAACGCCCCGCTGCTGGAAGTCGCCGGCCTGGGCAAACGCTACAGCCTGCGCAAGCGCGGCCTGTTCGCCCGCGCCGCGGGCGGCCGCGAGACCGTGGCGGTCGATGATGTCAGCTTCCATATCGAACGCGGCGAGTGCTTGGGCCTGGTCGGCGAATCGGGCTGCGGCAAGACCACCACCTCGAAGATGATCATGCGGGCGATGGAACCCGACAGCGGCAGCATCCGGTTCAACGACCACGGCCGCGTGGTCGATGTGTTGGGCCTGCGCGACGCCGAGCTGACGCGCTATCGCCGCAAGGTGCAGTTCATCTTCCAGGATCCCTATTCTTCGCTGAACCCGCGCATGACGGTGTTCGACCTGCTGGCCGAACCGCTGCTGATCCATGGCATCGGTGACCAAGCGGAGCGGATCGAGCGGGTCAGTGAGCTGATGGCGCTGGTTGGCCTCGACCCGCGCTATCTGCGCCGCTATCCGCACAGTTTCTCGGGCGGCCAGCGGCAACGTATCGGCATCGCCCGGGCACTGGCGCTGCAACCCGATCTGTTGATCTGCGACGAGCCGGTGTCGGCGCTCGACGTCTCGGTGCAGGCGCAGGTTCTGAACCTGCTGAAAGACCTGCAGGACCAGCTCGGCCTGACCTATCTGTTCATCTCGCACAATCTGGCGGTGGTGGACTACATCGCCGACCGCATCGCGGTGATGTGCGCCGGCCGGCTGGTCGAGCTGGCCCCCAAGGAAGCACTGTTCCGCGAGCCGCAGCATCCCTACACCAAAGCCCTGCTGTCGGCGGTGCCAAAGGCGGATCCGCACGACAAGCTCAATCTCAGCCTGTTGATGGAAGGTCGAGCTTCCGAGCCGTCCGCCTGGCCGGAACCGTTCGCCCTGAACAACGGCAGGCCGGCGCACTTGCGCGACCTGGGCGGCGGCCATTTCGTGCGGCTGCAGGAAGGGGCTCGGCTGTGAGACCGCGCCGCTGTCTTGCCGCCTGGCTGCTGCTGGGCCTGGCCTGCGGGGTGCCGGCGGAAGCGGGCGGCTATGTCGAGGTTCCCTCGTTGCAGGCCCAGGTCGAGTCTGGCGCCTTGCCGCCGGTATCGGAGCGGTTGCCGCAACTCCCGGCGTTGGCCCGCTTCGTTGGCGAAGGGCGCGGGATGGGGCAGCATGGCGGCGAGCTGCGCACGCTGATCGGCCGGGCCAAGGACGTGCGCATGCTGGTGGTCTATGGCTACGCGCGGCTTGTGGCCTATGACGAGTCGTTCGACCTGGTTCCCGACATCCTGGCCGATTTCGAGAGCCATGAGGATCGCGCCTTCACGCTGCGCCTCAGGCCTGGCCACCGCTGGTCGGACGGCCAGCCGTTCACCGCCGAGGACATCCGCTATTGGTGGGAGGATGTCGCCAACAACAAGGAGCTGTCGCCGGCCGGACCGCCGCCGGAAATGCTGGTCGCGGGCAAGCCGCCGCAATTCGAGCTGTTGGATGCGACCACCGTGCGCTTCACCTGGCCGGCGCCCAACGCGTCCTTCCTGCCGCGCCAGGCCAGCGCCTCGCCGCTGTTCATCTACCGGCCCGCGCATTATCTGAAGCAGTTCCATGCCCGCTTCGCCGAGCCGGACAGGCTGGCCCGCGCGGTCAAGGAGCGCCGCGTGCGCAACTGGGCCGCGCTGCATAACCGGCTGGACAATCTCTATGACTTCGACAATCCCGATCTGCCCACCTTGCAGCCGTGGTCGAACCGCACCGCGCCGCCGGCGACACGGTTTGTCGCCGAACGCAATCCCTTCTACCACCGGGTGGACGAGGCCGGCCGGCAACTGCCCTATCTCGACCGGGTGATCATGAACGTGGCGGACGCCAAGCTGATTCCGGCCAAGACCGGGGCGGGCGAGACCGACCTGCAGGCCCGCGGCCTGGCCTTCAACAACTACACCTTCCTGCGCGACAACGAGGAACGCAGCGGTTTTCGCACCCACCTCTGGCGCACCGCCAAGGGCGCGCACGTGGCGCTGTTCCCCAATCTCAACGTCAACGACCCGGTCTGGCGCCAGCTCATCCGCGATGTGCGCTTCCGCCGCGCGCTGAGCCTGGCGGTGGATCGGCCGATCATCAACCGCTCGCTCTATTTCGGACTGGCGCTCGCCGGCAACAACACCGTGCTGCCGGGCAGCCAGCTGTTCAAGCCGGACTACCAGACGCGCTGGGCGGGGTTCGACCCGGACGCCGCCAACCGGCTGCTGGACGAACTCGGCTTGCGCAAGCGCAACCGCGAGGGCGCGCGGCTGCTGCCGGATGGTCGGCCGCTGGAAATCGTCATCGAGACCGCCGGCGAGGACACCGAGCAGACCGACGTGCTGGAATTGGTGCGCGAATCCTGGTCCGAGATCGGCGTCAAGGTCTTCGCCAAGCCAACCCAGCGCGAAGTGTTCCGCAACCGTGTCTTCTCGGGCGCCACGGTGATGGCGGTGTGGAGCGGCTACGAAAACGGGCTCTGCACGCCGGACATGAACCCGCAGGAACTTGCCCCGACTTCGCAGCAGCAATTGCAATGGCCCAAATGGGGCCAGTATGCCGAATCCGGCGGGAAGCAGGGCGAAGCGCCCGACCTGCCGGAAGCGATCCGGCTGGCCGAGCTGGCGACGGCCTGGCTTGCGGCCGGCAGCGTCGCCGAGCGCCGCCGGATCTGGCACGAGATGCTGGAGATCCACGCCGACCAGGCGTTCAGCATCGGCATTGTCTCTGGCGTCAAGCAGCCGGTCGCGGCGCGGACCAATCTGCGCAATCTGCCCGAGGAGGGCGTCTATAACTGGGATCCCGGTGCGCATTTCGGGCTCTACCGTCCCGACACCTTCTGGCTCGACGGGCGCGGCTGAAGCGATGCTCACCTACCTGGTCCAGCGCTTCCTGATCATGATCCCGACGCTGCTGGTGATCAGCGTTATCACCTTCATCATCATCCAGCTTCCGCCCGGCGACTATCTGTCCAACCAGATGGAGGAGCTGCGGGCGCAAGGCGACACGGCGGCGCTGGAGAAGATTGACTTTCTGCGCAAGGAATACGGCCTCGACCGGCCGCTCCTGGAACAATATGCCATCTGGCTCGGCATCTGGCCGGGCGACAACGGCTTCTCCGGCGTGCTGCAAGGCGATTTCGGCTGGTCGTTCGAGTATCAGCGCCCGGTCAACGAGGTGGTCGGCGAGCGCATGCTGCTGTCGTTCGTGCTCAATTTCCACGTCGTGCTGTTCACCTATCTCGTCGCCTTCCCGATCGGTGTCTACACGGCGATCCGGCAATACAGTCTGTCCGACTACACGATGACGCTGGTCGGCTATCTCGGCCTGGCCACGCCCAACTTCCTGCTGGCGCTGATCCTGCTCTGGCTGACCAACCGCTATTTCGGCGTGTCGATCGGCGGCCTGATGGACGAGCAGTATATCGGCCAGCCGTGGAGCTGGGCCAAGCTTGTCTCGGTCATGCAGCACCTGGCCATACCGGTCATCGTGATCGGCACCTCGGGCACCGCCGCCATGATCCGTCGGCTGCGCGCCAATCTGCTGGACGAGTTGCAGAAGCAGTATGTCGTCACCGCCCGCGCCAAGGGCCTGCCGCGCCGGCGGGCCTTGATCAAGTATCCCTTGCGCATGGCGCTCAACCCGTTCATCGCCGATATCGGCAACCTGTTGCCGCAGATGATCTCGGGCTCCGCCATCGTCGCCGTGGTGATGTCGCTGCCGACCTCGGGCCCGATGCTGGTGCATGCGTTGCAGAGCCAGGACCAGTATCTGGCCGGCTCGTTCCTGTTGTTCCTGTCCTGCCTGACGGTGGCCGGCATGTTCCTGTCGGATGTCGCGCTGGCCGTGCTCGATCCCCGCATCCGCATGGGCGCCGAAGCGCAACGATGAACGCGGTGCCGCCCGCCAGCCCGCGCTGGGTCAGCCCGGATCCGTTCGATCCGTATTCCGTCGAGCGCCTGACGCCCGAGCAGGAGCGCTTTTATCTCGCCTCGGCCGGCCGGCTGATGTGGTGGAAGTTCCGCCGCCACAAGGTGGCGGTGGTGGCGGCGGCGTTCCTGATCGTTCTCTATTTCGCCGTCGCCTTCGCCGAATTCGCCGCGCCCTATCCGCTGGCCAAACGGCACGCGGACCACATCTACGCGCCGCCGCAAGGCGTGCACCTGTTCCACGAAGGCAGCTTCGTCGGTCCCTTTGTCTATCCCTACGCCGCCAAATTGGAACTGCGCACGCTGCGCTGGATCTATGAACAGGACCCCAGCCGGCCGCAGCCGCTGCGCTTCTTCTGTCTCGGCGACCGCTATGCCTTCTGGGGTCTGGTCGAGATGCGTTTCCATCTGTTCTGCCCGCCGACCGACGGCACCGTCTTCCTGCTCGGCACCGACCGGCTGGGCCGCGACATCTTCAGCCGCATCATTTATGGCGGACGCATCTCGCTGACCGTCGGCCTGGTCGGCATCGCCATCAGCTTCGTCATCGCCATGACGCTGGGCGGCCTCGCCGGCTATTACGGCGGCTGGACCGACAACGTGGTGCAGCGGCTGATCGAGATGATCCGCTCGTTCCCCGAACTGCCGCTGTGGATGGCCTTGTCGGCTGCCCTGCCCGTCACCTGGAGCCCGCTGGCGGTGTTCTTCGGCATCACGGTGATCCTGGGCCTGCTGGACTGGCCGGGCCTGGCGCGCGCCGTGCGCTCCAAGCTCTTGTCCCTGCGCGAGGAGGATTTCGCCACCGCCGCGCGCCTGATGGGGGCCAGCCCCGGCCGCATCATCCGCCGCCATCTGCTGCCCAATTTCATGAGCCACATCATCGCCAGCCTGACGCTGTCGATCCCCTCGATGATCCTGGGCGAGACGGCGCTGTCCTTCCTGGGGCTGGGCCTCAGGCCGCCGATCACCTCGTGGGGCGTGCTTCTGAACGAAGCGCAGAACATCAACGCCGTGGCGGTCTATCCCTGGCTGATCCTGCCGATGGCGCCGGTCATCCTGACCGTGCTCGCCTTCAACTTCCTGGGCGACGGCCTGAGGGACGCCGCGGATCCCTACAAATAGCCCGACGACCTTGCGGCGCCGGCGCGACGGGGCTTGACACGCTTCGATAGTTCGACAATATTCGAACAATGGAACCAACACAGGCGATCGCTGCCTTGGGCGCGCTGGCGCAGGACACCCGGCTGGCGCTCTACCGCCTGCTGGTCGAGGCGGGGCCGCAGGGCCTGCCGGCCGGCGCCATCGCCGGGCGCCTGGCGGTGCCGCCAACCACCTTGTCCTTCCATCTCAACCTGTTGCGCCAGGCCGGGCTGATCGATTTCCGCCGGCAGGGCCGGACGCTGATCTACGCCGCGCGCTTCGCCCAGATGAACGCGCTGATCGGCTATCTGACGGAGAATTGCTGCCGCGCCGGCGATTGCGGCAGCCAATGCCAACCCCTAGGCGAAGGAGAGAGCCATGCAACGCCTGCACGTGCACGTGTCGGTTGACGATCTTGCCCGCTCGATCGGCTTCTATTCCACGCTGTTCGGCGTGGCGCCGAGCGTGCTGAAGGACGACTACGCCAAGTGGATGCTGGACGATCCGCGGGTCAATTTCGCGATCTCGCGCACCGGCCGCGAGACGGGGCTCGACCACCTGGGCATCCAGGTGGAAAGGCCGGAGGAACTGGCGGCGGTGGCCGGCCGCCTGAAGGCCGCGCACGAAGCCGTCATGGAGCAGCAACAGGCGGTGTGCTGCTATGCCCGCTCGGACAAGGCCTGGAGCATGGATCCGCAGGGCGTGAGCTGGGAAACCTTCCTGACGCATGGTCAGGCCACCACCTATGGCCCGGACCATGCGCCGGCCATGCCGAAGGTTGAGGCCAAGGAAGCGGCCGGCGCCTGCTGCGCGCCCAGCTGTTGCGCACCGGCCTGAGCCGGCGCCGCCTGACACATGCCGCCCGACCTGGCGCGGCGCCTGGGCGCGGAATATCTCGGTACCTTGCTGCTGGTGGCGACCGTGGTCGGCTCCGGCATCATGGCCGAGCGCCTGGCGCACGGCAACGACGCCATCGCGCTGCTGGCCAATACCGGCGCCACGGTGGCGGTGCTGGCGGTGCTGATTCTCAGCTTCGGGCCGCAATCGGGCGCCCATTTCAACCCGGCCGTGAGCCTGGCGATGGCGGCCTGCCGCGAACAGCCCTGGCGGGACGTGCCGGGCTATGTGGGCGCGCAGGTCGCGGGCGGCCTCTGCGGCACCTGGCTGGCGCATGCCATGTTCGCCCTGCTGCTGCTGCAGGCTTCGACCAAGATCCGCAGCGGCCCCTCGCAATGGCTGGCGGAACTCGTCGCCACCTTCGGCCTGCTGCTGACCATTCGCGCGGTGTCGCGCAACCGGCCCGCGGCCGTGCCCTATGCCGTCGCGCTGTGGATCGGCGCCGCCTACTGGTTCACCGCCTCCACCTCGTTCGCCAACCCGGCGGTCACGCTGGCCCGCGCCTTTTCCGACAGCTTCGCCGGCATTCGTCCCGCCGACGCGCCGGGCTTCGTCCTGGCGCAACTGGCCGGCGCCGGGCTGGCGATCGCGGGTTCGCGCTGGCTCTATCGGAACATCAATCCGGCAAGCTGAGCGCCACGCGGAAACCCTGGTAGTCGAACGGCCCGCCCACCTCGCGTTCCAGCACCGTCACCGTTTCCGGTGAGTGCGCCCACGAGCCGCCGCGGGCGACGTGCCTGGTGCAATCGCCGGTCACCCGCGGCCGGCCGGTGCGCGGCGCGCCGACGTAATTGGGGTTCCAGCAGTCCTCCACCCATTCCGCCACGTTGCCCAGCAGGTTGAAGACCCCGAAGGCGTTCACCGGATAGCTGGCGACCGGCGCCGTCCAGGAAAAGCCGTCGTTGCACTCGGCCGGCAGCCAGTCGAAATCGGCCGCCTCGTAGCTGGCCTGGTCGTGCGCGTTGGCATGCTGGCAGAGCGCCTCCGCGACCATGCCGAACGGCCGCTGCTCCTTGCTGCCGGCGCGCGCGACATATTCCCATTCGGCCTCGCTCGGCAGCCGATAGGGATGGCCGGTCTTCTCGGCCAGCTAGGCGACATAGGCCTTGGCGCTCTCCCAGGCAATGCAGGCGGCCGGTTCATCCGCTTCCTGCTCGTAGCCCGGGTTGCGCCAGTGCATGGACTCGTTGCTGGCATATTCGGGCCGCACATAGCGCTTGCAGCCGCCCGCCACCGGCCGCTTGGTGGCGGCGACGAAGGCGGCGTATTCCGAGCGCGTCACCTCGCAGCGGCCGATGGCCAGGCGCTTGTCGATCGTCACCTCGCGTTCCGGCGCCTCGAACGTGGCGCTCTGGTTCGGCCGCTTCGGGCCGCCCATGGTGAACTTGCCGGCCGGCACCACCACCATTTCCGGGCATTCGGCGCAGTCGCGGAAGGTGGCGCCGACGTCGCCCGGCAACGGCACGCGCAGCACGGGCGCCGGGGCCGCCGCCGGCCGCGAGGGTGCCCGCGTCTCGCCGGCGCCGGTGGGCGCTGGCGCGGCAGCGGCGACCACTGTGCCCTTGGGCACGAAGATGAAGTCGCCGCCTTCGTGGTCGGCCAGGCAGATGTCGGCGTATTGCGGCGTCTGTTCGGCGTTCAGCACGACCTTCTGTCGCAGCCGCTGGAACAGGCCAGCCGCCTCCAGCAGCTCGTCGTTCTCGCTGAGCGCGCCCAGAAAGGCATTGGCGAACACCGAATGGCCGCCGGCGCCCTGGTCGGTGACCGGCTCCAGGCCGCCCGAGACCATCGCCGTCCGCGCCCGCCTCTGCGTCATCCGTCGCAGCCATTCCGTGCGCTCGCCGCCGGTCTTGGGCTGCACGTTGGCGTCGCGCACCAGCGCGCCCGACTAGCAGCTATCTGCCACCACCAGCACATGCTTGGCGGCCATCGCCTTGACCCGGCGCGACAGGTCCTCGGTGGCGATCCATTTCAGGTCGTCGTCCTCGGCCGAATCGACCGGCACCCAGAAGCCGGTATTGGTCTGCCGGTCGATGGTGCCGTGCCCGGCGTAATAGATCAGCAGGTTGTCTTCCGCCGTGAGCTCCGCGCGCAGGCGGTTCAGCTCGCCCAGGATCTGCTCGCGCGTGGCGTTGGTCAGCAGCTTGACCTTGAAGCCGTAGCGTTCGCCGAGCAGTCGCGCGGTCGCCTCGGCATCGGCTACGGCGGTCTTCAGCTTGGACAGATGCTGGTAATCGTTGTTGCCGATCACCAGCGCGTGGAACGGGCCGAATGCCAGCGCATCTTCCTGCGCGGCGCGGCCGGGCGACAGTCCAAGCAGCAGCGCCAACAGACCTGCCGCGGCAAGTGTCGACCAACGCATCCTCACCTCTCCCTGGCTGCTCCGCGCAGTCTACGCCACGCTCTCAGGTCTTGCGCAACCACAGGCTGGCGGCGTGCGCGCCCGGCTTGGCCGGCAGCCGCGCCACCACCGAACGCTGCACTGCCTCGCCAGCGCGGGTGAGCAGGTAATGGCTGGCGAACTCGACCCGCCAGTTGCCGGCCAGCAGCATCGGCAGAATCGCGTTCTGCTCGTTGTAGCCGCGCCACCACCAGGCCGCCGGATAATCGTCGGGCAGGAAGACATCGTGCAGGTGCACGAACACGCCGCTCGCCAATTCCGGCAACAGGCGAGACAGCAGCAGATCGACGTCGCTGCCCGGCATCAGGATGTGGCTTGAATCGATCACCAGCATGTCGCCGGCGCTGAGGCTGGCGAGCCGCGGCAGATCGGCCTCGCCCAGCGTGCGCCGATGCAGCGTCACCGGCAGGCCGGCAAGATCGGCCCGGGGCGCGGGATCGATCGCCTCGATGGCGGTGCGCGTCAGTCCGCCATCGCGCGCCGCGCGCACCAGGAAGCGCGTCGAATGGCCGGATCCGACCTCGACGATGCGCGCCGGCCGCTGTTCGCGCACCAGCGTATAAAGCATGGCCGCGTCCAGCGTCGGGAACCAGTCCTGATCGAAGCGAGGCTCCGGCGCCGGGCCGGCGATGGCAGCGAGATCGATGCCATAGCCTTCGACGGCGGCTAGCCGAGCGCGCATCGTGGGCTCGGCGCGCTTGAACAGGCGTTCGGCCGCGCTCACCGCCGGCAGCGGCCGCGGCGGCTGCAACCCGGCATAGCGATAAGGAATGAAGAAGCCGCGCGGCCGACCGAACAGCGTCGCGAGCCCCAGTGCGAAGCGACGCAGCGTCGCGCGCATGGCCGCCGTCAGGGTCGCAGGATCAGGCCCTCGCGGGCCAGCAGGGAACCGGGGCGCGTTTGCCGCAGCTCCGCCGCGATGTCGTCGAGCATGGCATCGTCGTGCCCGGGATCGTGGTGAAACACGACATAGGTGCCGACGCCGGCGGCATTGGCCAGCCGCGCGCCTTCCTGCCAGGTGGAATGGCCCCAATGCAGGTGATTGGGAAACTCGGCGTCGGTGTAGGTCGCGTCATAGATCATGATGTCGGTGCCGGCGATCAACCGCAGTATCGACTCGTCCGGCCGGCCGATGACGTGCTCGGTATCGGTCAGATAGCAGATCGACTTGCCGGCGAACTCGATGCGATAGCCGGTGGCGCCGTTGGGATGGTTGAGGGCAACGGTCCGGATCACGATTTCCGGCGAGATGTCGAGCGTCTCGCCGGCGCGGAAATCGCAAAACGCGATGTCGGCGCGGAATGCCTCCGGTGGCACCGGAAAGAACGGCGCCCGCATCAGCTCGGTGATCGCCTGCCGGATGGTGTAGTCCGGCAGCAGGTGGCCGGCATGCAAGCGAAAGCGATGGCCGGGCACGAAGAACGGCGCGAAGAACGGCAGGCCGACAATGTGATCGAGATGGGTGTGGGTCAGCAGCAGGTCGGCGTCGATCGGCTTGCCTTCGGCCAGCATGGCAAGCCCGGCATAGCGGATACCGGTGCCGGCATCCAGCAGCACGCGGCGCGCGCCGCAGCGCACTTCGAGCGAGGAGGTGTTTCCGCCATAGCGCAGCGTCGCCGCGTCGGCGGTGGCGATGCTGCCGCGCACGCCCCAGAAACGCACGGAGAATTCGGGCGTGTCGCCCGACATCATGCCGCCCCGGCGCGCTCAGGGCACAAGGCGATAGCCGCCGGGTTCGGTGATTAACAGTTCGGAATTGGATGGATCGCGTTCGATCTTCTGTCGCAAGCGGTAGATATGGGTTTCCAACGTGTGCGTGGTGACGCCGGCATTGTAGCCCCAGACCTCGACCAGCAGGGTTTCCCGCGAAACCGGCTTGTCGCCGGCGCGGTACAGGTATTTCAGGATCGCCGTTTCCTTCTCGGTCAACCGCACCTTGCGATTCTTCTCGGTGTTCAGCAGCAGCTTGGCGCTGGGCCGTAAGGTATAGGGGCCGATGGCGAAGACCGCGTCCTCGCTGTGCTCGTGCTGGCGCAATTGCGCACGAATGCGGGCCAACAGCAGGGCGAACTTGAACGGTTTGGCGACGTAGTCGTTGGCGCCCGATTCCAGACCCAGAATGGTGTCGGCCTCGCCCGCCGCCGCGGTCAGCATGATGATCGGGCAACGCACATTGGCCCGCCGCAGCATCTTGCAGACCTCGCGGCCGTCGACATCGGGCAGACCCACATCCAGGATCACGAGATCGAACAACTGCTGCTTGACCGCCTGCAACGCCGCCGAGCCGGTGCCGGCGTATTGGCAACTGAATTCGCCGCCAAGCTGCAACTGTTCGCCCAAGACGCTCCGCAGCGTCTCGTCATCGTCGACCAGCAGGACCTTCTTGGCAATCGGCATGGCAACGTCTCTCCCGGCGGCCGGGCGAGCCGCCTGCCAACCCAACATATAGCGCGCCGTACGGCGGGATGGAACCGCCTTCGCTGCCGCGCGGGCCGCCGGGCATCGCCTTAACCCCTTGATTCCAGTGCGGTGGCTTCCGGCCGTCCCGAACCGGCCGGGCGCCCGTCGGGCCGGCCCCGGACCCGGACGCGGCCAACGGTTGGCACGAGCCGCCGGGAATGTTCTAAGACTGCGCCATGACCGCCGCCGCCATGCCCGAGCCTCGCGTCGACAGTCCGGTCGCGGTCGAGCGGGCCGTCGCCGAGTTCCGCCGTGGCCGGCCGGTCATGCTGCTGACGCCGGCCGGCAGCGGCCTGGCGGCGGCGGCGGAATTGGTGACGCCCGTGCGCCTTGCCTGGTTCGCGCGCGAAACCGGCCAGGCGCTGCTGGCCCTGACCGCCGGCCGCGCCGCCGCCTTGCGCATTCCGCCGAGCGGGCATGCGACCCTGTTGGTCGAGCTGACGCCCTGGCTCGACGCCGCTAGCATCGCCGCGCTGGCCGATGCCACGACCGATCTGGCCGCGCCACTGCGCGGGCCGTTCCAGCGGCAGAAGCGCCCGCCCGAGCCCTGGGAGACCGCCGCGCTTGGCCTGGCCAAGCTCGCCCGTCTGCTGCCGGCGGCGCTGGTCGGCCGATTGCCGGCGGACCAGCCATCGGACTTCGCGCGGCAGCACGATCTGCTGGCGGTGACGGCCGCCGCCATCGCTCGCTACGAACAGGGAGCCGCGCTGCGACTGCGCCAGGTGGCCGGCGCCCGGGTGCCGCTGCAGGCCGCCGAGGACTGCCAGATCCTGGCCTTTCGGCCCGAGGATGGCGGCATCGAGCATCTGGCGATCGTGGTCGGCGCGCCCGACCGCCGACAACCGGTTCTGGTCCGGCTGCATTCCGAATGCTTCACCGGCGACCTGCTGGGTTCGCTCAAATGCGATTGCGGCGAGCAGTTGCGCGGCGCACTGGCGGCGATGGCGGCGCCGCAGGGCGGCATCGTGCTCTATCTGGCGCAGGAAGGCCGCGGCATCGGCCTGATGAACAAGCTGCGCGCCTATCGCTTGCAGGAGGATGGTTTCGATACCATCGAGGCAAACTTGCGGCTGGGCTTCGATGCGGACGAACGGCTGTTCCAGCCGGCGGCGGAGATGCTGCGCCAGCTTGGGGTTGCCCGCATCCGGCTACTGACCAACAATCCCGACAAGGTGGCCGGCCTGACCGCGCTGGGCATCGAGGTGGTGGAGCGCGTGCCGCACGATTTCCCCGCCAACCGACACAACGAGGGCTACCTTCTGGCCAAGCGGCACAAGGCCGGCCATCTTTTCTGAGGCGGCAAGTCTTGCCGCCCCGCGCCCCGGCAAGTGCTTGATTCCAATGCACTGGTTCGCGGCCCACGGGTTGCATCCGCCGGCATCGATGGTAACCGACAGCCTCACCGCGCTGTTCCCGAGCGAAGGCTCGCTGGCGGCCGATCGCTATGCCGGCGCGCCCCGTCCGGGCGCCGACACGTTCTTCGGCCAAGGCGGCTTCGCCGAACTGCTGGCGGTGCTCACCCCCCTGCAACACTTGCCGCTGATCGGCAGCCTCTACCGGGCAGTGACGGGCGACATGCTGTCGCCGGGTGCGCGGCTGGCCGGCGGCGTGCTCTATGGCGGGCCGATCGGCTTGATTTCGGCGGTGGTGAACAACTTCGTCAAGGAGGCAAGCGGCCGCGACATCGCCGGCAACATGCTGGCGATGCTGGACGAGCCTGCCGCCGCCGACAGCCACGCTGCCGCCTTGCCGCCCGCCAGCGAAGGCGCGCCCGCCGGCCCGGTCCGGCCACCGAGCGAGGCGGCGCCACCTGAGCTGAGCCCGGAAGCGATGAACGCGCTGCTGGCCAGCGTCGGCGCCAACCAGCCCGGCCCGCGCGCAGCCGCGCGGCTTCGCCGCCTTTCCGGGCGCCGGCAAGGCCGCCGGTGGCAGCGGCGCGATGCCCGGCAGCATCCCGCCGGCGCTCTATCGACCGGCCGCGGCCACGCCGCAAGCAGCCGCCGAGCAGGCCGAACGCCGCGCGGCGTCCTTGGACCTGCACCGCCAGCTCAAAGGCTATATCGACGCGCGCAATCTCGCTTCGCCGGCGCAGGCCCGCTAACATCCCCGCCGGGGAGCACGGACATGCTGTTTCAGGTCGCGGCCGACGGCTGGTTCAGCTTCGCCACCCGGCGCTATCGTTGCGCGCTCGGCCGCGGCGGCGTCGCTCACGACAAGCGGGAAGGCGACGGCCGCACCCCGAGCGGCCGGTTCGCGTTGCGCCGTGTGCTCTATCGGGCCGACCGCGTGGCGGCGCCCGACACCGGCCTGCCGCTGACCGCGATCAAGCCGGAAGACGGCTGGTGCGACGACCCCGTCGATCGCGCCTATAACCAGCTCGTCAGGTTGCCTTATCGCGCGCGGGCCGAAACGCTTTACCGGGCGGACGGGCTCTACGACTTCCTGGCCGTGATCGGCTACAACGACCAGCCGCTGCTGCCGGGCGCGGGCTCGGCGATTTTCCTGCATATCGCGCGGCCCGACTATGGCCCGACCGAAGGCTGCGTCGCGCTCGCGCCTGAGCATTTGCGCGAAGTCCTGGCGCTGGCCGACACCGGCAGCGAAATCGAGATCCGCGCCAGCTAAAGTGGCGCGCGGCGCGGTCCGAAGATCGCCGTGCCGACGCGCACATGCGTCGCGCCCAGCGCCACCGCCACCGGATAGTCGGCACTCATGCCCATCGACAGCTTGGCAAGGCCGTTGCGCCGCGCGATCTTAGCCAGCAGCGCGAAATGCGGAGACGGCTCCTGGTCGAGCGGCGGTATGCACATGAGGCCGTCCAACGGCAACTTCAATTCCTCGCGACAGAGCGCCACCAGCGCGTCCGCTTCGGCCGGGAGGACGCCGCCCTTCTGCGCTTCGCCGCCGGCGTTCACTTCGATGAACAGGCGCGGCCAACGGTTCAGCGCCGCCATCTCGGCCGCCAGCTTGCGCGCGAGCTTCGGCCGGTCGACCGTCTCGATCACGTCGAACAGGGCCACCGCCGCCCGCGCCTTGTTGCTCTGCAACGAGCCGATCAGGTGCAATTGCAGATCGGGGCATTCCGCCTTCAGCGCCGGGTATTTCGCTTCCGCTTCCTGCACCCGGTTCTCGCCGAACACCCGCTGGCCGGCGGCCAGCGCGCCGCGCGCCGCCTCGGCCGGCTGGGTCTTGCTGACCGCGACCAGCGTGACGGTTTCCGGCGCGCGGCCGGCGGCGCGGGCCGCGGCCGCGATCTCGGCCCGCACGCGCGCCAGATTGGCGGCAATATCGACAGCGCTGGCGAGTTCGGCGGCAACGGCCATGACCAAGCATCCTTCGCTGGGCGGCTGAGGTGACAACGCTAGCAGAGCAGGCGCGCCGCCTCAAAGCGCCGCGGCGCGGTTTGCCCCACTTGTGGCTGGTCACCGACAGCCAGCGCCTGCCCGACCCGCTGCCCGCCGCGCGCCGCCTGCCGTCCGGCAGCGGCATCATCCTCAGGCATTACGACGATCCCGGGCGCTTGGCCCTGACCCGCCAATTGCGCCGCATCGCCGCCCAGCGCCGCCTGGTGCTGCTGCTGGCGGGGCCGCCCCCGGCGGGGCTTGCCGCCGGCGCCGACGGCGCGCACCTGGCGGAAGCCAGAACGCGCTACTGGCGGCGGCCCCGGCGCGGCTTCCGCGTGACCTGCGCCGCGCATTCGCTGCCGGCATTGCGCCGCGCCGAACGCGCCGGCGCCGACGCAGTGCTGCTGTCGCCAGCGTTTCCCACCGCCAGCCATCCGAACGCACGCACGCTTGGCCCGCTGCGGCTGGCCGCGCTCTGCCGCCAGGCGCGGCTGCCGGTGATCGCGCTGGGCGGCATCGATGCCCGCGGCGCACGTCGGCTGGCGGGAGCGCGGCTGGCCGGCCTTGCCGCCATCGCCGGGCTGGCGATTGCCAGCCGCGCGCACGGCAATTAGGGCAATTTCCGATCGACACGATCGGGAGCCATTGCCCTGCAACCATGACAACAGCGCGGTGGGCTTCAAGCAGAGGGATCGCTGATCGCGATTCCATCCGATCGGACACCGCGCTAGCTTCTGCCGATGCGCCTAAATCTCGGCTGCGGGCACGACAAGCGTGCCGGCTGGCTCAACGTCGACAGCTCGCAGGCCGCCGAGCCGGACCAGCTCGTCGATCTGGAGAAGCTGCCTTGGCCGTGGCCCGATGACGCGGCGGAGGAGGTGCTGCTGAAGCACGTGCTGGAGCATCTTGGCCAATGCACGGCAACCTATCTGGGCATCATGCGCGAATTGTGGCGGGTATGTCGCGATGGCGCTAAGGTGCGCATCGTCGTGCCGCATCCCCGGCACGATCATTTCCTCAACGATCCCACCCATGTGCGCGCGATCACGCCGCAGGGCCTGGAACTGTTCAGCCAGCGCAAGAACCGCGAGTGGCGCCTGAACGGCATCGCCAACAGCACGCTGGGTTTGCATCTGGACATCGACTTTGAGATCGAGTCGGTCTCCTTGCTGCCGGACGACGCCTGGCGGCAGCGTCTGGAACGCGGCGAGATCGACCGGGCCCAGTTGACCCAGGCGATGCGCGCGCAGAACAACGTCATCGCCGAGACCACCGTGGTCCTGACCGCGATCAAGCAACGTCATGGCTGAGCCCGCAACGCCGCCCCCGAGCCAACCCTCGCGCACGCCACTGGCGGCGTTCAGCACGAGCGCGGATTTCCGTTTCAGCCAGTCCAATGCCAGTCCGCGCGCCGCCCAGCAGGGCCGCGCCGGCGAGCGCCATGTCACCTCCTCGCGTGCGTTCCTGAACAACGCGCTGCGCCGCGACGCGCGGTTCCGCATCTTGGGCAACGTGACCCTGCCCTGCCTCGCCCGCGGCGTTTGGCCGACGCATGCCTTTGCCGGACAGCGGGTGCTGTTTCTGCTGCCCAGCCCGGCGCTCGGCAGCAATGTGTCGACCGCGCTGTTCCTCGATGCCTTCGCGGCCCGCCACCGGCCCAAGGCGCTTGGCGTGTTTTGCGCCGAGTCGGCGACGGACATCTATTTCCGTGCCGGCCTGAAGGACGTGTTCGCGCTGTTCGTCGCCGAGCGCGAGTTGCGCCGCTGGGACGTGATCGTCGATCTGGGCATGCTGGAAAGCCGGCGCGACGTCGAACTGTGGCCGGTCGACATGGAGGCGGAACTGAACGCCGCCTTCGCTCTGGCGCCCGGCCCGCGCTATGCCGCCGCGCCGCGCGCGCTGCCGCAGAGGCGCCTGCGCATCGGCCTGTTGCCGCTCGCCTCGTCGCCCTTGCGCACGCTGCCGCTGGCGGCGACGCAAGCGCTGCTCGAGCCGCTGCTGGGCTTCGGCGAACTGACACTTTGCCTCAACCGCTTCCAGCAGCAGGGCGTGCTCTATGCGCGCGAACTGGCTCCGCGGCTGCCGAAGGCGGTCAAGCTGATCGACGCCTTCGCCTCGATCGGCGCGCTGCTCGATGCCGTCGCCGGCTTCGACTACCTGGTGCTGGCGGACAGCGGCCCCGCGCACATGACCAAGCTCCACGCCACGCCCGGCGTCGCCGTCTACAGCTCGGCGCCGGCCGAAGTGCTGCAGGGCCGCTTCCGCAATCTGGCGGCCTTTCATGTCCGGTTCGCGGGGCCGCACTGCCGGGCACCGTGCGGGCTGGCCAAGCTGCGCGAGACCGCCGACGGCCGCATCGGCTGCATGGGCTCGCTGAGCTTGCCCCTGGCCGAGCTGCCGAAAACGCCGAAGCGCCAGGATCCGGCGCTGGTCGAGCATCTGCTGCTGGCCGCGCCAGTGCCGTGTGTCGCGGCGCTGGCCGCCGATCCGGCGCCGCTGGTCGCTTTCGTGCTGGCCGATCTGGCTGGGCGCGGGGCGATACCCCGAGCCTCATAGACGGGGCCGGGCAATCCCCTACCCTCGCCCCCAGCGGGGGAGAAGGCGGGGTGAGCGGCTGTCCCTAAGCACAAAAGATAACGGGGCGGGAAGATCCCGCCCCGTCTACTCGATCGAGAGAGACTTAGAAGGAGATCGACGTGCCGAAGTAGAAGATCGTCGCGTCGTTCTCGGCCACGAGTGCGTCGGTCGCGGTATTCGCAACGCGGTTCACGTTGCCATTACTGGCGTCCAAACTCCAGAACTGAATGCCGGTCGCCAGAAGGATGCCCGGCCCGAGCTGGTAGGTGAGGCCCACTTCGAACGCGTCCAACTCGTCCTCGCCGCCAACGTTGGTGTAGGCGACAGCGCCGGCGTTGTTTAGGATATTGCCGGAGCGGAAGCTGGTCTCGGCGTGGGTGTACTGCACGCCAATACCCCACGGGCCCCAAACATAGCGGCCCGCGACCGACCACACCTTGTGATCGTCGAGCGGATGGCCGCTGTCAGTGCCCAGGTTGTCGTAGCGATAGGCGCCGCCGATCGTGAAGCCCATGTACGACAGGTTCAGGCCGATGCCGTACTCCTCGCGGTCGTCCAGCGAGTCGGCCGCCAGGGTTGCGCCGGTCGGGTTGAACGACTGCCCGCCGGCGGCAAGCGCGCCCGCGGCGATCACCGTCCCGCCTCCCGCCGTAAAAGCGGCCGCTCTGATGTTGTTCTCCAGGTTGCCTTTGCCGTAGCCGAGCGACGCTGCCACATCGACGGCCATGATCTTTCCGACGTAATTAACGCCGATTTCGAAGACCTCAGTCTGCTGGCCGATTTCCTCGTCGCCCTGGAAACCCGAGTACGAGCCGCCGCAGTTGTTGCCGGTGGACGAGCCGACCGCGCCTTCTTCGCAGTTATCGGGCGTGTAGCTGATGCCCAGCTGGAAGCCAGCGAGGCGCGGCGTGTAGTAGCTGATCTTTTCCGCGTCGGAGGTGAGGTTCTGGTAGGTGGAGGGCAAGCCCACCGCCAGCGTCTGGTTGGTGCCGGGCTGCAGCACGCGGATGTTCGGCGAGTTCAAGCCAAAGGCGGAACTGCCCGACGGGTTCGGCGGCGCGTAGTGCATGCGGTAGGGCGCGGAGTTGATCGCGCCGGCCTCGATCCGGCCGAAGCTGCCTTCGACGAAGATATAGCTTTCGTCGATTATGTCGGCGCAGGACTCGGCCTCGAGCTGGATGTTCACGCCGACGTCGATGCCGTTGTCCAGCGTCGTCTTGCCGCTGAAGATGACTTCCGCCTCGCGCTTGATACCGTGGCTGCGCCGCGCGTAGCCCGGCTGGGCCGGGATGACCCCTGACGGCGCGGCGTCATCCTCGTCACCGGCGACGAAATAGGCCTGGAAGTAGCCGCCCACGCCGAGCTTGATCTTCTCGGCCGGCTTGGCCTGCGCATTGGCGCCGCCCGCCACGATGCTCGCGGCGACCAACGCGGTCGTGCCAAACAGTAAATGCTTCATGAGTAACCCCTTAGATGTGTGGCCTGACAGAGGCATGCGAACACCCCAGGGCATGCCTAACCCCGCGTCATTAAGAGAGAGCAACGGCAACCGGTCAAGCAACGCCATCCCGCCGCCACAGGGAAAGCCGGTTACTGTTGCACGGCTGCAACGTCCCGTTGGCGACTCCGGCGCATTGCCCATCGGCTTGGCAAGCGCTATGAAGGTCATGCGTCGGCGGACGCGACTGGATGGGCGGGACCATGCGCGCGGGACGGACAGCGGTTGCAAGCATGCTGGCGCTAGCGGCCTTGTGGCTGGCCGGCTGCCAGGACGTCAAGACCGAGTATGCCTATCCCGATCACCGCTATGGCCGACGCGATCCGACGGGCAGCAACAAGCCCGTCGATTCCGTGTTCGGCCCCGGCGGCGGCCTGTCCATCCTGGGCGGCAACCGGGCGCCGGCCGAAAGCGGCGGCGCCGGCCTTGGCGTCAACAGCTTCCTCTGGCGGGCCAGCCTGGACACCATCGCCTTCATGCCGCTGGCTTCGGCCGACCCGTTCGGTGGAGTGATCATCACCGACTGGTTCAGCCCGTCGGAAACGCCGAACGAGCGCTTCAAGATGACGGTCTATATCCTCGCCCGCCAGCTTCGCTCGGACGGCCTGAAGGTGGCGGTGTTCCGCCAGGTGCGCGGGCCCGGCAGCGACTGGCAGGACGCCGCGGTGGCGACGCAGACCGCGACCGATCTGGAGAACGCCATCCTGACGCGCGCCCGGCAGCTTCGCCTGGAAACCGTGCAGGGCTGAGCGCCCCGGCGCCAGCCTCGCGGGGGCCACGGCCCCGGCGCAAGCCAGCAAAGACGGATCCCATGTCACGGTACAATCCCAAGCTCGCCGAAGCGAAATGGCAGGAAGTCTGGCGCCGGCGCGAGGCCTTCCGCGCGGTCGAGGACCCGGGCCGGCCGAAATACTATGTTCTTGAGATGTTCCCGTACCCATCGGGCCGCATCCACATGGGACATGTCAGAAATTACACCATGGGAGATGTGGTGGCCCGCTTCAAGCGGGCGCGCGGCTTCAACGTGCTGCACCCGATGGGCTGGGATGCCTTCGGCCTGCCGGCCGAGAACGCGGCGCTGGAAAACAAGGTGCATCCGGCGAAATGGACCTACGAGAACATCGCCAACATGCGCCGGCAGTTGATGTCGATGGGCCTGTCGCTGGACTGGAGCCGCGAGCTGGCGACCTGCGACCCCGGCTACTATCGGCACCAGCAGAAGATGTTCCTGGATTTTCTCAAGGCCGGCCTGGTCTACCGCAAGGAAAGCTGGGTCAACTGGGACCCGGCCGAGCACACCGTGCTGGCCAACGAGCAGGTGATCGACGGTCGCGGCTGGCGCTCGGGCGTGCCGGTGGAGCGGCGCAAACTGGCCCAATGGTTCCTGAAGATCACGGCCTATGCCGAGGAACTGCTGGGCGCGCTGGACGGCCTGGAGCGCTGGCCGGACAAGGTGCGCCTGATGCAGCGCAACTGGATCGGCCGCTCCGAAGGCCTGCGGCTGGATTTCGCGCTGCGCGGCCGGCCCGAGAAGGTCGAGGTGTTCACCACCCGGCCCGACACGCTGTTTGGCGCCAGCTTCCTGGCGCTGTCGGCCGAACACCCGCTGACCCAGGCGCTGGCCCGCGACAATCCGGCGCTGGCAGCCTTCGTCGAGCGCTGCCGCCAGGGCGGCACCAGCGCGGCCGATGTGGAGACCGCCGAGAAACTGGGCTTCGACACCGGCCTGGAGGCGGCGCATCCGTTCCGCGCCGGCGAGGCCGTGCCGGTCTTTGTCGCCAATTTCGTGCTGATGGAATACGGCACCGGCGCCATCTTCGGCTGCCCGGCGCACGACCAGCGCGACCTGGATTTCGCCCGCAAATACGGCTTGGCGGTGAAGCCGGTGGTGATCCCGGCCGAGGCGGAGCCGGCCGGCTACCGGATCGCGGCCGAGGCCTATACCGGGCCCGGCCGGCTGGCGAATTCCGATTTCCTGGACGGCCTGACGGTGGCCGCCGCCAAGGCGGCGGTGGCGGCGCGGGCCGAGGCGGGCGGCTTCGGCCGGCGCGAGGTCAACTGGCGCTTGCGCGACTGGGGCGTGTCGCGCCAGCGCTATTGGGGCTGTCCCATTCCCATCATCCATTGCGCGAGCTGCGGCATGGTGCCGGTGCCGGAGGCCGACCTGCCGGTCAGCCTGCCGGAGGACGTGGAATTCGACCGGCCCGGCAACCCCTTGGACCGCCATCCGAGCTGGTGCCACGTCGCCTGCCCGAGTTGCGGCAAGCCGGCGCGCCGGGAAACCGACACCTTCGATACGTTTGTCGACAGTTCCTGGTATTTCGCGCGGTTCTGCTCGCCGCAGGCAAGTTCCCCGGTGCAGCGTGCGGCGGTGGATTACTGGCTGCCGGTCGACCAGTATATCGGCGGCGTCGAGCACGCGATCCTGCATCTGCTCTATTCTCGGTTCTACACGCGTGCGATGCAGAAGTGCGGCTATCTCGACGTCGCCGAGCCGTTCGCCGGGCTGTTCACCCAAGGCATGGTCTGTCATGCCACCTATCGCGACGAGGCCGGCCAGTGGCTGTTTCCGGCCGATACGCGGCGCGCCGCCGATGGCGCGCTGGTGCATGCCGAGACCGGCCGCCCGGTCAGCATCGGTCGTTCCGAGAAGATGTCCAAATCGCGCAAGAACGTGGTCGACCCGGAGGACATCATCGAGCGCTATGGCGCCGATACGGCGCGCTGGTTCATGCTGTCCGACAGCCCGCCCGAACGCGACCTGGAATGGACCGAGGCGGGCGTGGAGGGGGCCTGGCGCTTCACCCAGCGGCTGTGGCGCCTGGCCGCCGCCGAGGGCCTGCCGGCGCCGGGCGCCAGCCAGCCCAACGAGTTCGGCCCCGCCGCGCTGGCCCTGCGGCGGGCCACGCACAAGGCGATCCGCCGCGTCACCGAAGACATCGAGGGCTTCCGCTTCAACGTCGCGGTGGCGCGCATCTACGAACTGGCCAACGCGCTGACCGAGTTCCGCGGCGACCCGAGCGGCGGCGCCTGGGCCTTGCGCGAAGCGGTCAAAACCCTGGTGCGACTGGCCGGCCCGATGATGCCGCACCTGGCGGAGGAGCTTTGGCAATTGCTGGGCCATGACCGGCTGCTGGCCGAGAGTGCGTGGCCGGAGCCGGAGGCCGCGCTCCTGGTTGACGAGACGGTGACCGTGGCCGTGCAGGTTGGCGGCAAGCTGCGCGCCACGTTGAGCCTAGCCCGCGACCTGGGCGAACCGGAACTGCGCCAGGCGGTGCTGGCGGAGGACAAGATCAAGCGCGCGCTGGACGGGCGGACGATCCGCAAGATGGTCGTGGTGCCGAACCGCGTCGTCAACCTTGTGGTGTAGGCGGGCCGCGCTGCTGCTGGGCGCTCTGCTGCTGCTGGGCGCCTGCGAGCTGCGCCCGCTCTATGCGACGCGCGCCGGCGCGGTGCCGGCGGCCTTGTCCGAGGTGCTGGTCGCGGCGATCCCGGAGCGGACTGGACAGCTCTTGCGCAACCGACTGGTCGAGCAGGTCAACCCCTACGGCCAGCCCGAACGGCCGCGATACCGGCTCGAAGTCGGCCTCAACGAGCGGAAGGAAGGCCTGGCCATCCGCCAGGACGACAGCGCCACCCGCATCAGCCTGATCCTGGTGGCGGATTTCCGCTTGATCGAGCTCGCCCAGGGGCGGCTGGCGATGGTCGGCTCCGCCCGCACCGTGGTTGGCTACAACATCATCCGCTCCGACTATTCCAGCATCGTCTCGGAGCGGGATGCGCAGCGCCGGGCGGCGCACGAGCTGGCGGACGAAATCAAGGCCCGGCTTTCCTTGTTCCTGGCCCGACGGCCGGAGCAGACCGGCTGAGCGCCCGCGCCATGCAACTGAAGCCGCGCGAGGCGGAGGCGTTCCTGGCAAGCCCGGATCCGGCGATCCGGGCGGTTCTGCTGTTCGGTCCCGACGCCGGCCAGGCGCGCGAGCGGGCCGACCACCTCACCCGGCTGGTCGCCGGCGGCCTGGACGACCCGTTCCGCGTCGCGCCGCTGCGCCGCGAGGCGCTGCTCGAATCGCCCGCGCGCCTGCATGACGAGGCCGCGGCGCTGTCGCTGATCGGCGGCCGGCGGGTGCTGCGCCTGGCCTTGACGGATGTCGGCAAGGCTTTGGCAACCTTGCTCGCGGATTACGTGGCGGCGCCGGCGCCGGGGGACAGCTTGGTGCTGGTCGAGGCGGGCGACCTGGCGCGCGAGGACGCGCTGCGACAGGCCTTCGAGGCGGCGGCGAACGCGGTCGCCCTACCCTGCTATGCCGATGAGGGCGAGGCGCTGGCGCGCTTCGCGCGGCGCACTCTGGGCGAGCAGCGCGTGGCCGCCGAGGACGCGGCGATCGACTACCTCTTGCAGCATGTCGGCGGCGATCGCGCGCTGGTGCGCGCCGAGCTCGACAAGCTCGCGCTCTATGCGGGGCGCGACGGCCGGCTGGCCTTGGCGGATGTCGAGGCCCTGATCAGCGACGCGCTGGAACAGGATCTGCAAGCCCTGGCCTTCGCGGTGGCCGATGGCGCGCTGGCGGCGGTCGACCGGGACTATCAGCGCTGCCTCAGGTCGGGGACCAGCCCGGTCGGGGTGGCGCGCGCCGTTTTGCGGCATTTCCAGCGCCTGCACGGCTACGCGGTCCAGCTGGAACCGGGCGGCGACCCGCAGCGGCTGTTCGAACGCCTGCGCCCCAAACCGTTCTGGAAACAATTGCCGGCGCTGCGCCGGCAATTGCAGGCGTGGTCCGCCGGTCGGCTGGCGGAAGCCATGCGCCGGCTGGACGAGGCCGAGGCCGGCTGCAAGCAGACCGACATGCCGGCGGCAGCGCTGGTCGGCCAGACCTTGCTGACCGTGGCGCTGGCCGGCCGCGGCCGGCCGGGCCGTTGGGCGCAGCCGCCGCCGATGCCCGCCCAAAGCCGCCGTAAATCCAGCGGACACCTCGAAGAACCCCATCATTGACGACGAAGCATCGCCGATGAGGGCATGGCCTGCGGCCCAGCCTGCGGATTGGGTGCTGTGGCGGGGTCTATTTGGTCTGCGGTGGCGTGTCGATGCAGTGAGCGGCGCAGTGAGCCCAT
>Ga0194132_10002248_pt1 | contig 36869 bp, 48 predicted proteins | sample TA2KigOf80mmetaG_FD_148612 | JGI IMG/M metagenome (GOLD analysis project Ga0194132, IMG submission 148612) | Freshwater microbial communities from Lake Tanganyika, Tanzania - TA2015054 Kigoma Offshore 80m | ecosystem: Environmental > Aquatic > Freshwater > Lake | place: Tanzania: Lake...
TAAAGCCCTCGGTTACTACCTTGTCAGCGAAGTGCTTAGGCGTCTTAACTATGGTATCAACCACGTTCTCGCCCTGGAATATCGACGCCGACCCAAAGACAATGGTTCCTACCTGCAAATAATCGAGGCCTGCGTCGGCAAACGTGAAGCGCCAGTATCTATAGCTTTGCAGTGGAATAGTGTCGGCAATCCATATGGTGTTTTCAGTTCCATCTGGTTTCACGATGTATAGCTGTGAGTTACTGAAACTTGGAGATTGCGATCCTTCAATCCTGATGGTTCCAGTTACTCGTAAGTTGTGACCAAGGATTCCAATTGTATCGACAAAGACGCCGCTACTTATCCCGGTATCGCAGACAAGCGTGCAGCCAGTAACCGTTGGAGAGCGGAAACACTGTTCCACAACATCCGTGTTGAGGTTATTAGGTGAAAAATCACCTGGGCTCTGCTCACCAACTGTCCTTGTCCAGTTGTTGCCGTTGATCCCTCGGCTTGGGAAGTCCCAAAGAATCCGCAGGTTGTAGGTGTTATAAAGCACCTTCCTGACCTGCATTTTGGTCGTCTTAGATTTCTTGGCCTCGACCTGGAAGAGCGTAGTCTTGCTGTCGTCTATCCGTAGCTCGACCTGAGACAGTAGGTCTTTTGTGTCGGTAATCTGGCGGTCAACCTGTGCCAGCGTTGTTTTCGTTACAAGAGGTTTACGCTCAACTTGCATTAGAAGTTTGGCACAAACAAACGGAGTCAGATACGGCGCCGACAAGTGAGGACGTTGTAAATAACCTTCGTGAGAACAGTCACCCTGTTTAAGACGACCAGACGAGGCCTCCATCAGCGTGAGTTTCGGCTCGTTGGCTATTTGCCCCTCAACCTGCGACAGCGTAATGGTTGGCTCAACTATCAGCTTCCTATCGACCTCGGCCAGCGTGACCTTCGTCTTATCTAGGAACCTATCAATCTGGCTGAGTACCGCCTTTGGTTCATCAACCCTAGCTTCGGCCTGAGCCAAGACCGTCTTATCGTCGGCAATCTGGCGATCTACCTGCATGCCTAGCCCATCGAAGGCCGTGCCCTGGAAGTAAATATCCGTCAGGTAATCAAGCTCCAGATAACCGATTTCAAAGAGTATGGTCATTTCCTAACCCCGCCGGCGTAGACTACCGCCCGACCGTCAAGACTGCCGCGCTTCAGCTCTTCGCGAAGTGCAGGCATGATCCGTTGGCGAACGAAATTTTCATCTATCCGATCTTTGCTCTCAATCGAGAGATTGAGCGATATGTTTTGTATGACTGGTTTATCTACACCCTTGCCCTGGTTGAGAGCGTTAAGGGTCGGAAGACCGATGGCAGAAGCAGCCTGACGATTGATTACAAACTCCCCAGCCGTCAGCATGGCCGGAACCATATCAACCCCGCCTGGACCGTTTACCGGCCCACCAGAGGCCAATCTCGCGATCTTGGATATCTCTCCAGGGATGAGGTCGGTCTCTCCGATCAAAGTCCCACCAAAGTCTCGACCAAGAATACTGCCGCCGTAGGTTATGGCCGGTATTTTAATACCGTTCAGAGCATCAATGATGCCGTTTATGACGTCAATCATCGGGTTGAATACTGCCCTAAACGCACCTTTCATCAACTCGCCTCCCGACGTAAAGGCGTCGGTTATCGCCGTTTTGATTCCGGTAAAGTCGAGCTTAAAGAGAGTTTGAAAGACCTTTCCAAGTCCTGTGAATAGGCCATCAATGGCTTTGCCAATAGCAGGAAGTGCGTTGGAGAAGCCAGTGGAGATGGACCCACCAAAGCCCTCAAACGATGTCCCTATGGTCGCTAAGAAGCCGTCCCAGATCGCCTTGCCCCAGGCCCCCAGCGTGTCACCTATTTGGCCAATAGCTCCTGTTAGGCCGTCCCAGATAGCTGTACCCCAGCCGCCTAACGTCGTCGCTATGTCTCCAATAGCTCCTGTCAGGCCGTTCCAGATCTTTGTACCCCAATCACCGATTACCGAAGCACCATCAGCAAGAGCGTTCCAGATCTTCGTGCCCCAATCGCCGATGACCTCGGCAGCGGTTTTAAGACCGCTCCAGATCTTGCCGCCGGCCTCCATGAGCCACTTCCAGCCGTCCTTCATGGCCCTGACGAAGTAGCCCCAGATATTCTTGCCAATCCTACCAGCCGCATCGTTGATCTCGTTGACCATCGACTCTGCGCCCTTGTAGGCGTTGGCTAGAGCGTTGACCGTGAATATTTTGTTTGTGTCTTGGGTTAAAGATGCCAGTGTTTTCGAGAAGTAGTTTTTATCAATGCCAATTTTGAGCTCGGGAGATTTCCAGCCTTTCCAAACATCGCCAATCCCACGGAATAGACCAACAATCATCCTCCAAATCGCGAAACCAAGGCTTTTGGTTAGCGATGAAACAAGATCGGGAATACGAGAGACTAATTTGCCTACTAAATCAGGAAGAACCTCGGCTAATGCTTCCGCTAACTCTGGGAGAGCGTCGGCTACGGCAATAATAAGATCTGGTAATTTGGCCGCAATTTTTTTCAAAATAGATGGCAATGCTGCTGCAAGACCCTGGATGGCTCCAGGCAAAAAATCAATGGCTTTTGCTATGATCCTATCAAGCCTACCAAGAGCATTTATCAAAGCCCGTGGGAAATCCATCAAGGCCTGGAGGGCGTTGCTAACTCCGTCTAATACGCCAAGAATGATCTTTGGCATATCCATGATGGCCTTAGCAATCATCATGTAAATATTGCCCATCTCACCAACGGCGCTGCCAACATCGGAAGCTATGTTTCCAACCTCTGGCGGTATCAAATCAGTGACAGAACTAGATACAGAAGCAATTGCATCAGTTGCCATCTTAGATGCTTTGCCCATCATCTCAGAGACAACGCTAGGTTTATCTTCTTTTGGAGGGCCGACAAAGTTAGGTGATGATTCAGTCACCTTTCCTGTTACTTTTTCTCTAAACTTACCGGCAAGAGATATAGCGTTTTTCAGTATGCCTTCAAGGCCATCAAATACTTTACTAAGCGACATGCCAGTAAGGTCTGACATCATTGAGAAGTATTCTTTGAAGTCTTGGAAGAAGTCTCCAAACAGCATGTGCGATCGTTTAATGTTGCTTATCTGCTTGCCGTATATCTCACCGGCTATGCGCTCTTGAACGTCTAGCTGGGCCTTTACCTGCTCGGTTAGCATGCCCTGGAACTGAGCCTCGACTCGCTTATTCTCAATAGCAATTATGCTCTCTTTATTTTGCGCTTTTATTGAATCAAGGCCGAGGAAGTAAAGCTCAGATAGAGAGTTCTGCATCGTGTTGGTTTCGAGCACCGTTGCCTTTAGATACTCAAGACGCTTCCTCTCAATCGCAGCCTTGCCGTTTTCCTCGTTAGTTCTCTTAGCTATTTCCCAAAGTGCGGTTGCCTCTTCACGAATGTCGGCATTAGTTCTGAGAGCCCTTTGAGCTGCTTCAATCTCTTTATTACGATCTAGGACACGCTGATTAATGGCGTCTATCTCGTTGCGTGATGATGCAAGATTGTCCTTTTGGATCTCGGTAATCTTCTCTTGAATGTCCCTGATCTTCTCAAGGTTCTTGATCTTCTCGTCTTCTACAGCAGACGCCTTAGCTGCCTTCAGAGCCTTTACCGTGGCATTAATAATTATCTGATCTTCAAGACGTAACTGGTTGATCTTCTTAAGGCCTTTTTCTTCCTCAAGCAGATTGTCCATTCGCTCGGTAAACTCAAGGTTAATAGCCTTGTAGTTTTGGCCTGACCTCTTAAGCTGCTCTAGCTGTAGTCCCTTGCGCTGTTGATCTACCGATTTCGATATCTCGTTGCGCTTTTTCTCTAGCTCTATCTCTTGCTTCAGCAGATTGATTTTAGCTTCAGCTATGGACTTTGCTTTTTCGTCGAAGTCTTTATTGGAGGCGTAGGCCTTCTTGATCTCCTGATCCGCCTGCCTAATCTTCGCATTAAGCTGGTCAAACTCATCACCAAGGGCAATGGCTCTCTCTATGTTCAGATCAAAGCCGCGCATCTGGTTTCTGACAAACCGTTCTAGGTTATCGTTCTCCTGCTTGGCCTTGGCCGACATGTTGTCAAAGCCCTTAGCTGCAAGAGCCTGCGGGACGATGACACTACCTAGTTCTTCTGTAGTCTGCTCAATGGCGTATATGGTGTCACCGAGGGCGTCGTTTATGCCTTCTTGCTGCGCCTTGATATCCTTAAGTGCCTTGACCTCTTTGTCGCCGATGCTCCACTTGGATTTAATGTCCATCTCGTTCTTGAAGAGCATGGCTTTCTTGACGAGTAGGATGATCGTAGTAAGACCGGCAAGACTGAGCTTTATGAGGTTAGCGATAAACTTGAACGATGAATTGATGACCTTAGTCACCGAGTTAATCACCGATACAAATACGTTCTCGGTGTCGCTTCCTACCTTACCAAGAGTTGAACCGAATGAGCCAAAGGTGTCATCCAGAGCCTTTTTGACGAAATACAGCTCTTGGCTTAGGTCATAAACAGCTTTGACAATCGCCGCTATCCCGACAGCAATCACGGCAGCTTTAATAAATACAGGGTTAGTGAGTAGTGAGGCCGTGAACATAAGTACTGCCCTAGACGCCCCAATGAACCCTATAGCAACAGTCCTGGCCATCGAGACAAGAGCAGTCATCGACTTAATAGCCAGTGCCATAGTTAGCTTGGAAAGGTTCTGAAGTACCGTTGCCAAGTTTGTGACAGATACCGCAGTAAATCCAAGGTGTGAGCCAAGGAACGCAAACGCCGTCGACAAGTGCTTAGTCACCATGCCTGATGCTGAGGTGGAGGTGTTAAGTACCTCATACGCCTTAGCCAAGGTGGTGATCGCAATCATGTGCTTAAACAGCGTCCCAACGACGACAAGCGTGATACCTATGTATTGTTTGAGTGACCCTATAACCTCAAACAGTGGCTCGCCAAAGTATGCAATAGACCTAATCAGGTGGGCATAAGCCGCATTAAGCTGGATGATAATGGTGTTGGTACTTCCCATCGCGGCAGCTATATCGTCCTGCGATTTCAGAAGTATCTGAGACGATCCGGCTAGGGTCTTTGCCTGGTTTGCAGCCGCACCGATGGTCGATGATGTCTCTCTTAGAATGAGGTCCATCTTGATCGCTGCTAGTTCTTGCTCGGTCAGGGCGTCGGTGGTTTTACCAAGGCTTTGATATAGCTGAGAGTGGACTAAATTATTTTGACCGACCGCAAAGCCCATGTTCTGGAGGCTCTGAGCATTGCCGGCCATGGCTGCGTTAAACTTCTGCGCCACGTCGACAATATTCTCGCCGTAGGCTGCGGCAACGTCGGCTACCCTAACTATCTCGTTAGTGATCTGGGCCTGGCTAAGGCCGAACCTTGCGCCCTCAGATACCAATAGCTTTACCGCTTTTGATATATCGACCGTGGCAAAAGTCGTGGTCCGTCTTAGAAGGTCAAGGACTCCGTGCCATTTCTTAAAGCTACCAACGACATTAACGCCTAGCTCTCTGCTAAGGCCTTCAAGCGTATAGCGGAACTGGCTCATCACCTCTTGGAGCTTTTCAAACTTATGTTCAGCCTCTGTAAGGCTGGCAAGCATCGAGATACCAAGCGCCGTAGTTAGGTCGCTGATTTTTCCAAGCACAAATGAAATAGCATAGCCAAGAGTACCGCCTAAAATAGCAGCAACTAACGACACAGCCCCTAGTATCTTCAATAGACTATTTTCTGAATCTAGTAATTTATCTGAAAATGTCGCTAGGGCAGGCGAAAGCATAAACAGAACTTCGACAACCTTCAGCATTGGGCTAGATAGAGAACTAAAAGCCTTACCAAACCTTGACGTTGACCCTGTCAAGTCGGTCATCATTGTGATAATTGGCGAGACGTTTTTTCTATAAGTTTCAAAGTTTTGGCCAACTTTATTTATACCAATACCTAGAAACGCTGCTCCTAATACTTCGGCAGAAGTAGCAGCCATAGACGTCGCTCTGTCCTGAGCTTCAATCAAGAAATTAATTCGTTCGACGTTCTGTTTAAATCTCTCTTGGAACTCTATGGACTTAGTAGCAGCATACGAAAGCGCATCACCAATTGCTCTAACAGCGTCGGCTGTCTTATCAAATCCCTTGATGTCGGCAACCATACCTAGCTGATCTGCTAGGTGGGACAATTTTGCTAATGTCTCTGCATTAGTCAGTGATTCAAATATCTGAAGAAGACCGTTTGTAAGCGTAATGAACGATTGGACACTAACAAATAGAGTTGAAAGGCTTGTAGCAAGAGATGATGCAACTTCGCCTTGAGCCATGAACTGTTTGTTTAATGCGTCTGAGCTTTGCGCTGCTGTGTCTAAGCTAGTCGATAGGTCTTTAACGGTAACCGACATGTCAGAATAGCCAGTTACTTCTGATAGCTTTTCACTATTTTGAGCTACAGAATTTAAGCTCTTATCAATCCCACTTGCCTCAATTGCAGCAAGAGGAGCACTAAGTCCAGACATACTAATAGCTGCATCTTTAGCAACACCAGCAATAAACTTAAGGTCACTAGATAGGTTTTTACTTGTTTGCGAAGATGAATCAAAAGACTGAGACGTTTTAAGTAGTGACTGTTGAGATTCAGTCAGGCTTTTAACTAGACTTTCGTTGATGCCAATAAGCCTAGCAAACTCGTTTGTCATCTTTCCTATAGTTACCGAATCAACCGTTTCCCTAACGTCGCTAAGTATGGCTTCAAACTGTTGAACCTTTTTGGTGGAGGCATCTGCGGAATCCGAGAACGACGACAAACTGGCGACAGACTTCTGAAACTTTTGGTCAAAGCCATCATTATTAACTTTAACTTCGACGACTAACTGGTCTTTTGTGACTGCCACGCCTTAATCCTCACTTGGTCCTAGTCGGCCCGGTTGAGCTGCCATCACCTAGAATCATCTTGGCCCTGCTGACAAACTTCTGATTATCGTAAAAGGGTAAAAACCAAGCCAGTAGCTCGATCCAGTAATCTGCCTGATCTGACAATGAACCTTTATCAAGCATGGTACCAGTCTCGGCACATACGATCAAAAGCCGATAGAGGGATACCGCTTCTTGGTCCCAAGTTGCCTTGCCTGGACAGAAGCCAAATAGCGTGCCGCCTTTTTCAATGTACATGGGAAAGAGAGCGTTATCGTCCGAAGTGAAGTCTTCGCGGGTGTCTCGGCATCGCCTAAGAGTCTGGACACGAGCCGGGCAAGTCGCACAGTCAAACGACCTGCCCTGGGATTTTAGCTTTGCATGGTCAGCAAAACTAAGCTCGGCCAGCGCCATTATTTTTTTTTGAGCGCGTCGGAACCTTCTTTAGATCCAACAGCCGTTTGGCGTGCCCTAAAGAGGTCCATCACTAGACCGGCAGCTTGCAGAAGGCTCATTAGGTCTTCGCTTGCGCCACCGTCAGAATGTGCCTTGAACTCGATCTTTTCATCGTCTGGAACACTCGCTGGGTTCTCCACGGCGATAATCGAGCAGCGCACTTCTTCCAGCATAAACGCCGGCTGGATCTGCACTTCTCCGCCCTTATAGCTAAACTGCTGGTTCTGTACGCCTTGAGCCAAGCGGTACGGGAGCACTTTACGCATAACCAAACGGGTCGGCTCTTCGACCAGCTTCAGATGCTCTTCGCTTAGTGACTCAAGATATGCTTCGTAGTCAGCGCCTTCACCAAGGGCTGAGTCGATACGCATGACAACTTTGAATGATTCAGACTTGCTTGGCAGCTTTAAAGCCATGTTATCCTCCGCGCAAAAAAAATAGGGTGGTATAAACCCACCCTATCAATAAAAGCGTAAACTGTTTACTTAAATTCGACCGCGATCTCGTCAGCCTGGTCTAGGCCAGACTGATAAGCGTCACCCTCGAAGCTGACCGGCACCGATCCACTGTCTGGCAGCGAGAAGGCTGGCACTTTGAACTTAACCGATGGGCAAGCCACTTCTAGGTGACGGCCAGCGGAGTTACCAAGGACGATGCTCAGATCTTGAGCCTCGAAGTCCTGGATGCGGTTAAACAGCTTGATGGTCTCGGCATTGAGGTTAGTCTCAACCGTCACGGTGGCCGTTAGGCGGCTACCAGGAACGAAGTAGGGACTAGCTAGGCCGTCCGTACCGAAGCCGTAGTTTACCACTTCATGGTTGTTCTGGATGTTGACCGTAGCCGAGCGGAACGAGCTGACGCTTAGGCCTGCTAGGCTCATGCTACCAACTAGGCCAGTGACAGGGTTATTGATCGCGCTTGGTGCCGATGGTTCGTAGTAGGACAGATAGACAGGAGCAGCGGAGCCGTCAGCGTCTGCCAGCGGTGCGCCTGAGAGTGTCACAACGTCGCCTACAATCGCCGTAACGGTGCGGGCTGACCCTGCGGCTGTATCTGCCGAGCGGGTAACGCCGTCGTCCTTAATAAGCATTACAGCGGCCCCAACCCGGAAGCTATCGCCTTCGCCAGCTTGTAGGGTCACGGTGTTGCCGCCCTCGTTATCGACGGTGGACTTGCCAATACCAACGAAGAAGGCTTCCTTGGCTGCGCCAGACCACTCAACCCGGGCTTCGCCGTCACCTGGGAAGCTCATGTTGCCTCCCTGGATGAAAGCGCCTGGGCTTTGACGGGACCACTTGTCGCCGCACTCAAAGAGGGAGAACGTAACGTCAGGGGCAAGCTCAGAGGTGTACTTGAGGTTAGGGCTGGTCACTTCTTTACCTAGAAGGCTCTTGAAGAAAAGACGGTTTGCAGCGTCGATCTCGGCGCTGGAAGCTGCCCCAAGGCTTTCGTCGATATTGAAGTAGGTCGAGAACGAAAAGCTGGTCTCTTTTTTCTTCTTGATGATGTCGGTGTGGTGACGGCCCGAGCGGTGGGGGCTACTCTCGAAGTTCTGGGAGTAGCTGATAGAGCCACCACCCAAGGTCCAAAAGAAGTCCGAATTACCAGGAAGCGCAAGCACGCCTCTTGTTGTCTCTAGCTTGGCGTACCACCGCTGCTCCAGAGCCAAAACGTCGTTCGATGAGCTGTAAATGTCTGCATAATTCTTAGCCACGTTTGACTCCTTCAGTCAGTTACGAGTGGTTCGTAATAGAGCGCTTCGAGGTCCATACGGACAACGTAATACGGTTCAATTAAATGTAGGTCTGTTTGGCTTCCAAGATATCTTAAATGGATAACGCCCGGAATGCCAAGATTAGGAAGCGACCAGAGCATCCGTTCGACGATGTAGTGAGTGTTCCACAGGTCGACTTGGCTCAATGGTGCATCAGACGTGGCTTTCATGACGAGTTCTAGCGCCATGGTCCAGGTCTTCTTGGCCCTGCTTCTTTCGTGCTCGATGGTTTCGGCCACGTCGATAAGCTGGATGGCTGGGCATTCAACCGACATAAAGTCGTCTGAGGTCAGCCGTACCTTGTCGAATTCGACCGACTTAATCTCTGGGATAGTAACCAATTTAGCTACTACGGCCTGACTTATGCGTGTCTTCATGCAGTCAGTCATCGTTTAATCAGCTCATAGCGTATGGAGTTGATGAGGTTGCCGGTATTGATAAGCCCCTGAGACCTGATGTTCCTGACTATCTGGGCCTCTAGGATGGTCCCAATACGGACAAAAGCCCGTTCTAGGTTAAGTCTTTCCTCGCCAACGGCACCCTCTATGATCTGGAGGATTAAATTGCGTCGTTGTTCGAGAGCTGGGCCTAGATAAGAGCGCTTCTTGATATTCATGCGGCGCGAATGTTGCCTAACGCTGACAGTCTTGGCACTAATGGGCCGTCCAAACGCCCTAGTAATGGTCCGCTTATGATTCGGGACAGTCACGATTCCCTTAAAGCCAAACTCATGGACCGCAGCATAGGGCACCCCGAACGATCCTACCCTAACGCCGACAATCCCTGACTCTCTCAAGGCTGCATATCTGGCAGCGAGACGGTCGGATAATTGTTTGGCGTTTGATGTGACAGTCATAGGTTTGAGATTGGCCTATCAACTAAGGGTAGGTCAGTGCGTTTATAGTCCAGGAGAGCTTCTTTAATCATAGGAGGCATTTCAGCAAGTATGCCGACCGTCTCGTCGCCCTTGCTTTTCGATGTACGGCCCATATCACCGCGCTCTCTGTGCCTGTAGTACCACTCGACAATCCAGAGACAGACAATCTCAAGGTCGGCAAGCTGGCCTAGGTGGTCAGTAGAGTTATATCCGGCTGTGTAGGCTATACGCAGGTTATTGTACCCAACGTCGAAATAGTCGTTAAGCAAAACGATAGAGTTACCATCGTCGCAAATCGAATATTTTGACGGGTCGATGATGGTTGCGCTTGTAAACTGGCTATCGTTGTCCATGTTGATCTGGCTAACAGCCGTTATGGGCCACTGCCTGAGCGTGATGATGTTGCTGCGCCTTCCGCTTCTAAGCTCAACGTGTGAGCGAGACTTAAGCGCCCTATCCGTCATCGACTCCATGCGCTGGGTGGCTGCATTGATAAGCAGCTCAATCCTAGCTGACTGTGTGGTGTCTGCTGACGGAACGTTAAGGTGACTCTTTGCCACCTCAACAGTCGTTAATGCGTAGGGCGATAGTGCCATTACTTAGCCTTCTTGCGGAATTTAACGTCCTTCTCGACCAATTCCACCTTACGCTTTTTTGCTTCGGCTTTGACGACAGCAAATAGGGATTGGTGTTTAGCTAGAATAGCATGACCCATATCTTCCGATACGTCGAGGAGTTGCCCAGGCTTTACGCTTTCGCAGAAAAACTGTGGCGACTTGAGTAAAACAACGACGTCAACGTGCCCGTTGTAGATAAGTTGCATGGTTGATATCTCCGAATTGTTTACGGATAGCTTAGATTTACGCGACCATAGATGCAAGGCCTTGGCTAATATAGGGCCATAACTAACAAGTGAGGTTTTGTATGTTTAGGATGATCTTGATTGCCATGTTGGCCATTAGCTGCGGTAAACACAAAGACCAGGAAGAACCTGGGAGGCAGCCCCAACCAGGAAGGCCAAGCGATCCCGGTGGCCCTGGAATTCCACCATCCGATATCGTTGAACAACAGCAATACATGGTGTTTCACAATCTTAAACGCTGTTGGCATCGTGTGGCTGACGTTAAATGGTCGCCGCAATTAGCTGCTGGAGCGAAAGCCCACGCTGCAAGGTGCACGCTGGCAAAAGACCCGTCCATTGCTGGGAAGCTTGGCGAGAACATCGCCCACGGCAAAGGCCTCGGTCAGATCAAGGCGCAAGATAACTGGTATCTGCCATTCATCTTCTTTCCCTACGGACAGAAGAACGGCAGCAAAGAGACCGCCGAATTCAGCCAAATCGTATGGCGTGAGACCTCGGAGATCGGCTGTGCATCGGCCAAGTGTGGCGACGAAAATTACTACGTTTGCCGCTACAGCCCTGCTGGAAACGTGGCCGGCAAGTACGACACCAACGTCTATTCTCTCGATGCTGGGTTTATGAAGTGCACGGGAATGCCTAGGAAGTAACAAAAAAAAGGCACCCCCTAGGCGAAGAGGGTGCCCCCGAAGGACTAGCAAAACTTTCAGGGCTATTTGAATATCACAACCCAATAGTTGTTGACCATAGCCGCTCCGACCTCGCTTTGGTTCCTGTCATACATGATGGCAGCGTGACCAGGGCTATAGGTCCAGGCTTGAACGGCCTCAGCGGGTGAGCCTTGGCCACAGGCTATGATCTCGCCATCTGCCGACGCCCCACAGCCTCCTGCACGGTCCCAAGGGCTAGACCCATCCGACCCTGTGTGGGAACACATACCGCGCGTTCCGACGTCGTTAGCGTGCCTCTGGGCGGCACAGTTAAGGCCTGCGGTTGCTACGACAGTAGGAAGCCCACGTTCCGACCGCACCCTGTTGATCTCATCCACTAGGGCTGCGACCTTATCGGGGTTTGTCGGTTGCGTCGGCTGTGTTGGGTCAGCCGGCTTAGTCGGCCCATTGCCACCACCGCCGGGGAACCCTGGGAAGCTTGGAAATCCAGGTATCTCGGGCATACCAGGAAAGCTAGGAAACCCAGGGATAGGCCAACCACCACCACCCGAAGGTGGCTGAGGCTGGGGAGCTGGCTGGGGAGGAGGCGGCGGCGGGTCTTTCCGCTTCTCCTCTTTCCCGCAGGCCGACATAACTAGGAACAACGCAATAATACGCTTCATAGAACTCCTTGAAATTAGCCCACTGTGATGTCAAACGCCTCGGGGCCTTCGAGGTCTCTGCGCTCGACCCGAACTCTGTTGCCGTTGACGTCCTTAATCTGTACGACCTTTAGTTGGTAAATGTCGCCACTGTCAGCCGTGGCCTTGAACTTGCCTGATAAAGTCGTTGGACCTCTGAATCCCATCCCGACGATCCTATCCGTGTCGCCATAGGGTATAGCCTCGTTAACGTAGACAGCGCTTACCCTGGCCCATGTGTTTTGCTCAGACAAGGTGTGGTGATTGGCTACCTTAGGGATTGATTGGAGGACGCTCCTACTCATGGTGACAGTCGCCTTACTTCCGGACGTGTACGAAGCCGGAGGTACAACCAACGGAGTCGGAGATATGACGGCAATCTGGAGGCCGTAGGTCGTTGAACCGCCGTCGTTGGCTGCCGTAACTGTAAAGGTCGATTGTGATGATGTCGACGTTGGCGTTCCTGTGATTACACCCGTAGACGTGTTGAAGCTCAGGCCTGCTGGGAGAGACGGGCTAACGCTCCATGAGGTGACGGCATCACCAGAAACAGTCGGCACTTTTTGACTGATCTGGGCGTCTTTGATTAGGGACATGGGACTTGCCGAGTAGCTAAGAGCAAACGGCGCCACTACTTGCAGATAGGCAGCCGCCATATAAGACGACGATAAATACATTTTTACCCCCAAAAGAGAGGGCGGAGGGCCGAAGCCTCCCCGCCCGTTAGATTGTCAGACTGGATTAAGGAACGTACTGAAATTGGAAGTACATGACATCGGAATCCTCAAGAGCTGTCGAGCCACCACTTGCAAAGTCACCAGCGAAGGTAATCCGGGTTACGCCGCCAACCACACTGACGGTGTAGTCGTCGCCTTCGTGCATGTAACCACCAGCGCCACCGCTGATGAACACCATGGTGGAGTTCGCTTTAGCTTGGTAAGCCAAGTCAACGTAGCCGTTGCTGACGTCACCGCTAACGAGAACTTTCTTCTGCTTGTGGAAGGTACCGGAGTTCAGCGAACTAACTTGGCTTTGCAAGTCAGTGATCTCAGCGTCGTGCGTATCGAGCTGATCTTGAAAGTCTTCATCGGCTGCCTCGCGTGCGGATTGCTCGGAAGCCACGATACCATCTGCGTAGTCCTTAGCGTCTTTCTCAGCTTTGGCAACAGAGCCTTCAACCGAGTCAGCGCCTTCGAGAATGTCCAGGCGAGCGTCGAGAGCATCGTCGCCAGCTTGACGGTCGGAGGCTTCAGCAGCCACTTCGCTGTCAGTGTAGTCTTTAGCGTCTTTCAGAGCCTTGGCAACCGAACCAACAACGCTGTCAGCGCCTTCCAAGATGTCCAAACGGGCATCAAGAGCATCGTCAGCATCGCCACGGAGGCCAGCTTCAACTGCGATGGCTGCATCGCGGTCGATAACTTCCTGAGCAATCTCGGCGTCGGTGTAGTCAGCGGCTTGCTTCTTAGCCCACAGAACGGAGCCAGAGGTGGTGTCGCTGCCTTCGATAACGTCGAGGCGGCTGTCCAAAGCCGAAATCTGATTGCCGATGGTGACTGAGAAATTCTCATCGCTACCAAGGGCGTCAGCTAGCTCTTTCAAGGTGTCCAGCAGAGCTGGAGCGCCATTGACAAGCGAATTTACAGCGGAATCCGTGTAGGCCTGTGCGTCAGCTTGGGCTTTAGCAACCGAACCAACGACAGTGTTGTCGCCTTCGAGAACGTCGAGACGGGCGTCCAGAGCGTTGTCGCCAGCGATACGGGCGTCGATCTCATCTTGTAGACCAGAACCCGAGAGAGCTTCTAGGTCGTCGATCTGTTGTTGCAGGTCTGCGTCAGCGTTATCGACGTAGGTCTTGGTGGTTGGGTCAGCTTCCAGGACATCTAGGCGACCATCGAGGGCGTCGTCAGCCGCTTCACGGGCCGTTTCTTCGCTTGAGACTAGGCCGTCAGCATAGTCCTTGGCGTCCTTCTCAGCTTTAGCAACGGAACCTTCAACGCTGTCTGCACCTTCGATGATGTCGAGGCGTGCGTCTAGGGCGTCGTCGCCGTCTTGGCGTGCTTGAGCTTCAACAGAGACAGCGCTTTCGCGTGCCGACTCTTCAGCGTCAATCAGGCCTTCAAGAGCCGTCTGGGCAACGCTGATAGCAGCGTCACGGTCGATGACTTCTTGAGCAATCTCAGCATCGGTGTAGTCGTAGGCTTGTTTCTTTGCCCACAGTACCGATCCGGTTGTTACGTCTGAGCCTTCGATGACGTCCAGGCGACCATCAAGAGCTGAGATCTGACCGGAGATGGTGGTGGCGAAGTTCTCATCGTTACCAAGGGCGTCTGCAAGCTCCTTTAAGGTATCAAGCAGAGCTGGTGCCCCGTTGACAAGCCCGGAGATGGCGGAATCTGTGTAGCTGTTAGCGCTAGATAGAGCATCGCTAGCTTCTTGAGCTGCTTTGCTGTCGACGTAGCCCTTGCGCGAAACTTCGCTGGAGCTGGTTGGGTCGCTAGGAACGACCGGCAAGATTAAAAACTCGGGGATGTCGCTTGCGTTGACTTTGAGGAAGCTCACGGCGCCGTTTCCGGCTGCGTTTACGGCCCGCAGTGCTTCATCATTAGACAGCTTGATTTTAGACCCATCAACGCTGTCGGGTCGTAGAAACTTCTTAGCTAAACGTGACATTACAACTCCCATCATGTGCGGCATGCATTACCGCGCAATTTTGACTGGCCAGCCTGTGTTTGTATTTTACCCTAGAAATGCGATGCGTATATAGTCGCCGACTTCCAGGATTGCTTCAAGATCGGTGCCATCCCAGCTAACAAACTGCTCGGATACAGTAAAGTCCCTGCCGTTTATCTGGTACATACCGCCGATGACGTCGAGAGTCACCTGTTCTGGATAGTAGGCCCTTGATGGAAGTGAGTAGCCCTTAGCGTCGATGATCTCTTGGGTGATTTCAATATGCAGGATTTGGTAATCAGGGAAAGTTGAGTAAACAATCCTAACGGTGTCACCCTCTTCTATTAGCTGGGCCAGCTCACCGCCTGCCCAACTAAGCGTTGTGTTGACCACCACAAAGTCAGATCCGATGAGCTGCGGCACGCCTTCGAGAACGTCAAAAGCCACCTGCGACGTGTTGGCCGGGGTGGCTTGCAGGTAAACCTGCTTATCAATGGCTTCTTGGGCCGTAATGGTCCGATATTCTACCCGAACCGGCCCAGCATTACTGGAAGCGAGAAGCTGGACAATGGCATCCTGCACCGTAATGGCTTCAATCCCGAGCGAAGATCCATTGATTGGAATCTGCTCAGCGGTCTGAGTCCTGGTGAATAGAGGAATGTCCACACTTTACGCCTGCGTTAATATTATTACTTCATAGGATACGGAATGACTTGCCCCACCGTCCAAATGAATTTGCCGGATCTCTCCACGAGGAGCCACCGAGAAGGCCTCGCCGGGAGCCAACTTAATCCAGTTTGTCTGCCCGTCGATTGAGAAAAGCAGGCGATGACTATTCGATTGATCTATTGCACAGCGAATAGACAACTGTTGAATCGGCTGCGCTGCCACCTCTGGGAGCGCCGCAAGCTGGCCTACAGTCGTAGCTCCTGTGTATACGGTGGTTTTACCTAGGCCAAACTGAATATCGCTCACAGCTTCAGTTTTGAGCGTTAGCCACTGACCATAGGTGACGTTGCCGCCTGAGATGACAGTCTTGATCCTGGGCCTGTTGTGAAAGCGAGTGATGGAGGTCTTACTAATGGCGTTGGCTTGATTCAGTATCTCATGCCCACCGAGCCAGACTTTATCCGACTGGTTCTCGCTCAGTCCCATATCCTCGAACGTGACGAGGATCGACGCCCCAGGATCGAGGCTTTCAACGAACACGGTGGATACCAAAGCGTTACCCTCAGCCCACAGCGACTCATAGTAAGTCCCGGGTGCTCTCGGTGATAGCTCCTTGATAGCCACCGTCTCGTTTGGCCTGAGTTTGAAAAACGCCATCGCAGATTCCAAAAAAAAGGGGCGAGTTTGACCCCGCCCCACAGATAACTAACTCAGTCAATTAGAGCGTGATGTTGTAACCGTAGCATACTGACGCTTCGCCTGCACCTTGAGCATGACCTTGGAAGTCAAGGCGTTGGTAAGCAGCCATCAGGTAACGGTCGTAGTTTGGCAAGTCTTGGATGATACGCAGTTGTGGTGCGCGGCGCATACCGACGTACCAGCGGGAAGCGTTAGCAAGCAAGATTGCACCTTTGGTGGTGGTGGTGCCGTCGTATACGCCCGAAGCGTTCAGGTCTTCGCGCATGTGCTGGCTGACCACTACAGGGATACCAAAGAGAGCTGCCAAAGATCCCTTAAGGATCGTGGAAGCCAACGGACCCGCCTTATCTACAGTCAAGATCTCGGTTAGACCCATGAGCTGAGCGTAAACAGCAGGACCACAAACCCAAACGAGGCTGCTTGGATCAACGCCGAACTTCTTCATCTGAGCGCGCATTTGAAGAAGAGCTGTTGCACTTAGAGCGCCAGCGATGTTCTTGGTGCCGCCGTTGGCGCTGTTGGCCAAAGCAGAAGCACGCAGGCCTTTCCACAGCTTCTCAGCGAGAAGCGAGGAACCAGCTTGGGTGTCGCTGTCCGGGTGGCTGCCGTCGTTGTCGCCGTTGATGATTGCGCTTTCCACAGCGCGGGCATGCGACTGGACGAGTTCTTGACGAGCGATAGCGAGGAAGTCCGGAGCGGAGTCTTCGTTAAGCTCTTCGGGGATGACGTGGTGCGCTTCGATCTTAGAAGCGGTGAAACGCAACTTGTCAGTGCCGAACTCACGAGCAACAGCGGCTGCGCCTTCTGCCACTTTCTGAGCCTTCAGCACGTCCTTAACAACCGGCAGGTCGTACGGGCTCGATGGCATGCGGATCTCGCGGAACCGACCTTGCAAGCCGAGGTCCAGTTCAAACTCTTGAATGTAGGCAGAGCTGATGAGGGTAGGAACAAACTCATCACCGTAGCCAGCCACAGTGGAACCAAAAGCCTTGAGGCGAGGAGCCAACTCGGTACGTCCGTAGTAGGTCTCGGTCAGGTTCTTGATAGCTGCAACGCGGTCAGATTTAGCATCTGCGCCAACATGGTCCAGCGGAGCGCCGTGGTACATCTGAGCGGTGAAGCGAGCAATATCAACCGACTTCTTAAGGTCGCGAACAACGTGCTTCAGCTCGGCGCTAACACCTTTGTACTGAGCAGCAGCGGTGTTGACGGTCAAAAGTTCTTTCAGGTTCGAGCAACCAAAAGCACGCAGCGCGCGGCTCTCGTCGCTGGAGTAGCTGTGGCCTGCCGTGGGCAAGTTCAGCGCCTTGGTTTTGGTCTCTTCAACTTCCTTCTCGGCGGTTGCTTTAGCAGCTTCAGCCTCTTTCACTTTAGCTTCAGCAGCTTCAGCGCGAGCCTTAAGCCCTTCGACGTCTTTCAATAGAGACGCCACGTCTTCACGAGTAGCCATAAGTCTAAACTCCCAAAATGGTTAATATCGGTGCGTCCCTACGCCCCAATTCTTGATAGTGTTTTGTTGATCTCTTGAACGTATTGTCTAACGATATCAGCATCAATGGCAACCTCGTCCTCTAACGACATCTGTTGCGGTGCCGGTGGAGGTACGGGAGCAGGAGGGGCAACCTCGACGGGAGGCGTCGCCTGCTTTGGAGGCATGGCCTGTGCTAGTTGGGCCACAGCCTCGCGGAGAGCTTGAAGCTCGGCGACGACTTGACCAAGCATGACAACGGTCTGCCGCGCCTGTAGCAGTGCCTCCGGTACGTCAACCACAGGAGCATCGGTCGGCAGCGGTACTGTTGGTACTTGCTTCTCGGTAGCTTCCTCGACGCCCTTGTCTTCTGACTCGCCGGCTGCTTCGCCTTCGCTTTCTGCTTCGCCTTCTGCTTCGCCTTCTGCTTCGCCTTCGCCCTTACACTCGCCAACTAGGACCAGCATACCGGGGAGCTTATCGTCCATAGCGATAGGCTGGACAGAAACAAACTCATCGGGAGACTTCTGAGCAAAGACATAATAGCCTTCTTCCTCGCTCGGTAGGCCGATGTCCCAGCCGTTAGCCTCAGCCCACTGAGCAGCCATTTCCGCGCTATCAAACTCACCTTTAGGGAGCTTGATAGCCTGGACTTCGATCTCTAGTTCTTTCTTCTCGTCAGGACTAACCTCGCCGCCCTCTTTAGGGGCTTCATCGCTAGGCTTAGCTTCGCCTTCAGCCGGTGGCTCATCAGCCTTCGGAGCCTCCTGAGCCTTCTCCTCTGTAGCTTCAAGAGGATCTGTAGGAGCTGCAATTTCTGCCTCCTTGACCACTGCGGCTTTGAGTTCGTCGTAGTCGTAGGACTTAGCCACAACGAACAATGACTCTTGATTCATCGGCAAGCTCACCACCGAGATTTCAAAAAGCTCAGCAGCCTTGATCTCTGTTATGCCCTTGTCCTTAGACTCGGCGTCGATCAGGTCAAACCCGACTGAGAAGGCATTGAGTACGCCCTCTTTGATAAGATCCCGCAGCTTGCTGATCTCAGGGTCAGCGCTCTGACTGATCCGTGCTTTGACGTACAGGCCTTCGTCCCGTGCCTCGACGATCTGAGCTTTACCGATTGGCTTACTCTTGTCGTGGTTCCACAGGATAATGGCGTTCTTCTTGAAGTTATCGAGCTGCCAAGCAGACTTGGGGATGATGTCGCCACCACGGTCAACCACCGCTTTATTGGCCCATCCTTCAATCGTCAGTCCCTTAGACCCTTCGACCGCCTTGAAGACACCAAGCATTGCCTTATTGTGATGCGTCACACTTCACCCCCTGATGTATTCTCGCGGTCCAGCTTCCCAAATCCGATAGCCTCGGCGTCTTCCTTACTCACAGCGACGACGCGACAACGACACTGGATCACGTTGCCTGGTTCCCCGCTTGGGTCGCGTGGATACATCAGGCCGTTACTAAACTTCTTATTCATGGGCTTTACTTCGCCCTGGAGGACTCTGTGGTCAAACTCCGAGTGCGGGTATATGCCACCTGGACCACGGACCCTCTCGTCGCCAGCGTTGACCCACATCTTAAGCATGGGGCCTAACACCTTCTCGGCGTCTTTCATGGCCTGCGACTGGCCGACACTTGCAGCCGTCATGATCTCTGTTCTAGCGATTACCATGGCCCTGCGGGTGATGTTCTCGATCTTCGCAAAGCGTTCATCCTGGGCAATGTTCCTGGCGATCTGCTCCACGGTCAGCTTCTCGGTAACGCCGCGCTCAATAATCTGCATGATCTGTTCGGTGGTCGTGTCAGTCATCCATGCAAAGGCTGATAGGCCCCTGTCTTCCAGTAAAGCGCGGCGACGGTCTTTGCCCTGAGCCTTGATGGCTGCGAGCTTGGCCGAGTCTTCCTGGTTGAATGAAATGGCGACAGTTGAGTCGTAGCCGACGTTGATCGACGATTCGAGATCCGAAAACAGCCCATTCATATATTGATCTTCAAGATCCGCTAGGGCTCGTCTGATCCGACGTTGCATCGTCTTCTTATTAGGTAGTTCCTTAACGGCCTTCTCAGTGCCGATCACTTCGCGCACAGCCGCATCTACTTGTGCCGAGAATAGACTAAATAGCCTTTTCATCATTGGCGGCATCACTGATTGCGTCGTGTTTGCAATCTCGTTGTCGGTTCTTTCAAACCAGTTACCAACGGATTTCGATAAAAGAGTAAAGTTCCTAGAGTTTGTTGCTTCCAGTTCTGAAGTATTTACGCTCTGTGGAATTTTATGACCGAGGATCTTCTCAATAGTAGCCTCGTCCATTTGGAAGAGACTGGAGAGCATGGCAGCGGCGCTCTCCCTGGTAATGATCCCTTTCTCAACGTCTGATATGAGGCCGAGAGTTTGATCTAAACCAAGCTGCGGAGCTTGCCCAAAGTCTAGAAGCGGTTGCTGAGTTCCTCTAACACTGTCGCCGTTTTCCACGGGGTCGAGGTCATAGAGGCGTTGGCGCACTTCGTTTAGGGTATGGGTGGCCAGTAGCTTCTCGGCTAGGGCGGCTTTCTGGTCCTGATCTTCCTGAAGGACGTCAACGTCCGTGAGGTCAAACTCTAGGAAGTAGCCTTCGCCTAGATCTTTGGCAAAAAACTTAGTCAGTGACCCACAGATACGGCGCATGATCGAGCGAAGCTGACCAGACCAGAAATTCTTAAGCGCTGTTTTATACTCTTGGCTTCCGAGACTTCCAGCCTCTGCCAGTCCTAGCTCATGCTTGGGGATCTGAAGCAGGTTCATGATGGTCTCGCGATTGGCCCGGACGTACTCAATGAGCTGCTGATCGGCCAGCGACTGGCTTAGAGTCTGAGCGTTGACGCCCTTGGGGAGTATCATCGTCTTGCGCTGATTGGCACGACCCGTATAGGCGTTCTCAAACGACCGCAGGAGTCTAATAGCCTGCTTCTCGTTGGCGACGTCGGTCATCTCAAGGAGAAGCCCAGGCTGCGCGCCTTTCAAGTAGAAGTTATTAAGGTACTCGGTCGTGTACTTGTTGAAATTAATGGCCTTGCGACCTGGGATAAATGGCGATAGGCCGTGGAGTCTGCTTGTCGGGTTGGGACGGCGAATGTGACAGATCTCTTCCGGGTCAAACTTCATGACCCGCTTTGTCATGTCCTGCTGATAGAAGACCTTATAGCTTTTGACGGTCCCGTCCGTTCCAATATCCATGTGGGTGGACTCAGACGGCAGCAACAAAAGCTGGTCGGTCTTCTTAGCTCTCCAAATGATGGAGTTGCCCATCAGACACTCGTCCACAACCAGTGAATACATCCACGAGTGGTAATCCTGGTCTTCGTTAGGCTGCTCAAGAGTTCCTTGGAGTCGGTGGCCTTCGGCTGCGGTGACTGTCTTCTTGCCGTCAACCACTTCCTCTTTCATCACCCGAAGCCACTGGCTTGAGATCTTCGAGGCGATCCGGTCGCATACGATATAAACCCAATCCTCAGAGAAAAAGAGGTTCTTTAGGCTTAATTGATCGACTGCGTTGCGCGGATCCTGGGCGATAAAACTAGCCGACGTATCACTGATGATGTCTTGAGCGAGAGATTTCTCCGCAAGATAGTCCATGTAGTCTGACTCATCAGTCATCGTCATCCGAGAGTCCTTGATATAGTTGCTCAAGCTCCGTGAGGGCTTGCGGCTTAATGTCTTCTAGAAATTGCAAATCATTTTGCCTCTCAGCGTAATCGATTAGCGCGGAGTGAGCAAGAAGCAGGGCGCATACGGTATCATCATGACCGTTCCCACCTGCTCCGTATCTCAGCGTTCCAATCTCGTTTGAGTGTACTTCAAAGCCTTCAAGCTCGCTGAGAAGCGTAGGCCAAGCCGGTATAAACAGAGATTCCTGTTCAAACCCTGTGATTAGTCGGTTGACCATCTCGGCCTTCGAAGCATTAGTAAAAACTATTCCACGGTAGTTTAGATCGGTATAGGCAAGCTGGTCGTCTATGGCCATACCAACACCCGTCTTGTCGTGGTAGACAGCTTCACACGACTTGAACTTTCTGGAGAATAGAACTAGCCGCCGTATAGCTTCGGTGTACGCCTGCTTATGGAAGCGTTGGAAGCCAACAACTTTACGACTTTCAAGATCGACAGCGACGAAAACGCAGTAGTCTAGCGTCTTCGCCCAATCGGCCCCGATCACCACGGTGGACTCTTTTGAGCTTTCAGAAAACCATGCCTGATCGTCACCGTAGACGTCAAGCTCTGGGGTGTAGATACACTGCCGATAACTAGTGAACACCGACCCTTCGTCTTCAAAACTGGCTTCAAAAAACTGCCTGAATAGCCTGGGCGACATGGCTTTCCTGGCAGCTTCAATCGACTCCCTTGGAACGTGCGGATTGTCTGCCGTTGGGGCCGTGATAAAAATCTGTTTAGGCACCCTCCCCTCATAAGCAGCGCGCTCCATCTCCTCCCTGGCTTCCATCGCTTTACGGTAGAACCAATTCTTCCCGTATGGGGTCGAGACAAACATCATGGTTCCGCGAGTTACCGTGACCGTCGTCTTGGCCGATGCGTAGGCGTCTTCCTTGATCTTTGCCGACTCGTCAAACACATAGCCGGATATCCCGTACCCCTCAAGGGAGACAGGATTCTGGGCGTGGTAGAACTGAATTATGGAGTCAATCGTGGGGATGCGGAGTTCCATACCTGAGAGGTTTAGGGCCGTATGAGGAGGCGGCGGTAGGATTGTCTTGCAGTAGCCTAGACCGATTTTTGACTGAGTATAAATAGGGGCGACCCACCGAAAGACCGACCGGGGCTTCGCCACCATGCCGGCAACGATAGCCGTAGAGGCTGAGATGGTCTTGCCCCACTTAGTCCCGCAGGCCACATATATTTCCTCAATCCCAGGGTGCAAAAACGCCTGCATGATGAGGGCTTGCTTGCGACCGTGAGGCTTTGGCGGGTCAATGATGTGTACTGCCATCAGGTCACTTGCCGATGTATCTCCAGTTATCTACCAGAAATCGATATATCGGCTCCTCCAGTTGATAGATGAGCTTATGCGGTATCTTAATATTATACTCATACTCGAAAGCGTGGAGTATTTCATGGATAAGGGTCTTGGCCTTCTCGCGCTTTGACTGACCAGAGTCGATTAGGATCTCCTTTTGATCTCCGTCACACTGTCCAGCCGTATCGTCGCCGTGTATGCCCTTGACGAAAAAAACCTCCCAAAGGGAGTCGTTTATGCAAAGCGTGTCTGGTATGTCCGAGAGCTTCCAAGTCATCGCGTAAACCTCTCGTAAGGGATGAGTATGGGCGTTAGTCCACCGTCAACGACAACCCCGACACCGATCCATGGTTTGAACTTGGCTTGCTTGGCGTAGTTGAAAGCGTAGGCCTTGGGGTCAATCAGAGAACCAACGCACATACCCCACCGTGCGCCGTTATCAGTGGCTACATGTGAGATTCCAGCCGTCGAATGAAGATGGCCAAAGACAACTGAGACGCCCTTATCAATGCAGGCCTGCCGGTATGCTGTAGGCCCGCTGTAGCCCATGCCGTGGAACATGTGAACCGTGCGCTTGTCCATCTTGATGTTCCAGTGGTCCTTCCAGATCCACCCTTTTGGAGCGCCTAGGATCTCTTGGTAAGCCTTCATCATCTGGCTTGGTATTCCAGCGAGACTTGCCTTCTTGGCCCACCTGATCCCGTGGTTAGAGACAGCCAGACGCATCTCCGGAAAGGCCTTGTACCAAGCCTTGAGCTTCTGCCTTGCCTCCCTTATCTCTGACTCCGGCGTGTGCGAGGCGTCAGGGTCTTTATCCCATCCTCCCCCAAAGTAGTGATCGACCTCATCGCCTACGTGAAAAATGGCGTTCTTGGGTATCTTAAAATCGCGGCAGACAGAACGGACAAAAGGGAGGGCACCAGGGGCTTCGAACGGAATTTGTGTGTCGCTAATAAAAAGCGCGCGCCGCACAAGTACCCTCCCGGGGAAGTGTCCCGCTTCTGTTTGCTTTGATCTGATTGTTAGTTGGATGGATTGATTATATCACGCAAGGTGCGCTAGGCTAAAAACTCTCCAGAGATCATGACGCAACATGGTGACCCGGCTCAATAGCGAGTCGGGTTATTTTTTGTTCTGACATATAAACTTTTCTACTGAATCGATGTACGGAATGGCCGTTTCGTAGTCGTGAATTCTAGGGATATGTAAATTAAACTTTTGCTCGCAATAGTCCCTGAGCATGTCGGCAATATGCACCTCGGGGCACACCCCATGCTTTTGCCAGAAGGCCTTCTCGCCTATGTCGTGCAGCTCCCTGTGGAGAAACTGATTGAGCGGCACCGTCCGGTAATCCGAAGGCTTTAGACCCATCCCCCCACCGTGCGGGTGGTAGCGAAGGTGGTGCGCCACAACGCCGTGCTCTGACCCCGTAATGAGACACGGGTGATTGCGTACAAACTTTAGGTAATCTGGATCTCTCGGCGTCTTCATTCGTCTTCCTCAAGACTGGCCAGCAGGATTCTAAACGCCTTTCTGGCTGCCTGCGGGGTAAAAGCTGGACGACTCTTCAGACCACAGTCGTAGCACTCAAATATCCAGCCGCCGTCAAACTGGAGTTCAGCGTCACATCCACAGAAACAAGGTAAAAAATCTTTCACGTTCTCGCCTCCCTAATCACGATGATGTCAACGTCCATCGGCATGATGGACACATCGACGCGCATCCTTCGGAAGTCGAGCCACGCTCTGAGTTGGTCGCATAGGGCATGGATCTCGGCGTCTGACATCGCCTTACGAGGGCGAAGCAGGATCTTGTCACCATGCCGCACTTGCAAGACTTCGATGTCGTTTACGATTCCGGCCATGTCTGCGCTCCTGTTGCTTTCTCTTAATTAGAGCAGGTCAGGAGGCTTGTTTCCAGTAGCCGGTTTATTTTTCCGGTTCGACTTCGGCGTCTATTACTTGTTGTAATAAACTGCTATCAGGCTGGACCGTGGTTCGGTACACGACTTCCTGGGATACCGAGACCTGATGACTGTGGTTGTTGAGGATCGGGCTTAACGAGAGCTTAATGGCCTCTAGCTTGATCTTCTTGTCGTCCTCTTCGATGAGCTTCCCAAGGGCGTAGGCTGCCTTCTTGGCGTTCCGCTCCATAATCTCGATGGTGGACTCGTTGACCGCATCCCAGGCCCGTTTAAAGGCCGGTTTGTCCATACGCTTTGAGATCGTCCCGTAGTGCATCCCGACCTTCTTGGCGATGGTCCTGATGTCTAGGCGCGGGTCCATAGACTTGAGCTTAAGGATCTGCTTATCTACAACGTCCAGCTCGTAGGTGAGCTGGGCCTTTTCAATCCTGGTTTGCAGCGTGTCTTTTTTAGTCGATTTCTTCTTCGGCATGAATTTTGACCGTATGTTGTTCGCCGGAATGATCCCTGTAGAAGACTTCGGACCATACGTCCTTGACCACAAAGCGTCTAAGCCCACCGGCGCGTTCCTTAAATATGGTAACACCGAAGCCTATATATTCGCTTTCAAAGAGCCGTTTAATGCCACGGCTATCGACCCATTGAAACGTGTAGCTGTCGCCAATCTTGCGGACAACGACCCTCTGCGGACGCCTGTATCCTGCAACGATGATATAAACACCAGCCAACATACTGCCTCCATTCGATGTTAAAACGATGTCTCTTTCTCTAAAAACTTGATGTTATCGACCACGATCTTGGTCGCTTTGATCTTTTGGCCGTCTTTGTCGTAGCTATCGGTCCTTAGCTTGCCCTCGACAAAAACTAGGGAGCCTTTCTTGAGGTACTTGGCACACGTCTCAGCCGTAATGCCCCAAGCAACAAGGTTGTGCCATTCGCTATGGGTCTTGGAGTCTGCCGATGTCTTGTGTTCGACGCGCTCATTAGTCACAAGGCGCATATTGGCAACAGATAAACCTGTTTGAGTCTTCTTTAAATCTACGTCGTAGGCCAAACGACCCATCAGCATCACCTTGTTCATGTTGCCCTCACTTGTTTAGGTGCCTTGATAGTAAACAGTTTGCACTTCACGGGCGACGGAAATTAACGAACACAATGTTCTCAGCCGTGTGCCTCTTGAAGATGTTCCAAACTATGTGAAGCCCGGTGACGGGGCTTGAAATAATTATCCACAGGTAAACCACAAGCAATTTGAGACATAGGCCAACGTAATAACCGAACCTATAGGGCTTTTGGTTCATTCGATTTCACCAAGCGATCTGAAAAACTTTGCCACCTCTACAAGATTAGTGACCACGGCAGCCGACGCCCCGGCAGCGGTGAGCCTTTCAAGCCACGCTTGCTGCTCAAAGCTGAGACGCCCGGTCGGAGTCTTAAGCTCCAGCGCCCAAAACTTCCCAGGCTGGCCCTTCTTCAGTATCCCAGCAATGTCTGGGAACCCTTTGAGAGGGTTAGAAGCCCATTGTGTGCCGCCCTTTTTCAGTACAGGGCCAATGGGCATGCGCCAGTGCTCGATATGATTCTTACGCAAGAACTCTAGGACAGTCCGCTGAAAGTCGGCTTCAAGCACGCTAGGCCTCATGTGATGTTTGTGTCCTCATCACCGTGCCGGATTTTTGCGTTTGAGTAAAGCCTCTATCCCGCTGGGGCAAACATACGGTGGAACATTGCATCGCCCATGCTCTGAATATCACCGCGCGGCGACCTAACAATCCACGTTCCAGGTGGACAGTCCATCCAGTGGCCAGTCTCGTCCCGGTAACAGCGAAACTTACCGCTTCGGTCCATCTGTACCTTGCGACTACCCATAGACATCTCCCGGTGGAGCCACACCGGAACCTGTTCACTAGGCCTTACCTGCCAAGCGTCGAAACAGCCCTTTCCGCCGACCTTACTTGCCCACCTCATGCTTCCCCCTAATGCGCCTAATTAGTGCTGAGATAGCCAACACAGTGGCCGTGATGATCCCAATGCCAATGAAGGCCATCATAAGCACCGTTGCATAGAGCAGCACAAACGCCGATGACGCTTCCGGCATACCCCGTCCCCTCTTGTGAGCATGATCCATCGTACCTGTCTGGAACTTAAATTTGCAACTTTGAGTACCGATGACAGTTCGACTTACGTTTATGAGAAAGAGTTACCCCCAGGTCTGGACGTTGTCGGAATCCCTCGGACGATAATCGGGAGTCGAACTAAAAAGCCCCGGCAGAGGGCCAGGGCTTTATGTGTCAGAAAGTGTCAGAAACTGTCAGGGTCATTTTTTGTAGGGGCTAAAATGTTCCTCAGCGTATTCCATCAGAGTCAGCCGTTCACATTCTTGGGCTGCCATCATGGCCTCAAAGAATCCCCAATTGCGCTTGATAGCTAAGAACCTCTGATAATCGTAGCCGTCCCTGATATACAGCTCCTCAATATCGTCATCACTGAGGCACCAAGTTAGCCGTATGATTTCGTATGCCTGGTTCAACTTGGCCTTTAGCTCTTTGTCCATGTTGTCCTCATTCGTGATTGATAGTTCCGCAGCCTGGATAACCCTCGCAGATGTCTTTGACCCTGCCCCGTAGCTTCTCAATAGCGTCGTGAGCCTTTGGGTCGGAGACGGCCTTGAGGCTTTTTAAGCAATCAGATATCCACTGCCCAAAGACCCTAATGCCTTCCTTGTTCTGAAGGTCGACCTCGAAGCCTCGGTACTCCTCGAGACTGTAGGCCAACTGATCGGCGTCAAGCTCCCGGCCATCGCGTGAGACATGAACCCCACAGTCATCGACCAAATAGGTGCCAATAAACTGAGCTGCTAGGTTGGGATCTATCCCAGACGGGCCAACTACAAACCGACCGTCGTCGCGCTTATGATAGATGGCCACTCTAGTTCTGTTGTGCGTCCGCCAGATCTGGCGTTCTTTAATTCTCATGTTGTCCCTCGCTTTCAATGTTTGAGTAAAAACACACTAATTGTTTTGCGGCCTACCGGCAAGTTTCACCTAGCTCGGTCCACCTATTGATTTCGTTGTCGGCGTTCACTGCGATGTCAAAGTCCGACATGCCTTCGCGGTTCTTCATGATCCGCAAAAACGTCATCCCGTCGCTGCGCCAAATAGCATAAGCCGAGTCAGCATCTTGCTCTAAAGAACCTGAATCCTTCAGGTTTCTCATCGTTGGTGGTGCGTCTGGATTCTTCTCATACTCGCGATTGATCTGCGACAGTGCGAGAATGGGTATCTTTAACTCTTGTGCCAAAGATTTTAGTGCCTTGCTGATTTTCCCCACCTCGGCGTTCTTGTTTTCAAATCTACCGTCAGGGGATAAAAGCTGGATATAATCAACGACGGCCATATCGAGCTTCTTCTTTCGGTGCATACGCCGAATGATCGTTATCATTGACTCAAGACGACCACCAAACCGATCAAAAATATACAGCGGCATGTCTCTGATTCTAGCCCCGCTAGTCAGGACTTTGCCCACGTCGTCATCGCTGAGATTGCCAGCCTTAATCTTGCTACCAGACAGGCCAGCATCTCGACTTACCAGCTTATTGAGTACCTGCTTGGCGTCCATCTCGATTGTGAAGAACCCGACCTTATGGCCAGCCTTCGCTACCTCATAAGAAAAGTTTAGGGCTAGGGTTGTCTTACCCATGGCAGGACGAGCCGCCAAAATATAGAGAGCGCTCGGACAAAAACCGCACGTTGCTAGGTCCAAACGCTTTAGACCAGTTGGAAATCCAGGGGCTTTACCGTTACGAAAGTCAACGACTCGCTGCTCTAAATAGCTCTCCCACTCGTTGTACATTGAGGCAACCGAGGAATCGTCGTCGCTAGAACCAATCTCTTGCTCACAGAGGCCTGCAAGTTCAGCCTTGGCTGCAAGCAACTGGTCTATGTCGTCGGATGAGTCGTGAGCGGCGCATTGACTGGCAAACCGGCTGAATCTCATGGCGTGTTCACGGCACCAATAACCACGCTTTACCTGCTCGGCATAGTATTCGACGTTTTGAGCAATTGACCTTTTGTCCTCGCAATCCTGGGCGACCAAGATAAGGTCCGGGCTGTGAGCTAGGATTGCCATTAAGTCGAGCGACAACGACTTACGATCTAGGTCAAGCAGTGTCATAAAGACCCTAGCAGATCCACCATCGACAAAATGCTCTGGTCGCAGACCGGCAGTCAAACAACGCTCCAGGTTCTTCTGATCGCCTACGCACATTCCCACAACTATCTGTTCTGACAACAGTTTTGGGTCATTTAATGGTTCTACGATGTTGCTCACTTGCATAGCTCCTCAATGCTAAGAATTTTGACAATCGATTTAGACGGTGTTTTTGGGGCCGTGGCTGCGTTTTTATCATCGGTGGCTCTCTTACCCTTGGCAAGCACGTTGAACCACTTAGGATGGCCATTTACGGCCTTTGAGCGCAGGTTCCCTGGGCACATGTCGGTAGCCTGATAGAACTCGTCAGAAAATCGAGTCTCCAGTATCAAGCGAATGTCCTCTTCGGAGAGACCATCAATCGTTCGCATCTTGCAGATCACGTCTGCCCACTTTGCTATTGATGGCTTTCTCTCTCTGATAGGCTTGCCGCTCGCTTCTGCTCGCTCCTTGTCGGCTGCCTTCATCCTGTTGGCCCATGTCTGGGCTATCTCTTTATCAAAATCAGAAACGAGTGCACCGCCAGCCTTCCGCCGATAGGCGATGGATGGCGGAACAGTGTCGTCTGACTTCACACTGTAGTTATTTATATATGTCTTTTTATTAGTACTTCTTTTAATAAAGCCGGTTTTTTGATTCACAGTTGATTCAGCACCCCTTTTTGACACAGCTTTTTCTCCATGATTACAAATGGATGTGCCTTGTTTAGTTTGATTCACAGTTGATTCAGCCAAATCGAGTTTGATTCTGGCACTTTTGAAAACACCACTATTATCTTGTGATATTGATATGTTATTGCCTGTTGCGTTTGATTCACGGTTTTCAACGGCATCAAATACCCCCTGTTTTTCTCGAGAAATGTCATGGTGTGATGTTGAGCCTGTTGCATCCATGTAGGCCTCCCAGTCATCAAGCAAATCGTAGTGAGTGATGCGTATGTGATAGCGACGGTGAGAGGACAGGATTTCAATCAGGCCCTTGCTCTCCAGCCAAGACATAATCCGCACAACTGACGGTTGAGGGACACCACAGTAGAGTGCCAATTCACGTGAGGTGACCTTGTACTCAGCCTTTTTGAACGTTTTAAAAGCGTCAAATGGCGCATGAGAGGCAAGGTGATGCCAAACCCGGTGATGGGGGATGAAAGAAGTGCCGGCAAACGGGCTACCCGGGTGGGTCAACCATCCTCGGTCAAACCGCACAAAGCCGCTACTCATGGGAAACAATTCAGTGGACACGCAAAACCTTCCTTGTCTTGCGGCCCATCACCTTTTTACTCTTGCTTCGAAATCAGACCCGCTATATTTTGGTCGTAGGGAATTTTGTGCGGGGCTCTGATCCTTGGTCGGTGATGGGCCAATTTTTTTGCCTAGTGCGATGCTTCGATATTCTTGCCTGTGATGTTGTGTTCGGTGTGATCCCATTTAAAGCCACAACGCCTTAAAAGAAAAGCTGTTTTTACGAATTGTTAGAAAAGCCTAAATGCCTTGGGCCTGTTGGCTTTGGTGTTTGTATGGTGTTTGTATGTCTTGCGGCTCTAGGTGTTGGCTGGTTAGTCAGTCAAAAATGATGGGTTTTCTCGCAGAAATATGACCATACATGGTAAAATATAGGCACACCAAAAAACTGAGGAGGCACCCACATGGAGCTGTTTTGCACCGTGTTCGTTATTGGCGTTGCCTGGACCACGGCACGCTGGACCTGCAAACTTGTCGGCGTTGCTGCTCTGTCCGCGCTCGACCGCATCGCTAAGTAAAGCGAAGGGGAGGCGCCGTGACTGAAGCAATGTGGACGGCGCTCGGCTGGCTCGGTACTGGCGTATTTGTCTCTAGCTTCGTTGTTAAGCACCGTGGGATGCTGCACGCGCTGGGACTTGTCGGGAGTGTCATCAAGCTGGCCTACACTTACCATTATGGCCTCTGGCCCTTGGTAGTGAATTGGATACTGCTGGTTGTTATAGAAGCCGTGCAGTGGTTGAGATATCGAAACGAGTAGCCAGGGGCTCGGGGTCACGCGACCCCGGGCCTTTTTTGTCTGTAACCCTTGGGAGAGAAGAAGTGGCCCTCAGTCGTAGCCCTGTGCCACTGTTGAATTACATGAGCCTTTGTAGTAGGGCCATCTTTCGCTGATCCACGGTCCTCCAATCGTCTAGTAAAATGCCCCCGGTATCGCCAGAGTTGGGATTAAGGGACCAATAGAACCAACTTTTGATTCCCTCGCGTTTTATGTAGGCAACGAAGGCGTCCTGCCAGACTTGATCCTTGCCCTGATACCTGCCCCCAAACTCGCCGACCGCTAGTGGGTGGTCTTCCATCAGATACCCAAAGTGAGTATCCCAGATCCCCGGCATGTTCTGTGGGAACCTCCCGTCATCAAAATACGACTGACCAGCCACCGAAGGTCCGTAAGCATGGGGAGAGTAGACCAGCCTCGATGTCGGGATCTTGACCGGGTAGTCACCGGCCTGAGTTAGATTTTCTCCCCAGAAGGGATGGAAGCCACCGTATGGCGATGCGCCACCGACACCCTCCACAAATACCAGGATGTAGGGATTAGCCGCTAAAACGGCGTTTCCTGCCTCCGTAGCCATGACTGACCAGCGTTCCCACGTCGGACCGTATGGCTCATTGAAGATGTCGATCCCGACGACGTTCTGATAGTTCCTAGCCATTGCGGCCATCTCACCTAGATCCGCCTGCCACTCATCCTCGGTATACTGAGCACACGACCCCATGCCTGGGGCCGGCTTATCCATGTGGCTTTGATACGCCGAACACTTATGGAGATCGAGCAGGATATAGACGCCCTGCTGTTCGCTATATTCAATTAACCGTTCAAGCTGGTGGCGGGAGCTGATAAAGCCGTCACTGCCGCGAGTCGAATATGATAGAGCCTCTGGGGCAATTGGAACCCGAATGGCGTTGAACCCCAGCTCCTTGATCTGGTCAACAAAGCTCTCAAGTGTACGGCCAGACCAAAGGCCGTGAAGCCCGTAGGTCGTCGTTTCAAGCCCAAACCAGTTGACGCCGCGAAGCTCGACTTCCTGGTCGCCTTTCAAGATCTTGTTACCGGAAACGCGAAAACCCTGATTGTGTGGTATGCACAGTGACTGCACTTGATCGCATTGCCTTGTGGATGGTGGCACGAGCCGACCTTCCGTAATTAGCTCTTTGATTGCCTTGGCGTTCTGACATCCGGCAAACATGAGCAATAACGCGATAATCCATCGCATCCTTAGCCCTCCTAAATTGTTTTGAATGGGCTAATTATATCTTGAATATGAGGGCTAGACGAATGTGGGGCATTACCGCCAATCTCGTGATGATTGGTAAAATAGAAGAAAAAGAGGAGGCAAACGCTGTGCCCCAGGACGACGTTCTGTTGATTATTGCCTTCTTTGGAATCATGATGCTTTTCGGAACTGTCATAGGCTACATGGCAGCAGACTACGCCGAAGACTGTAAAGCGTCAGAGTTTTCCGACAATGAAGTCGATAGCCTGCCTGATGTTTCTGAGTGATTTAAAATTAGTCATTAGGGTGAAGCTCGCGTCAATCCGGCGCGGGTGACACCCCTCAAGACATACGATCTTATCTCTGACGACGAACCACGCCAGCCGACGCCTACCGTTTTCCGCATAGTGGATCGCACAGCCTTCAGGCCTCCACCACTTGATCCCGCGGTCTTCCAGCTTCTTGCAAAGCGTCTTATGAAGCATGTTATTCCTCGTGAAAGACGCCAGAGAAAGCGTCGGCGATCCTCTGCTGGCCCTGCCTTGACGGATGGAAACAATCACTTTCCGATATGTCAGTTACTTCATAAGTACGGTCGGCAATGTTCACAAATTTGACCTTGGAATACTCAACCTGAAGTTTGGCCAGATCCCTGTTAGTGGCCAGGATGTCGTTGTCCATCTGACGGCGCTGCTCTTCTGATCCCATGAAATACCTGTGACACATAATCTTCGGTAGCCCACACTGCGGGGTGTCGCGTCGTAGGTTGTAGAGCTGACGAAGATCCGGCAAGGCCCCGATGTAGATCTGTTTGACTGCGGTATAAGGCGCAAGCGACCTGACGACCTTTTCGATATTCCGTAAGATGTCACCGGGCTTGAGCCAACAGACATCATTTACTCCTGCCAAAATAGAAACGTAGTCCGGTTGGACGTGAGCAGCAAAGGCAGCTTGATAGCCCAGCATGCCCGTAGTGGCCCCAGGCAGCGCCACGTTGAAGTGCTTATCAGCCTTCAGGGTCTCCGAGAACGGACGCTCTAAGCCCCATCCCGTGGCCCAAGAGTGCTGGAAGATCTTGCCGTCTGAGTTAAACCCAGACGTGATGGAGTCGCCAATCGCAACGTATGTCACTCCATTAGCAACGGACGATATAAGTAGGCACACGGACGCCAAAAAAAAACGCACGACATACCTCCGAATTGTGGGCATGCCGTGAGTTTACTCGTTATTAGATCACTTGGATAGTTTGGCCTGTTCAATCAGATAATCAAGCAGTGCACTTACAGATAGACCGCTAGACTTGGCAAACTTTTCCAACCAGTCTTTATTGGTCGGTTTGACGCGCACATAAAGCGTTGCCCCGCGCTTCTCTGGTGGCCTAACCATTACGCTCTCCCTTCTCTGAAATGCGTTCTAAAAGATCGTCGTCGAATCCAGCCAGTAATCTCGTAATGCAGTAACGCATGGTTGAGAATTTACCGTCCCAAAAGTCGTCATCCTCGGCATCGGCAGCAGCTAAGAAATCTTCGTATTGAATGTTGGCCATCTTCCTAAGTTGTTCCGCAATCATCCCTTCCTGTCCTTCCTATCTTGCCTAGCCAATACAGTTAAAAGTTCACCGGCCTTCTCGCCAAGCTCGCGACGTATGCGTTGGAAGTCTTGTCGATGTTTTTCATCAAGCTGATAAGCTCCATCAATGTAGGAGCAAACGTCATCAAGCGCATCGAACTTCGTGGAAAAATCATCTGCCACGGTGTCCCTCAGATCCAAAAGATTCTCCAGCACCTCGTTGCTCTTTGCATCATACGAGGCAAGAAAAGCCAGCGCCGAGCTGATCGCCTTTAGTTGACAAATTTCCGGGTCGTGAGTCGGCCAGCGCTCGTCATTGATAAGACCATGCACACGCTCAATCGAGTCACCGTAGTTGTACCAAACGACAAGCCGTTGGCCGTTTCTGGCCTCGTGCTGCTCCCCACGGCTAACAACTTCATACCCTGCACCGATAAGCGCCTTCACTAGGTTTGCGTGTTTCATATTGCGTACCCATAGCCGTGCGCGGTGGTCGTAATCCACTGGCGCCTTTCCGCTCTCGTCTGCTCAACAAACGCCTCAAGTCTTTCAAGACTGGAAAATCTATCGTCTGGGTTAAGTGTGCTCTGGTACTGCTTCAATGCTCCAGCCACAAAGCTGGTCTCTAAAGCTTCTTTCAAAAGAGCTAGGTAATCGTACCTAGCATCGTCGTCAGTTGGCATTACCGCAGCCCAGTCGTCCTCGAGAAGCCAGCGAAGGATCACCACTTGTTGCGCTATCATGTTGACCTCAAATCCAAAATTACTCTTTGTTGCTCAGATATTTCATTATCAATGTGATTGCAAAACTGCAATCAGTCTATTTCATTCAAAGATGCGATCAAATGCAAGAGGAAAGCCGCCCCACGGTGACCGTCGTAGGCCTGCCAGTGGCCAATAGACGCAAAGACAGCCTCGGCAGCCGAAGGGGTCATCACTTCTCCCAGGTGGGCCGCTGCAAAGACTTCGACGTCGTCCGTACTGCTGAAGCCCATCCCCATATCGGTGCGTTGCAACGCTGCCCAAAACGTCTTGGCCGCTACCGTCTCAGTCTTGATCACTGCCACACCCCCCAACAAAAAAGAGGCCCGAAGGCCTCAGCAACTAAAACACCTGCCTCGATGCCCGCTTGGCCTTCTCGTATTTTACCCGGTATTGCTCCAGGTTCTCTGGTCCGATCCGTGCCTCCAGGTCAGCTATGGCCTGCGCCACCACTGCCTTGATTGTCGTCCCCGTTGAAAGCGCAATGGCTCTCACTGTCTCCAGGGCCTCGACCTCCATCGAGAAGGTAGCTTTGATAATCTTGCTCACAGCGGCTCTCCCAGCGACTGAAGTGCGTCGGCCAGAGCTTTCAGGAGCACCAGTTCTGTCCGACTACGTTTAGACAAGTCTTGTTCAATAACATGAGCATAAAGCTCGGACGCCCGAGATGCTACTGCCGAGAGCTTGACGACGCACTTTAAGGCGTCCGGGTGACTGATTCCAGACGTGTGACTCTGCTGGATAAGCTTGACGACGCTCATGACTCTACCTCAAATTGTTGTTTAGTTTTTGCAGCAATCATAGCGCGTCTCTGTTCGTAAATCTTCCTGGCTTCCCCAAACTCGTAATCGTCGAAATCATTGACCGACCTGTTTAGTTCGTCCTCGATATCTTCCCGCGAAACATTGACCTCAGCCAGACGGGCCAGCATGTTTTGCACGCGGTCATTAAGCTGGGGAGCCTGCCTCTGTTTGGGAGGCCTGCCGCTGGCCGTCTCGCCGTCGTCGTCAGCCTCAGCCCCTTGAGTCACCCCAACAGCCGAGGAGAGCGTGTAACGCCTGAGATAAGTCATGGACGCACCTACGTCTTGTGGCCCCAGTCCCCTAGCAGGCTTGCACCACAGCGGGTCGAACTCGATCCACTGACCAGACTTATGGAAGAGGACGACGTTGCACCCAACAAGGCCATCAGGCTTATCAATCAGAGGGTTCTGAACGTAGGCGATGTCGTTCTTTGCCAAGGCCTCTTTGATCGCCTCAGTGACGCTCGCAAGATTCGCATATTTGTTTTTTAAGTGCGGATTCTGGCTGTCCATGATGGCGTTTTTGATCTGACCTTGAGCCTTCGATAGTGCCGCTGCGATCTCGTTTACTTCGTTTGATAGTTTCATGTTGTCCTCTTCAGAATGATTGATCTTGCGCCCACCGTGGTGCGCTTAAAGTTACCAACGATTTATCGTATCCCGGCCAAGTCCCAGTCTGTTCACAAGCCACCCATTTGGCGAGCCAGTCACGATAGAGTGAACGACCATTTTCCAACAGGTCATTGTCTATCCAAAAGGCCCTACAGTCGCGGTCTTCGGTCTTCTCTACAGCCAAGATGACGTACCCATCAACCTTCGTCTTAGTCACTGAGGCCACTAGGTCACAGTAGTAAGCAGCTTGGGCATGGTACGAGTATTTCCAGGCATCACGGCCAAACTGATACTCGTCGGCAGATTCGCAGGTCTTAATATCCACGATGATATTCCTAGCAGGCAGCCAGATATCTAACCGCCCCTTCAGCCTTGCGCCGTATTCGTGGCGTGAAAACCAACTGGTTTCGTACTCGCCTCCCTCAATAAACTGCCGGAAAAATGGCTGCTCTCTAAGTTTTACAGATAGGGCCAGAGCCGCTTCGTATTCGTCTTTGTCTAGTAGCTCCTTTCCTGACTCTCTCGCTGCGGCTAACGCCTCTTTGCCGGCCTTCGTTCTGGCATCCACGTCTGGCTTTACCGCGTAGCTGTCTAGGAACCTGTCCCTCTCCAGAATGGCCATATGTATAGCCGTACCAAGGGCCTGTGCCGGGGATGTCTGGCGTGGCCTGTCAATCCTTCGTCTAGCCTTGCTCGGTGTGTCTTTAAAATGTTTCAGGGATGATATATTGACCCCAGGGTCAGCCCTGTAAGTCTCTTCCGATATTGCGTGTGGTCCGCCTAACAGCATGTTCTCAGCACCTCATCTAGTCTTAGCCTTAATATGTTGCCTAATTTCGATAGCCGCTCGTTGCAAAAACCCATCGACTTAAGAACAAAGAAAAGTTCGGCCAAATCGGCCACCTCGTCGAACCGCCCGGGGCATTGCTCACGCACTAATTTAATCTGCTCCCGGAATTCGTCGTCTAGTTTTTGTGCGGTATTTGCGTCCATCGTT
>Ga0194132_10002249_pt1 | contig 36857 bp, 28 predicted proteins | sample TA2KigOf80mmetaG_FD_148612 | JGI IMG/M metagenome (GOLD analysis project Ga0194132, IMG submission 148612) | Freshwater microbial communities from Lake Tanganyika, Tanzania - TA2015054 Kigoma Offshore 80m | ecosystem: Environmental > Aquatic > Freshwater > Lake | place: Tanzania: Lake...
CGAGTTCGACGACGCCGAGCGCGTTTTCGATGCACTCATCGCGCGCATGCCGACCGAGATGAACTACCGCGTCAACGCAGCCGAAACGATGATCTCGGCCCGACAAGGCAAGAAGGCGGAGAAGTACGCGAAAGATGGCCTCGCCGCCGCCGTCAAAGCCAACAACCGCGACCTGGAAGGCCACTTCAAGGAGTTGCTTGCCGCGGCGCAGCGGAAGTGAGAGGCCAAGGACGAGCATCGCGATCGCTCAGAATCGGCGGCATCGCCATTTCTCCGCCGCCTCGGCTTCATTATGGTCGCCGTCAACTGCGCCTTCAGCTTTTCGTGCAGCGTAAAAAGAAACTCGACGCGCTCGCGGTCGCTTTCAAACGGCCTGACCCGGTAGCAGAGATCGACGGCCCGGTCCAGGTCGGCATGCGCTTTCGTCAAGTTCGCCGGCATCGTCAGCGGGTCGTACAGGTCCGCCAGGCCCGCCCCAAGAGGAGTGGCACGCGCATATGATCGATGAAACTCCAGTGCCTTCTTCACGGGCTTCGCTATTTCGCGCCAGCTCGTCGCAAGCTTGGAGGAACCGGTCAAGAATCAAAAAGGGCTCGATCCCGGGGATTCGTTGAGTTCGCCCCTGGGATTCCGCCTTCATTTACGCCTCGTCGCTGCGACTTCGGGATTCACCCACGCGGGCAGCGGTTGGCCGGTGACGCCGGCGATGAGGTTTTTGCCGCAGATCTCCGCCATCTGGTTGCGCGTCTGGACCGTGGCGCTGGCGATGTGCGGGGCGATCACGACGTTCGGCAGCTTGAGCAGCGGATCGTCCATGCTCGGCGGTTCGGGGTCGGTCACGTCCAGGCCGGCGGCGAAGATCGTGCCGCTCCTCAGTGCGTCGGCGAGCGCCTTCTGATCGACGAGCGGGCCGCGGGCGGTGTTGATCAGGATCGCCGTTCGCTTCATCATCCTGAATTGCTCGGCGCCGATCATGCCGCGGGTCGAGTCGTTGAGGTCGGTGTGCAGCGACACGAAGTCGGATTCTCACAACAGCGTTGGCAAATCGACCTGGGTCGCGCCGAACTCGGCCTCGGCCTTGGCGCTCTTGTAGACATCGTGATATAGGATGCGCATATCCCAGCCGCCGTGACAGCGCTTGGCCATCGCCTGGCCGATGCGGCCCATGCCGATGATGCCGAGCGTCTTTGCCGCGAGTTCCTGGCCGAGATGACCGAGCGGCTCCCACGTATTCCAACGGCCCGCGAGCGTGTACTGATGCCCTTCGACGATGCGCCGCACCGCCGCAATCAAGAGGCAGAACGCCATGTCGGCGGTGGCGTCGGTCAGCACGCCGGGCGTATTGCCGACGGCGATGCCGCGCTCCGTGCAGGCGGGGACGTCGATGTTGTTGAAGCCGACGGCGAAGTTGCTGACGACCTTGAGCGTTGGCGCGCGATTGAGAATGGCTGCGTCGACCTTGTCAGTCAAAAGCGAGACCAATCCGTCGATGTTTGCGATCTTCGCACCAAGGATCTCGGCCGGAGGAGGCAGGGGATCGGTCCAAACGTCCGCATCACAGGCGGCGCGGATCAACGCCAGGCCGGCGTCGGGGATGATGCGGGTGACGAAGACTTTGGGTTTGGTCGGCATCAACAATTCCGAAAGTGGGTTTATGCAACACCGAACGCAGGGCGGGCGCTAATCGAAGAGGGGATGGGGTCATCTCTCTGCCGTGACCGTTACGATCTTCGTTTGCGTTACGCCGGTGCTGGAGCGGATGCGGATCGGAAAAACGCCGGGCTCGCTGACGCGGCACTTCCAGAGCACCGTCGTCGATTCCTGATCCTCGGCCAGCGGCGCCACGGGTTGCACCGTCTTGGCTTCCAGGCGTTGGATGCCTGTCGGCAACTCGAGCGACAGCGTCTGTCCCGGTGGCGGGTCGGCGACGACGGCGGAGATCGTAAACGTCTTCCCCGGCTCGCACGAACCGCCCAGCGCCATCTGGAAGCGTCCTTCGCTCTCCGGCGCCACTGCGATGCCTTCGCCGTACGCATAGGCAAGCTCGCGCTTGCTGCCCGGCTTCATTTCCTTGGTCGCCCAGTAGAAGCTGATGGCCGAGTCGCCCATCGCTTGTGCGGGCACCATTTCCCAGTTGGTAAAGCCGACGCGCAGGCTCGACAACACGCACTTGGTGACCTTCTCGTATCGGCTGCCCATGTCGAGAGAGAGATGCGAGATGTAGCCGGGGTTGCGCAGATCGGGGCGTTGCAGCATCTGCACGTACGCGGGCAATGTCTTGTCTTTCAGGACGATGCCGTCGAGGAGCTTGTTCGGATGCGTCGGGGCCGCGAAGATACAGCCGTCGTTGTCGATGACATAGGTGTCCATGCAGATGCGTGCGCCGATGGTTTGCGACCGCTGGGCGGTGTTCTCGATGGTGTAGGCAACGAGCACGGTGTTCATGAGCCGTTTCTGCCCTGCGCCCTTCGCCTTGGCCGGATGCAGCGTGACCGTTTGGGTGATGCGAAGATCATTGATGATCCAGGTCGACGCATAGCCGTTGCGTGCTTTGCCGGTCGCAGCTTTCTTCAACGGAGCGTTAACGCCTTCGAAGCGTCCGCCCTGGCCGGGTTGCATGGGGACATTATTGATCAGGAACTGCGGAAAATGGCTCAGGTGGAGAGTCTGGCCTTGCAGCGTGCGGATGTTGACGTAAAAGGTGCCGCCCGAGGCGAAGCTGATGCGTTGCGTCGGATCGATGGCGCCGATGTCATCGTTCTCGGTGACGATGGCTTTTTCGTCGGCGATCTTGACGCGAAACTTAGGTTTGTCGGAAGATTGAGCCGCCCCGCCCGCCAGTCCGACGAGCACCAGCGACGCGAATGGGACCAAGAGTCTCGGAAGCATGATGTCCTCCCCTATCAGGCGCATCAGCAAGCAAGACTATTGTACCGAACCGCTCTCCTCGTAGGGCGCGTGATACGCACCTTTTCCCAATCGATGCCCTTAACGCACCCTGCAGTAGCGTGCCTAGCTATGAAAAAGCTACTATACCGTTCGCCGTTTGTAGAGTTGCTTGCCGAGGACCGGATCGCGGCTCGTAAAGTCGCCCGGCTCCTTGTCGTTCATCAGGCAGCGAACGTACATCTCCATCTTGGCATCGAGATCGTCCGCGTGGTGAATGATCAGCACCTCCGGAATCGCCGGCAACCGCGGCGAGCCCCATTCGGGCAGGCTCAGATGCGTCACGACGATGTGTTCTAGAAGCTGCAAAAGCTCCGGATTCACATCGCCAAGCTCCCGTGCCGTGTCGCGGACCAGATCGCGGCCCAGAAACAGGTGGCCGAGCAGCCGGCCTGGGACCGTCGGTTGCACGTTCAGGACATCGTCGGTCAATTCGAGTGTTCGCCCGATGTCATGGAGAATTGCCCCCGCGATGACGAGGTCGCGGTTGATCGGCGGCTGCAGGTCCGGGTAATGGGCCACGTACTTGTCGGCGAGGTGCAGGCACGTGTGCGTGACGCTCAAGAGATGTTCCAACAGCCCGCCGGCAAACGGATAGTAGTGCTTATGCGACGCCGGCGCTTGTTTCAGACGCGGTTTTTGGCGTTCGAGAATCGTCAGAACGAGCCGACGCAGCGGCACATCGCCGATGCTCGATTCGGCAAGGCTCCATAGTTCTTCGTACATGGCGTTGACATCGTAGCGGCTGTGCTCGACGAATTGCATCGGGTCGAAACCGTCGCTCGTATCCGCGTCGGTCACGGGGCGAATTTGCGCGATGTCGAGTTGTGGTCCGTACGTCTTGTGCTCATCGAGCATGGCGCGGATTTTGAAGAACTGTCCTTCGCGCCAGGTGTTCTCACACGCCTCGAAGAATGGCCCGTCGCTCCAAACCATGAAGGTGGCGACACGGCCCAGATCGCGAAAACGACACGTGAAAAACGGCTTGCCATCGCGGCGCGCGCCGCGCGTTCGCTCTGCCAGCAGGGCGAAAAAAATCGCCGATTGTCCCGAAGCCATCTCCGACAGACGCATAAGCGGCGGCTTGGTTGTAGCCATGCGTGCATTCCCGGGACGGGAGATGATACTCTCCGTAGTTTAGCACACCGAATTGCAAAAGAAAGCCCTCGCTCGCCGCACGGTTGCGGCACGACATCACGACGCGCTTGCGCGGCTGATGGGCCACGGCATCGCGCTCAGGCGAGCGGCAGGACTTGATTTACCCCCCACTCCCTCCGAGAGAGAGGTTGGGGGTGAGGGCAAATCAAGGGAAACTGAAAGTCTCACCCCCGGCCCCTCTCCCGGAGAGAGGGGCGAGGAAGAGACTTGCCGCTCGGCTTAGGCCACGCGCAAGGTCTGCGATTGCTGCCGTTCGGAGGTTTCCGGCAAGAGAATGGTCCACTCAGTTCCGACGCCTTCTTCGCTGGCAACTTCAATGGCGCCGCCAGTTTGCCGGACGATCCCATGCGCCGTCGCCAACGTCAGATCGCCTTTGTGCCCGTCAATCACGGGATGATACGGCTCGAAGACATGCGGGAGCGTTTCCTCGTCGATCCCGGCCCCAGTATCGCCGAGACGAATCTGAATGTATGCGCCCGGCCTCATGTCGGCGTGCGGCAGGTCGTTCGGGGAAAGTTGAACGCGCTGGGTGCGAATGGTCAGCGTGCCCTTCGTCGGCATGTGGGCTCGCGCATGGTTGGCCAAATGCAGAACGGCCTGCTCGAAGGGATGGGGATCGGTCTTGGCCCACAGATCGCCGACGCCGCGCTGCCACTGGAGCTGGACGTGCCCCAGGGCAACGCGAAGCCTCGGCTCGAGCGACGCCAGTTGTTCGTTGATGTCCGTTGGAACCAGCTGCAACAAGTGATTCCGACTGAACGCGACCAGCCGCTGCGACAATTCGGTTCCTTTGCCAGTGGCTTGGTGGATATCTTCCAGATAGTTCTGGGCAACATGGTCGCGCGGCAAGTTGTCGCGCAGCACCTCGGTATTGCCCAGAACGACGGAAAGGACATGGTTGAGGTCGTTGGCGACACCGCTGGCAAGCCGCCGCATCGCTTCCTGGGCAGCGTGGAGGTCGGTCTCGTGGCCGGCGTGTGACTCGTGCAACTGGTGCAACCGATCCTGTTGCTCGCGTGCGGCCGTCTCAAGTTCCTCGATGTGCCGATCGCGTTCGCGAAGCTGCTTTTCGAGCTGTTTGATCCGTTTCTCCGACTCGCACACGGCGGCCTCGTGCGATTGTTTCTGATCGCCGTGCTCGCTCAGTCGCTTCTCTAGTTCACGATTCTGCTCGCGATGTACTGACAATTGTGATTCGAGATTCTTGTGCCGAGTGACGTCACTGAACTGAACCTGCACCACCGAGCCGGCAAGCGGATGCGAAGCGGCCCGTGCTTGCACCGCATACGAACGCCCCCCCTCCAGATCCATCTCCCAAGCGGACTCGGCATGCGGAGACGCCTGGCCGACCGCACGCTGGAATTCGCGCCAACCCGACTGCACCTGCGATTCCATATGCGCGGCAATCGTTTGCCAGGTGTGTCCCGTCATCGTGTCGTTGGACAGCTTCCACATGCGAACGAAGGCGGCGTTCCACGAAACAGGCTCTCCTCGCGCCGACAGGATCAGCAGGCCGTCGGCGCTGGTGTCCGCATGCGACCCGGCAAGCCATTGCTGATGCTCTAACTCGCTGCGGGTTTTCGATTCACGTTCGCGCAGCTCAGCGTTTTCCTTTTCCAACTCGGCGAGGCGCGTCTCTTGGGCTTTCAGCTTTTCGTCGTGCAGCAGGTCGGCTTGTGGATGGATCGGCACATCGGAAGACTCACGCAGATCGCGGACGCGCACCACCATCGTGTTGGATTCGTCGCGCGACTGGCACTCCACTTCGACATCGTGCCAGATGCCGTAGTCGGCGCTCATTCGACAGACGATGACCGGATGCGCATTGGTTTTTTGGAGCGTGGCCTGCACCTTGGCTCGATCCTGCGGGTGAATGAGGTCAAGGAGGTTCTGGTTCTCCAAATCGCCAGGCTGGAATCCGAAGGCCGACTGCCAGGCCGGATTGACGTAATGAATGAATCCGCCGGCATCGAGCACGGCAATGGGATCGGACTGATTCTCGATGACCCATCGAAAGCGTGCTTCGCTATCTGCGAGGCGCAATTGTGCCTTCACGCTTCTGCGCAGCTCGTGGTCGAAGATGAGCCAAAAGAGCAGGCAACCCAAAAGGAGGAACACGCCGATGAGCGCCGCGGCGCCGATGCCATGCCACCGGGTGCGGTGCGTTGCTGCCAGCCCGCGTTCGGCCTGGCCAATGTCGTCGCGCAACTTTTCAGCCAGCACGACGGCGCGTTCGCGCGCATGGGCGAAGTCGGCCCGCCATTTGAGGCGCGTCTTGACGTCGTTCGGCGCCGTGAGCTGGACGAAGAGCTTCTCCATCTGCTGCACCTCGGCGTCGACGCTGGTCAGCTCTTTGTCCCAAGTGGAATCCGTTCGCAACGCGGCATGAAGTTGGCCGGCGTGAACGGCATAGGCATCGCGATTGTTCTTCCATGCCGCCGCATCCACCGTGAAGTCCTCGGCCGGCAGAACGGCATTCAAGTGGTGCAGGCTGCTTTCCAGAGACGCGACTTGCTTCAAGTATTCGCCATGCCGCAGCTGCTTATTGAGGACGCGATCAGCATCGTACAACAACGCCCCGATCCAGCCCAACAAACCCGCGACGACCACGATGCCCAGCACAATCCAACTTCCCGGCAACGCCTGCTCGTCGCGCAGCCGGCCACGCAGGAGGTATGCCAGCAAACCGAAGCATAGGAGAATATCCAGAGCGCCGACAACGAGCAGCAAGAGATTCGGCGCGTCGGCCGTCGGTTGAAACGTGTTGTGTATGAGCCAAGCGCCGAAAAAGATGCCCAGGACCGCAGCGATTTCGGCCAGCGGCAGTTGAAAGAGGGACCGACTCATATCCGTTCTCTCGCACGAGGTTCCGTCCATGGAATGTCCCGACGCTCGGCCGAGATTCTAACACAACGGTGAATTTTCGTGCAAGATAGATAAGTATCCGTATTCCGCGGCGGGTGCACGACATAGTTTGCAAACGGCACAGGAGGGCGAGGCTCCTGCCGAGCCGCGAGCCCGCAAATAATCTGAGTTGACATTACGATGCTGACGCTTCCGGCTCGGCAGGAGCCTCGCCTTCCCAAAAGGGGCCGCGCAGACCGTGTTGTGCACCCTTCCGCGGCAAGCGGTTGCTGGTCTATACCACGGTGAATTGTCGACCGGACGAGTTGTGAAAACGAAAACGGCTCGCTGATCTTGCAGCGAGCCGTTCGGAAGGAGCGCCAATCGCTACTTCGACAAATCCATCTCAAGCTGAGACAGGTCGACGTCGCGGGGCTCTTTCATTCGGGCTTCCGAATCGGACAGGTTTTCCCAGTCGACCCCGCGCGCGTTTCCATCCCAGTGTCCATAGTTCTCCATGTCGCGCTGGCACTGAATGCAGGTTGTGCTGAAAGGCAATGCGTTGAGGCGGGCCACCGGAATCTTCTTCTGGCAATTTTCGCACATGCCATAGGTGCCTTGCTTGAGTCGATGAAGGGCGCGCTCAATCTGCATGAGTTCGCGTGCTTCGATCTCGGCAAGCTGCGACGAAACGTCTCCGCCAGACGACTCGAAGGCTTGATCGGCTTCGTCCCCTGTGTCGCCCGCATTCTGCCGTAGGTCCTTCAGGTCGCCACCGAGCCGTCGAAGGAGCGTGTCGCGCCGCTCTACGAGTGCTTTATGGAGATGAACTAGAGCGTCTTTTCGTGCCATGGCACACCACCTTTCCGTTTGGGGCCTTGGAATGTTGAACTCTCTGGTGCAACTAACGTGCCGTCACGTTTTCTCAAACAGGACTGATATAGTTCCCTTTCTTAACATAAAACTAATTAAAGATTTATGTCGAGTTCTCCTTAGTCCTGCTCAAAGCATATACCACAAATAAGACGATTGATCTGCCTTATTGGGCACATTTTCTCAGCAAAATTGACCACTTTTCCATTACAAATAGACAATCTTGCTGTCAATTCGGCAGATCTCGGGCTACCAAGTCAAGGAAATCAAGCAGGTCACGGTGCATTCTGAGTTTTCGCCCGGTCCTGCCGATTCTGGCAGCGTCACCGAGAAAGGACGTTTCTTTTAGCAAAACTTGCGCCGGAAGCGGGCTTCATTCCTGCATGCTTTCCTGCAAGGCCAGCGGCAGGACATGATGTACCCGGCGGCAGACGGACAAAAATGTAGCGTAGACTCCAGTCCACGCGAAGGGGCGCGACGCGTGGACTGAAGTCCACGCTACGGCCGGTATTTTCGCTTCCTGCCTCTCGCCTAATGGGCAGCCCAGCTTATCACGGGCTCCCAGCCGAAGACGTTGACTCGTTCGATCGAGTCGGGTACGACCGGTTTCCTGCAGGTTGCCTGTGGTGAAAGGCTGCCGTTTGCCGACGATGCAAGGATATCGCAGGTCCGGCGTTCCAGCCTGATGTTCCGTGGGTTTCCGTCAAGCTGGAAAGCCTGACATACTGTGTCGCCGAGGCTAATTGCGAGGGTTGTTGCACCAGCCCGAAGCGGAAGCGCAAAAGCACTTGCAAAGCCAGCATCGCTTACGCTTCGGGTTAGTAGCTCACGATCTTTGACCGAACAACGCACGACATCAAGATGACCAGCGAACGATGTGGCGGCGTGGAACCAACGCGTGCTTTGCGATAATGACTGATTCCCGATGGCGAATGTGGTTGATTCTCCCCTTGGCTTTCGCGAGCCTTGCAGCGCCGGTGCGCGCGCAGTCGGCGACAAACCTGCCGCGCTATGACGTCGACGTCGTCTTGGATGTGTCCAACCGCCTTGTCCTGGTTCGCCAGAATGTGACCTGGACCAACGGGTCATCGGTCCCGGTTCAGCAAGTCGTGTTCAATGCCCATGCCCATTACAGCGTTCCGGACAAGGATATCGGGTTCCTTGCCAAGACGGCCGAGTTGCTGCGCATGTCGCCCAAGGAATCGATGAACCTCGATGGTCCGGTTCTGCATATGGAAGGGGTACGGCTGGGAACTCGGCCGGATGCCAGCGTCGAGGCGAGACATTTCTTTCCGCCCGACAATGCGACGGCGTTGACGGTCGTGTTGCCCGAGCCCGTAGGCCCAGGATCGTCGGTGACGGTGGAACTGGCATTTCATTTGAAGCTGCCTCAAAAGAAAGGTCGCTGGGGCCAATGGGAAGGCATCACGACGTTGGCCCAGTGGCTTCCCGTGGTGGCAGTTCACGATCAGGGCCGATGGCAACCGACGCCGTTCATACCCTGGCATCAGCCGTTCTACAACGAAGCTGGGCATTACCAGGTGAGGGTTCGGGTGCCAAGCGACCAGCGGTTGGCGGCGTCGGCTGCAGTGCGCCACGAAGTCGCGGTCAAGGACGGCTGGAAGGAAGTCGAATTTGAACCGATCTGCGCGCGCGATTTCGCGCTGGTGGCGAGTGCGCGTTTTCAGGAGTGGACCACGACTGCCGACGGCGTCAAGATTCGCTGCCTGGCGCCGGCGGAACATGAGTTTCATGCGCGGTCTCTGGTCGCCGCCGCCGCCGAGGCAATTCCGATCTACAACAAGTGGTTTGGCCGCTATCCGTACCCGCAGTTCACCATCGTAGAAGGCTCGCTCGGCTGGGCCGGCAACGAGTGCGGCGGGCTCGTGATCATCGACGATCGCATCTTCAATATGCCGACCATCGCCAAAAAATACCCGATTTATCTACTGCAGCACGAACTTGCGCACCAGTGGTGGTACAACGTCGTCGGCACCAACGGCTACGCCGAGACCTGGATGGACGAAGGACTCGCGACGTACTTCAGTCATCGCCTTGCCGACCGAACGCTCGGCAGAAACAACGAACTGCTCGATTATCCGGTCGGCCTGCGCTGGCTGCCGAACATCCATCGTGACGATTTTCGCAACGTTACCATGATCGGCGCCTGGGCGCGCGGTCAGGCGCATCCCGTCGTGCAGGAAATGCCCAAATACGAGCATCTCGCCAACCTGACGGCATCCACGTACGATCGCGGCAGCAAGGTCGTCGGGCTGATCGAGCAGCGTCTCGGCGAACCGGGCTTCGACGCGTTCATGCGCGGCATCTATCGCAAGTATCGATTCCGCATCCTGCGCGTCGCCGAGTTTCAGAAGGAACTCGAAGCTTACACGAAGTACTCGTGGGACGAATTCTTCCGCCACTGGGTCCACAGCACGGGGCAGTGCGATTGGGCCATCGATCGCGTCGAGATCAACGACCGGCTGCCCAGCGTGTTCCAGCGCAAATCAAGCCGATCCGCGGAGGCCGTGAAGGTCGCGATCTATCTCAAGCAACAAGGCGACTTCAACGAACCGACGGTGGTCGGCTTCCGCATGCTCGACGGCAACGATTACCAGATTCGCATCCCGATTCATCCGAACACGCCTGTCTTGCAAATTGACGAGCTATCGGCCATCGTCACGTGCATTAGCGACGATTCCGGGGGCAAGCAACGTTCGAGCGTGAAGGTCGAGATCACGCTGCCGCACGAGCCGGTACAGATCTCGGTTGATCCGGATCGCGTGTTGCTCGATAAGTGTCCGACGAATAACCACTGGAAGCGGCAATTCCGCTGGCGTTTGACGCCGTTCTACACGATGCTCGACGAAGTTGACGTGGCCAACGCGCACGATCGGTGGAACGTCAACGCGGGGACGTGGCTGTATTTCGCTTCGTACAACGATCCATGGTACACCAAGTCGCTCATGGGCGGCCTCCGCGCGGGCGTCTTTCGCACACAGGAGATCAACGCGGGCGTGTTCCTCGCGTATCGCGCCAACGATCGCAACATTGTCGCCGGCGCGGATTTCTTTTGGGATCACGTGCTGCATCCGCGCATGCAAGTCGGCATGTCTCTGGAGAAATCGCTGGCGACCATGGGCAACGCCGATATCCCGTGCAGCCGGGGCGTAGTTTTCGGCCGGTACGTTCTGATGCAAAGAAGCGCGCTCTACTTGCCTCCGTTCGAGTATGTCGAGTTGTTCGGCGTCGTGCAAAATCGCTGCATGCCCGACCCGAAAGTGCCGACTCCCGGCGCCGACCTATTCCGCGATCGCACGGCGTTCGGCTTGCATTACCACAAGAACCTGATGACCCCATATTGGGATGCTGAAGGTGGGTTCTCTGTCGATCTGACGTATCAGTACGGCGTGCCGATCTTCGGAAACGATCGCGATTTTCAGCAGGCGTATGGACAGGTTGCAACCGTCAAGGGGCTGGGATTCGTCAACGACTGGTTCAGTCATGGCCCCGTGCGTGATTGGCTGGCCGACACGCGCGTGGCCGCTCGCATCGGCGGAGCGGCGGCACTGCCGGATAACGGACAGTTCTTCGCACTCGGCGGCGGCGACAATTTCCGCGGCTTTGATCTTTACGAACGGCAAGGCAACATGCTGTGGATCGGCAGCGTCGAGTGGCGCGTGCCGATCCTGAGCAACACCCACTTCGACTTTCTCGACCATGTCGGCGGCGTGCGCAACGTCTATGTCGCTCCGTTCTACGACGTCGGCAACGCTTACCTCAATGGGCAACCGCTCGGCAACATCGCTCATGCCGTCGGCGCCGGCCTGCGCGTCGACGTCACCTGGCTCGGCCTCATCGAACGCACCTCCTTGCGTTTCGATATCGCCAAAACCGTCAACGGCAACTACCCCTGGCAGTTCTGGTTCGGCATTCAGCATCCGTTCTAACCGCTTGCGGCTTCGCGCTCGCACCGGGGCGCCCCGCGAGCGCGAAGCCGCAAGCGGCGCTGCCTCACTTCTTCTTGACATCGCTTTGAATCTGAGACGCCTCGACGCTGATGTCAAGCGTTGCCGATGCGCCCGGAGCATCGGGGATCGTGGCGTTGCCGGCCATGCGCATCTTCATCTGCATCTTTCCCGCCTCGGTGGCGCCGTCGATGCATGTGTCGAGCGTCAAGTCCAGAACAATCTTGACCCCGTCGCCGAACACAAGAGTTCCTTTGCCTTCGCCGATGCTAGTGATCGGTATCTCGATGCTGAACTTCAACTCGCCGTACTGTCGTCCGTCTCTCTTGTAGGCTTTCATCAGCTTTCCCTGCCCTGCAGATTTGGCGACATTGAGCTTCATTGGCCCTTGTTTAGCCAGCTCTTGGACAACTTTGGGCATGTCGATCTTCCACGATCCACCCACGGCGACAGCGCCGTTGGGAAGGAGAAGCCGCTCGAGCTCGGCATCCGTCTCAGATTTCTTGCTAAACTCCTTGGCTAGAGCGGCTGCCGTGGTCGCATCGATCGTGCCGCCGCCTTTGTACATGAAGGTGTATGACCCGTCTTTTTTCTCGATGAGGACGGTTTTGCCTTGAAGGGCGCTTTCTTGCAGGCGGTCGTCGGTGCTGCGTTCGGCTTTCGTGTATTGGCGTTGCAGTTTGGTCGGTGGTTTTCCCGGCTGGCGTTCAAGAACGGTCTCGACATAGATTTGATTGTCCTTGGTAACGTTGCGGTTGTCGACGACGACGTTGCCTCCGCCGTCCGTGACCGTAACTTTGGCGCTGGTGATCTCGGATTTCGTGACGGCGACCGTCGCGCCGGCGTCGCGTTCCTTGAGCTTGATGGTATAGGTCTCTTGCGCCTGGCCTACGTTTACCCAGAACAACGAACCGAGGACTGCCAACAGGACGGCATTCATGGTTTTCCCCAAAAGAGTGTGACGAGCGAGAAATAATCGCAGCGTATGCACAAGATTAGTATCTGGGCATGGCGAGCCTCAGTCAACAAAGATCGAAGATAAACGGATGTTCCAATCCTAACGACTTCTCTTGTTTTGGCGGCTGCATGCGAACGACAAATAGCGCGGCAGTTTTCGATGCCAAACCAGCCTTTGGCTGGCAATTCGTGATAGAATTGCCAGAGAATAGTGCGATAACGAAAAGGAGGTCGACCCGTTGAAGTAGTGTCGCGCTCCTTGTTTAGCGCCCGGCGGGCGCGACGGGAACGCCGATCGTGTTGGCTTGGAATCGGAGAGAAGAGATGCAGTCGTTCTTTCGCCGGGTGTGGAACGCATTGGTGTCCGGCAGCCAGAAGCGCAAGACAAATCCGACGCAACGGCTGATGGTCGAGGCCCTCGAGGATCGCTGCACGCCGGCGGGCACCGTCAGCGGCGTGGTGTACCTCAATGAGCCGGACAACGGGCTCATCGGCGCATCGATTCACTTGAGCGGCACCCCCACTGCGGCGCCGATCATTCCAGTCAACCTGACTGCGCTAACCGACGCTAACGGAGCGTTCAGCTTCACCGGTCTCCCTGCCGGCAGTTACCACATCAGCACCGGGCCGTTTACCGGCCTCGTCGGCACCGTCAAGATCGGCAGCGTCACGTCGTCACCAGATGTCGTGATCGACTCGCCGGTCGTGGTGGGCGGCGTGACTTCGGTCGTCGCGCAAGGCGGCATGGATCCGAACCTGATCACGCTGCAGATGTTCTTGAACACCTCGCCAGAGAATAACTTCCCGTTCCAGTCCGCGGTCGGCGCCGGCACGCCCAACAACACGCCATTCGTCAAGGTCGCCATTCCGGATCAGGTGCTCGGCAAGAGCGTCGCGATCTCCAGCGCCGTGCAGTCGGGCCGCATCGCCACCATCACCACGTCGGCGGCGCATGGATTCGACGTTGGGCAATCCGTGACGATCGCCGGTGTCAGTCAGGCCGGCTACAACGGAACTTTCATCATTCGATCCGTGACAAGCACGACCTTCAAGTATCTTGCCAACTCGGCTGGCCTAGGCGCGTCCAGCGGCGGAACGGCTAGCGTCGGCGCGACGCGCACCATCGACCTCGCCGGGTATTTCGCCGATCCCACGATCACCGAGAGCTCGGTGACCATGAACATCAGTGACCGCGGCGTTGCCAAGCAGATCAACCTCACGCTCACCGACGCGGCAACGCCCCAGGCCGTCGCCAACTTCTACGACTATGTCAACGCCGGCGCTTACGACAACAACTTCTTCTTCCGCAACACCAGCACCGCCGGCGACGGCATCGACATCATTCAGGCCGGGCGAGCGATCATGACGAACGGCAATCGGCCCACCGTCGGATCGACAAGCTTTCCGACGATTCCGGACGAGATCGCCGCGCTCAACCTCAAGGGGACGATCGCCACGGCAAACAACGGGTCGGCCAATAGTGCCAGCGACCAGTTCTTCTTCAACACGTCAAACAATCCGGGGCTCGACCACTTGCCGTCCGCAACGCAGGATCAGCAGGGCTACACTGTGTTCGGCAGGGTCGCCGATACTGCGTCGCAGGCCGTACTCGACAGCTTGACCGCGGTCGCCACCAGCAATTTCAGCGGATCGTCCACGATCGCGGCGGTGAGCGGCGCGACCGAGTCGGGCAACACCGTCACCATCACAACAACAAGCGCTCATCGCTTGATGGTGGGCCAGAGTGTCACGATCAGCTCCGTCAACGTCGCGGGCTACAACGGCTCGTTCACCATCACCAGCGTGCCCAGCGCGACAACCTTTACCTACACCAACACGGTCGCGGGCCTGGCCAACTCAGGCAACGGAACCGCGACCGGCACCGGGTTCCTCATCAACCAGCTTCCGCTCGACGGCAGTCCGCTCACCGATTTCCCGACCGACGCGTCCAAGTATTTGATCATCAACAACGTCGTCATCAACAAGCGCGACGATTTCCTGACCTATTCGATCGAAAGCAACAGCAATGCCGCCGTCGCCACGGCGACGTTAACCAACGAGCATCTGAAACTGACTGCGCTCACCGCCGGGACAACGCAGATCACCGTCAAGGCAACCGATCGATTCGGCAACAGCACCGTCGAGACCTTCACCGTCACCGTCCCCAACGATCACGACCCGGTCATCAGCAGCAATGGCGGCGGAGCGACGGCGTCGATCGGTATCAGCGAGAACTCCATCGCTGTCACCACCGTCACCGCAACGGACGCCGACGCCGTCTCGACGCTGACGTATGGCATCTCGGGCGGGGCCGATGCGGCCAAGTTCAGCATCAATCCCGCCAGCGGCTCGTTGACGTTCATCACAGCCCCGGACTTCGAGGCGCCGACCGATGCCAATTCAAACAACGTCTACGAAGTGACGGTCCAGGTCTCCGACGGCACGCGCAGCGACACGCAAGCCATCAGCGTCAATATCTTCGGGGTCAACGACAATAACCCGGTCATCACCAGCAACGGCGGCGGCGCCACCGCGGCGGTCACGATTCCGGAAGGCACTACAGCCGTAACCACCGTCACCGCCACCGACGCCGACCTCCCCGGCGACACATTGGCGTATAGCATCAATGGAGGCGACGATGCCATTGCGTTCACCATCGGCTCCTCGTCCGGCGCCCTGGCATTCATCAGCGCGCCGTTCGTGGCGTCGCCGGGCGATCTCAACGGCGACAATGTCTACGAAGTCATCGTGCAAGTCTCCGACGGGGCCCACACCACGACCCAGGCAATCAGCGTTACCGTGATGTGATTCCGTTTCCTGTTTACGTTTAGCCCTCGCACAGCGCCACCCGAGCGCTAAACGTAAACGCAACGCATGTCAAACCAGGCAAGATATGCCGGCCCCCGGCATAATCCATTTTTCCCGAATAATCGGAAAGTTCGGCAAAGCATCTCGCCGAAGATAATCCCAGCGATTCAGGTCGTTTTCATCGCGAAGATTCCACGCCAGAGGATTTGGGAATGATGCGTCGAATGGCGATCACGCTGGCCGTGTTGTGCATCGGGATCGGATCGGCACGTGCCCAAGCGCCCGAGGATGGCCCGCCGGTGCTCGGCCCCGTACGCGAACCCGGGCCTTTGGCGTCGTTTCTGCGCACGCCGTCAGGTCCTGTTCTTCCGAGCGATGGCCGATTTTGGATCGCCGGCGACTATCTGGTGGCGTTCCTGCGCGGCACAAACTTGCCCGCGCTAGTGACGACGAGTGAACCGGGCACGACCAAGCTCAACGCCGGCGTCATCGGTCTCGGCAGCACCAGCACGCTCTTCGGCCCCGGCTGGGTCAACGACGACATTCGTTCGGGCGTTCGCCTACAGACGGGCTATTGGTTTAACTCCTCTCAGACGCTCGGCATCGAAGCCGGCTTCATGGTCATCGAAGGCCAGTCCGCGTCGTTCGTCGGCAACTCCGACGCTTTTCCGATTCTCGCTCGCCCCTTCTTCAACACAGAGACCGGTGTCCAGGGATCCCACGTGATCGCCTTTCCTGGATTCTCGAACGGCTCCATCGATATTCGCGTCGTCTCGGCCAACTTTTGGGAGACACACGTCGATCTCAGCGAAAAAGCCATCGACACGGGCTGGTTCCGCCTCTATTCGCTCTTCGGCTATCGCTACTTCCGCTACGACGAATACCTCCGCGCCACCGAGATCATCAACCCGACTAATCGGAACTTCATCGCCGGCACGCAGATCGTCTCGACCGACAACTTCAACACACGCAATGAGTTTCACGGCATCGATCTGGGATTTCGCTCACAGTTCATCTGGGATCGCCTGACGATCGACGTGCTCACCAAGCTCGCCGTGGGCCGAATCAATCGCACGATCGACATCAACGGCCAGCAGACCATCTCAACGCCCGGCTTCGGCACAATCACCCGCGACGGCGGCGTGTTGGCGCTCGGCTCCAACAGTGGCCTGTCCTCCAGCGGCGACTGGAAAGTTCTGCCCGAAGCGGGCGTGAACCTCAACTGGCAGGTCGGCTCCAACCTCAACATGCGCTTCGGCTATACCTTCATGCTGCTCAACGGTATCGCCAGAGTCGTCGACAAAGTCGACACGACGATCAACCCCAACTTCTTCCCCGGCGGCTCCAGCGCCGGCGTCGTGCGTCCTGCCAATAACAACGTCCGGTCCGACATGTGGATCCAATCCCTCAACGTCGGCCTCATCTGGACGTACTAGATCGTAGGCATCACGCTCCGAGCATGTGACTTTTTTTCGTGGAATACGATTCCAATATCACCACGGCAGCTTGTCGAGGTTGACGTTACCGCCGCTCAGGACGATGCCGACGTTTTTCATGCCCGCCAAGTCGTGAAACCTGGGCGTCAGCACGGCAGCGACGGCGACAGCGGAACTGGGCTCGATCAAGAGCTTGGCGCGCTCCCACGTCAGCCGCATCGCTTGCACGATTTCATCTTCGGTCACAGTGACCACCGCTTCGACCAGATCGCGTACGACGGGCCAGGTCAGATCGCCTAGGCTGGTCAACAAGCCGTCGGCGATCGTGTGCGGGCGTGTCTGCAGAATCAACTCGCCCTTGGCCTTCGATCGTGCCGCGTCGTCCGCGCCCAACGGCTCGGCGGCGAACAAGCGGATCGACGGCTTGATCGCCTTGGCCGCGATCGAAACGCCGGCCATCAACCCGCCGCCGCCGATCGGCGCGACGATGGCGTCAAGATCGGGACGCTCCTCCAGCATCTCCAGGGCGGTCGTGCCTTGGCCGGCGATCACGTCGGGATGATTGTACGGCGGAATCAGAACCGCGCCGGTCTTTTTTTGTACCTCGGCAACCGTCGTTTCTCTCGCGATCAGCGTCGGCTCGCATTCGACGACGATGGCGCCGTAACCCTCGACGGCCCGGCGCTTCACCGGCGTCGCGTTGCTCGGCATGACGATGTGAGCCGATATGCCGCGCAACTTCGCTGCCAGGGCCAACGCCTGAGCGTGGTTGCCGGAACTGTGTGTGACGACGCCTTTCCTGGCGTCTCGTTCGTCGAGCTTATTGACGGCATTGCAAGCGCCGCGAAACTTGAACGCCCCGACCTTCTGCCATTGCTCGCACTTGAAGAACAACCGCCGTCCCGCGAGCCGATCGAGTGTCGCGCACGTCACGATCGGCGTACGATGCGCGATCCCCGCGATGCGCCGAGCCGCGGCTTGGATGTCGGAGAGCGACGGCTGAACTGTCGACGCCATGGCGGTTGTCTCTTTCGTTTGCCCCGTAGGCACAAGCTGTCAGCTTGTGCCACGAACCCGGCAAGCTAGCAGCTTGCCGCTACGTGGTGCAGAATCACCCGTGCGCATTTAGCCTACTTTGAGTTGAACACAAAACAACGTCATTCCGCGATTGCACGAAACTGCGCCGACTTCTGCTTGGAGTGCGTACTGATTCATAATACACTCGCTGGTAACGAACTAGCCGTGATTGAGGATCCCGACATGCGGCTCGCCATCGTGCTGCTCTTCGCACTTTCGTCTGCCGTTTCGCTCAAGGCTGAAGCGCAATCGACTCCGTCGGACATCGACCGCCTCATCAATCAACTCGGCGACGAAGACTTCGCCGCTCGGGAAGCAGCGATCACACGGCTCGTGAAGATCGGCGAGCCCGCGCTCGCTGCGCTCAAGAAGGCGACGCAACACGCCGACCCGGAGATTCGCCGGCGCGCCCGCGAGACGATCGTGCGCATTGAAGATCGTGCCGGGCGGGAACTGCGCACGATTCGGCCTGGCCCGAATGCGCAGGGCGACGATTACCGCATTCACGCACTCTTCAGCGGCGATGGCAGGCACGCGATTGCCCTGGGCGGCGACGTCGTCTGGATCGACCTCGAAACCGGCAAGCAGGTCAAGCGCTTGCTGCAAACGCATTGGCCCCGCCTCGCGCAAGGATTGTCCCGCGACGGCCGATTTCTCGCCACGAGCCACCAGACCAGCGATCGGCTCCACGTTCTCGATACTTTGAAGATGGATCTCGTCGGCTCCTGCCACAATCCGGATCGATTCGATCGGGAGAAGCTCTGGCGGCCCGAAATACGCGCGGCTGCATTCTCGCACGACGGCGACAGCATCGCTCTGGGAGGCGGCGGCAAGACGATCCGCATCTACGACGCCAAGACCTTCAAAGAGCTCGTCACGATCGACCATGGCGAGCACGAACTGTCCGCCCTCGCTTTCTCGCCGGATGGTCAACATCTGGCATCCGCGGCCGTCACCGTCGGCTATCAGGATCGGCCGGTGTATCTCTGGGATCTCAAGACGAAGAAGGTGGTCAAGACGTTCACCGCCCATGATCGCTATATCTGCACCGTCCTGTTTACCCCGGACGGAAAAAAGCTGCTGACGGCGGGCAACGATGGGTGGATGATTCTCTGGGACGTCGCCACCGGCAAGGAACTGAAACGCATGACCCATAGCCAAACCGATCCGGACAGCGTGATTGTCCGTGCCGCCATCTCGCCCGACGGCAAGCGCGCCTTGACGGCGGGCGGACCGAATCGCACCTTGCGCGTCTGGGATCTCGACACGGGCAAGACGATTCGCGTGTTCGACACGCATACTGCGCCGGTCGGCAGCGTCGCGTTCTCGCCCGACGGCCGGCGGGCCCTGTCGTGTGATGCCCGCGAGATCAAGCTGTGGAAGCTGCCGGAGTAGGGCCGCGCCAGCGTGGGACAAAGGGGGGTGCACGACACGGTCTGCGCGGCCCCTTTTGGGAGGGCGAGGCTCCTGCCGAGCCGGAAGCGTCAGCATCGTAATGTCAACTCAGATTATTTGCGTGCTCGCGGCTCGGCAGGAGCCTCGCCCTCCCGTGCCGTTTGCAAACCATGTCGTGCACCCGACAAAGGGAGAAGGGGAGAATCGCATGGCGAGCGACTATTTCAAGCGAGAGGTGAAGGATTTTCAAGAAATCCGGTGGATCGCTTTGCATCGGACGGCTTCTCGGAGAGATCACAAAATGATAGTGATTCTGTGTGAGACTTGGCGGCAATGAGCAACATTCGAGGATTTCATGCGAAGCCTCTCTTTTCTTCTCATCTTGGTTGTTTCAGGTTCGGCCTTAACGCAGCCGCCGCTGCCCACGCCCGGCAATCGGCTCGCCTACCTGGGCGACCTCGATCCCTATTACCCGCACGCCAAGTTTCCGAAGTTCATCACGCCGCAGTGGGTGGGCGAACGCGATGTGGACGCCGTCGTTATCCTCGCCATCGACGACATGCGCGATCCCAAGAAGTACGAGACGTTCTTGCGGCCGATTCTCAATCGGCTCAAGAAGATCGATGGCCGGGCGCCGGTGAGCATCATGACGTGCGATGTCGAGCCGAAGGACGCCCAGGTTCAAGCGTGGCTCAAGGAAGGGCTGAGCATCGAGGTGCACACGGTCGATCATCCTTGCCCGTACTTCAAACCGGGCTTCGAGAAGGCCAAGGATACGTACGACCGCTGCGTCGATCGCATGAATGAGATCGCCGAGAATTACCCGGTGGCGTTTCGCATGCCGTGCTGCGATTCGCTGAACACGCCCAGCCCGCGACATTGGGCGGAGATCTTCAATAAAACCACCGCCAAGGGCAATTTTCTCACGCTCGATTCGTCAGCCTTTCAAGTGTTCACGTCGGCCGACCCGGAGTTGCCAAGGGAGTTGGTGCTCGACGACGGCAAGGAACGCTTCTACAAGTACTTGCCGATGGATCGCTCGTTTGTCAATTGGATAGAGAATTATCCGTATCCCTACGTGATCGGCCGGTATTGCTGGCAGTTCCCGTGCATGACGCCTAGCGATTGGCAGGCCCAGCATCTGCACAAGCCGAACAATCCGCTCACCGTGCGCGACTGGAAGGCGGCGCTCGATTGCTCCGTCATCAAGAAGGGTGTCTTCAACATGGTCTTCCATCCGCACGGATGGATCAAGGCCGAACAGGTGGTCGACTTCATCGACTACGCCGTCGCCAAGCATGGCAAGAAAGTCAAGTTCCTCACCTTCAAGGAGGCCCATGACCGCTTGCGAAAAACCGTCCTTGCCCGCGGACAGTGGCGCGGCGCCGCCAACAACGTCTTCCTGCTCGATGTCAACAACGACGGCTACATCGACATCGTCGACCTAAGGCCGCAGTTCAACAAGACGTATCTGTGGAATCCCGAGTCGTCGCACTGGCGCATCGTCAAGATGCCGGAGCACTCGCTGGGCAACATCTTTGTCGACAGCGAGTACGCGTTCGGGGTCTTGCAGAAAAATGGCTTCGCATCGCTGGCTTATCGGCATCAGAGTTTGCCGATGAGCTCCGAGGGTTTTACCGATCAAGGCGTGCTGCACTTCGACGGCGAAAAGTGGTTGGCCGACAAGGCGCTGCGCAGCACCTTTCGCGATACGCAGGCGGGCAAGCACGTGCTGTTCCACCGCTTCCTCGACCTCGATGGCGACGGCCTATGCGAAGTCGTTGCGAACAACGGCAAAGTCTATCGCCACGAGTCCGGGAAGGACTGGCAGCCGTTGCCTTTCGCGGTTCCCGGAGGCGAGGGCACGCTGCAAAACGGCATGCGCTTTCTCGACCTCGACGGCGACGCCAAACTCGACATCGTCCACTCTAACGAGCGCGAGTTCGGCATCTACCGGTTCAGCGATATAAAGAAAGGCTGGACGAAAATCCGCGCCGGCAAAGCGCAGGATAAGAACGCCTTGCCACCGATCGTTCGCAACGGAACCAACAACGGCTGCTGGGCCCACTCCGGCCATCTCTGGTGGGCCAACGAGGACACGCACTTACTAAAGAACCACGTCGATCGGCGATCTTACAAGGAACTGCTGAAAAAAGAGTAACGTGATCTCGAAAAAAAAGCGATACGGCTATTGATTTCGTGTAGTGTGTAGTATATACTACACACATGAACGTTTTCGGCGACTACGTTCGGCAAAGACGCCTTGAACTCCAGGAAACGGATGCCGCGTTCTCGCTGCGCAAAGTCGCGGCGGCCATCGATGTCGAGCCGTCGTATCTGTCCAAGATCGAGCGCGGCGAGCAGCCGCCTCCGGGCGAGAAGACGATCATCGCCCTAGCCAAGGAGCTCGGCGAGGATCCCGATGCGCTGCTCGCCTTGGCCGGCAAGGTGTCGGAAGAGTTGTTGGCCATCATTCGCAAACGGCCCAAGCTGTTCGCCCAGCTCATTCGCGACTTGAAAAACATGCCCGATCACGCTGTCTTGCGCTTGGTGCGCGAGGTGCGTGACGGGAACTGGTAATAATTGCTACGGAGGTTGTCATGTCGGAAGCCGACGTTAAATCGCTGGTTGGCCTGAGTATTAAGGAAGCGGAGACGACTGTTCACGAGGCCGGATTCAATTTCCGCATTTCATGTCAGGACGGTGTGCCGATACCGGTCACCGCCGACTACCGACGCGACCGGGTCGACGTCACGACGATCGCGGGAAAGGTCACGCATGCCGAGATCGGTTGAAAGATTAGATTACCACCAAGCCCAAAGGAGAGTCCCATGATTGAGCTGAAGCACGATTCCCTCGCGTTCTCGTTTCCCGATGTTCACCCGAGCGCCACGCTGAACATCACGTTCCAGCGCACGCTGCGAATTCCCGATGACGACAAGACGTATCCGCTGCCGCCCGGTCTCGGCGCCTTTCCGCTCCGGCACGTCGACGATTTCGCCGACAACGTTCCCGGCATGTGGCTCGAGCACGGCGGCGTCATGATGCCGATGTACCAGGCCGAGGCGCTTTGGTTGCGCTTCAGCGCCGGCATGGATCAGGAACGTTATGCGAACTATCCGTTCGCCATCAAGGTCGCGACCGGCAAGATCGACGCCGTCACCGGCAAAGACTGGTCACCAGGCATCCATCGCGATCCACAGGACTACATGGTCGCTCCGGAACAGCCGTGGCTTGACGGGTATTGCGTCGAACGAGGCACGATCCGCCAATTCGTCGCCATGCCGCTCGGCGAAGGCTACACGGCCGAGGAGCAAATCACCGGCAAGGCCGAGCACGGAGGGTTGCAGATCATCGTCTACCCGATGAAACGCGACGTGTTCGAACGCCGGTTTCCAAAACTACCGCGCAGCGAGATGCGATACGCGTCCAAGGCGCTGGCCGGCGAGTCATACTTCTGCTGCTCCATGCCCGAAGCCGAAATGGGCTTGGCGCCGGGCGGGCGTATGAAGCAAGAAATCTACGACGATCCGTTCAACTTGGACGACTGGGACCTGACGAAGTCGAGCCGCTGCTTCATCCACCTGGCGAACTCGCTGGTCTGGCAAGCGATCACGGGCAAAGCGCCGCCGTACCCGCCGCCGACCGCCGCCGAGTACACGCGGGTCGGCTTTCCATGGTTCGACTACTACGACGAGAAGCAAACGGCCGTCGACGGGTCAAGCATCCTGGCCAGGCTTCTGTCGGTGTTCGGCATGGGCAAGGAAAAACGCCGCAATCCGCTTCCCGAGAACGAATCGTGCGAGCCAGTCAACGTCAAGAGACTTCGCCCCCAACGTGTCGGCGACGCGGTGCGCGAAGGCACGTTCTGACGATCGGATGTTCGGTTCGTATATCAGCGATGTCCCCTGCCGCTTGCGGCTTTGCGTTCGCATGGCGCCCTGCGAACGCGAAGCCGCAAGCGGCAAACAGGAGTCATCGCATGGCCATCATTCAAATTGGCAAACCCGAAACAATCGGCATCGATCCTTCAGCGCTGCGCCGGGCTGACGATCTCGTGCAGCGCTGGTTGTCCGAGGATCGCATCCCCGCCGCGGGATGGACTATCGGCCGGCGCGGGCGCATGATCGAACCGCGGCTGGTCGGTCGGCAGCGCGCCGCCAGGGATGCGCCAGCGCTGCGGCGAGATGCCCTCTTCCTCGTCGCATCGATCACCAAACCGGTGACCGCCACGGCGATCATGATGCTCGTCGAACGCGGCCAGCTGGCGCTCGATGATCGCGTGGCCGACTATGTGCCCGCATTCGCGGCCAACGGCAAGCGCGATGTGCTCATCCGCCATCTTTTGACGCACACCTCCGGCCTGCCCGACATGTTGCCCAGCAACGAGAAGTTACGCCGAGCTCATGAACCGCTCTCGGCGTTTGTTCGCGAAACGTGTCGCTTGCCGCTGTTGTTCCCGCCGGGAACGCGCGTCAATTACCAGAGCATGGGCATCTTGATGCTTGCGGAAATCGTGCATCAAGTCTCTGGCGTAGCGCTCCCGGAGTTCTTGGCCCGCGAGGTCTTTGCTCCGTTGGAAATGCGCGACACCGCGCTGGGCGTGACGGGCGCTCGCCGTGAGCGCATCGCCGGCATTCGCGTGCCGGCGGCATTGGAACGTGCCGACTGGAATTGGAATAGCGCCTACTGGCATGGCATGGGCGTGCCGTGGGGCGGATTGATCACATCGCCGGCGGACTTCGCGCGATTCTGCCTGATGATGCTCGGCGGCGGCACGTTGGGCCGCGTGCGCATTCTGAGCCCGGCGTCGGTGCGGGCAATGACGATGAACCAACTCGCCGCCATGCCTGTCGTGCCGGAAGAGGATCGCCGCTGCAAGCCGTGGGGCCTCGGTTGGCGGCTGAACTGGCCAAGCCATTCTGCAAACTTCGGCGATCTGTTGGGTCCACGCACGTTCGGCCACTGGGGCTCGACCGGGACCTTATGCTGGATCGACCCCGACGCCGACGCGTATTTCATTTTGTTCACGACGCAGCCGCAAGAGCCGGAGGGGCGATTCCTGGCGCGGTTGTCGAACGTCGTCGCGTCGGCGCTCGTATAGTCGGAGCCTGAAGCGTAAGCGAAGGAAAGCGTTTCCATCGCTTACGCTTCAGGCTCTGACGTGTTTTGCGTACAATCAACGTTATGGACCCGCAACGAACCGTCGAGGAGCTGTGTCTGCAGCACGGCATCGACATCGAGACGCTGGCGGACAAAGCCACGCTTGATGAAAAGCGTGTGCGTGCGATCGTCGAAGGCCGGTGGACGCCGAGCCCGGCGGAGCGCGATCGCATTGCCGCGGTATTCGGGCTGACGCGTGACGACATCGCCTGGGGCCACAAGGCGCAAGTGTCGCACGTCTACGGCCACGGCCCGCAGTTTGGCCGGAGTCCGTAGGGACAAGCTGCCAGCTTGTCCCCTTGGCACTGGGGATGCCGCACAAATGGGACAAACTGGCAGCTTGTCCTACGGTGAAAGCAATGGAAACGTTGAAAACAGTCGACGAACTGTGCGTCGAGCACAAGATCGACGTGAAGTCGTTGGCGGAGCGCTCGGGGCTTGATGAGACGCGCGTGCTGGCGATCGTGTTGGGCCGCTGGACGCCGAGCCCGCCGGAGCGCGACAAGATCGCCGGCGTTTTCGGGCTGACGCGCGATCAGATTGCCTGGGGGCACAAGACGCCGATTCAGCACATCTACGGACACGGACCGGGGTAGATCGGAATACGCTTGGCGTTCGCTCGGCGCCACGCAAACCCTAAGCGAGGAATCCGTTACATCACCCGATCCTCGGCCCAACAGTGCCGCCTTCCCGTGTCAAACTCCTTGTATTCGAGCGACGTCGGCTCGTGAATCTTCGCTGGGTCGAAGGCGGTGTTGATCATTTTCAAGAGCGGAACGATGTCGGCGTCCGGATAGCCGATGCCGCGCACTTCGAAGTAATCCTTATTGACATCGATGACGTGAAGCTTGTCGGTCCAGACGCGGACCTTGCGCAGGTTACGCAGCTCGGCGCGCGTGCGTTTGAGAAACTCGCACGCGGCGTCGATCGTGGCGAAGTCGTGAGTGGCAAGGGCAGCGGTCATGTTGTATCTGCCGCTTGCGGCGTAGCAAAACCGGCGTCCCTGGTTTTGCTACGCCGCAAGCGGCTATTCGGGGTACATTCCGAGTTCGCGCCGTCGTTTCGCGTACGGGGAATTTGGGCTGTGTCCTTCGTGGAGCGGCCAATTGTCGTAGGGTTTGATGAAGGGCCATGCTTGTTTGGGCGACCCGATCTTCTCAGGATTTCGTTCGATGTAGGGGATAGTACGGCGAATTTCCTTGGGATGATCGAGAAACACCGACCAACCGTCGCCGCCGGTCCAGGTCGGATGATCGCCGTCACGGAAGCCGGCGGCGCAGACGCGCAGGCGGCTGGCGTCCTTGAGTTTTTTCATTATTTCTTCGGCGGCGTGCGTGTGTTTGCGGATCAAAATGTGGACGTGATCCGGCATGACGGCGCATGCGTAACACGTGTATCGCTTTTCTTCGACGACTTGACCGAAGGCTTCGCCGATCGACGCACGTGCGGGCTCATCGAATGTCAACAATGGGAACTTCAAGACGGGGGCAGCGCGTTCGTAGAATTCGCGCACAACTTTGCCCGACGGCTGCACCCTTTTTCGGCCATAGTGCAGGTCGCCCAACTCGGCGATGACGTCGCTGGCGACTTGCTCGGAGCCGCTGCCGCGCGGGTCGTTGGGGAGCCACCAGCCATAGACGGTCCAGATCAGGTGATACGCAATGACGATCGGATGCGCCATTGTGCGATCTCCCAATTGCCGCTTGCGGTGTAGCAAAGGCATCTGCTACGCCGCGAGCGGCGGTTTTTGCCACGCCGCAAGCGGCGTTTCTAGCGCAGCCCCGCCAATTCTTGCAGCAAGTGCCAATTCTCCAGGCGATCCTGCTTGGCGTGTAGCAAGAGTTGCGACGGATTGCCGTCCTTGTCGAAGTGTTTGGCGAATCGGCCCTCGCTGCGAGCGAAGTCGATGAAGGTGACTTCCTCGTTGGTCTTGGGATTCTTGAACCAATCCTCCTTGACCGCGGGATTGCCTTGCAGCGACAGCTTTTCCTTGACCCTGTCGCCCTTGCGGGGATCGAAGATCAGAAGCGGGAACGCACGACTATCGACGGCGAGGCGTGCTTGTTCGCCGGCCATGTTGTCGGCGACGCCATGTTCGGGCTGGCAGGTCGTGTAGCAGACAACCATCGCTGGGCCGTCGAACTCGAGGGCGCCAAGAACCGCCTTGTAGAAATGGTTGACGTGAGCGCACGTGGTTTGTGCGACATACGTGCGCGGGTGCATCATAGCGATCTGGGCGATTTCCTTGCGGCGTTCTTGCTTGCCGCCGAACGCGTTGCCGTGCACGCTCATCTTGGTGTTTTGGCCTGTGTAGGTCGAAGTCGAGGCCTGGCCGCCCGTGTTGGAATAAACCTGTGTGTCAAGCACGAAGACTTTGATGTTGTGGCCGGACGCAAACATGCGGCTCAGGGCCTGGAAGCCGATGTCGAACATGGCGCCGTCGCCGCCGATGCACCAGATCGGTTTGCCCTGCCAGCCCATTTGATCCCAACGCATGCGGACGCCGATGGCGTCGGCCGGCGCGTTTTCGAAGAGCGAGTTGGTCCACGGCACGAGGTACGGATTGTACGGATACGTCGAGGTATACACCGTGTTGCAGCCGGTGGCGGCGACGATGGCCCACTGATCGCCATACTTGGCGCCGGTGGCGGCGCACATCATGCGAAGAGCAGTTCCTTCGCCGCAACCGGCACACGAACCGGCGCCGCCAACATACAGATGCGTCTTTTCCTTGAGCATCATGTCGATGAGCAGGTTGTCGTTGATGTACTTGTCGTTGGATGGCCCGATGTTCTTGAAGTAACGATGCGCCTTGCGCGACCAGGTCATGACGTCGTCATTTTTCTGAATCATCTTCAGCGCGTCATCGTCGCAAACGGTCACGCACTCGGCGCAGCCCTTGCATTTGGACGGATCGATGATGATGTTGAACATGCCGCCGTCGCCGAGCTTCTTCTTGAATCCGTCATAGTACTTCTTGGTGCGCGACCATTCCCTGGAGAAGCGTTCGCGGTCGGCTTCGGGGATTGTCTTGAGCTTCTCGTTCCATTCGGTCTCGGACAGCACTTTGCCGAGGATGGCGGTGTCGGGGCACTCGGTGACGCAGTCCATGCAGCCGGTGCAGTGCGCGGGAATGTACTCAGGGATTTCAGGCGCGATGTTGCTGAAGTCGCGCAACGTCGCGGTTCCGGCCGGGACCAGCGAACGAGCCGTGGACAGGTCGGCGGGAAGATCGCGTTCGCCCCAGCCTTCTTCGTAGCCGCGAATGATGCGTTCGTTAAAGTCGTTCACATCGAGCACGGGGAGATTGATCAGCTTGTAACCTGAATCGACCAGCGTGCCGTAGCTGTTGTTGTTGTACGGGTCGCGTTCGGTGGCCTCGTTCATCGACGAGGCAGCGGTGGTGGACATCAAACATGCTCCTATTCATGGGAGCCCAGGGGTGAGGTACTGCGAACCCCTGGGCTTGCGATTACGCATTGATCAAAGACGCAGGTATTTCCTTGGTTTCCTGGTATCCGCGCTTGACGCAGTTCAGGTTGTCTAAAACGACGCGGTCGCCGCGCTTGCCGAAGTACTTCTGCAGCGCCTTTTCGACCCCTTGATAAACTTGCTCGTCGCTCATGTTGCTGTTCTTGGCGTACGGCGTGAGCTTCAGGAACGCGCCCAAGAGCACGATGCCTTGCATACGCATTTGCAAGTCGGCCTCGGATGCCATCTCGCGGGCAATCTTGACCATATCGCAGAAGTGGACGTGGTATTTCTTCTCCCGAATAATCTTTTGCACCGGCGCCGGGATGTGGTCCCACACTTCCTTGGCATCCACGTACGGCGACTGCATGAAGATCGACCCGCCCGCCTGTAAGCCATCGAGCGTGAGCGGGTTCATGATGGCAGTCGGATCGTTCACGCACAAGAGATCGATGTGCTCGAGTTCGCTGTGCATGTAGATGTGCGAATCGCCGATCGTGAGGTAGTAGGTGGTCGGCAATCCCTTCTTTTCAGAGCCGTACTTCGGATACGCCTGAACGTCTTTGCCGAAGACATTGCCGGCAATAGTTGCGATGATCTTGTTGGTGGTGACGGAGCCGAATCCGCCGACCGAATGGCCGCGCATCGAGAAGCCGTTCTTGGGACGCAAATCGGGGTCTTCGGCACGCTTCAATGCGAGGGCATGATCGATGCCGACGCAGAAGAAGTGCTGGCCGTTGGGCTTTCGCATGTTGTTGAAGGCGGCGATGATGTCGCCGGGGCGGACATCGCGGCTGCCCAGGCCGGCGGCGGCGTGGTAGATGCGGGGAATCTTGTTGATTTTTTCCTGCCCGTTGACGCCGTTCATCGCGTCGCAAAACGCTGCCTTGATCTCGCGCGTCAGGTGGTTGCCGGTCGTCGACATGGGATCGTCGAGCCGTTCGAATACGCTGAACGCCGTGCAGTTCTTCAGTGCGTCGACGATGTGACGAGCCGGGAACGGACGGAAGACGCAGACGTTGAGGCACCCAGCGGGGATGCCCTTCTTGCGGAGGTAATCGACCGTGACCTTGGCCGTCTCCATGTAGCTGCCCATGCCGACCAGAATAAACTCCGCGTCATCGCACAGGTACGGTTCGACGAAGTCGTAGCGCCGGCCGGTCTTCTGATGAAAGAGGGCAAAACACTCTTCCAGGATGCCGTCGATGCGATCGTAATACCAGCGTTGCGCGAGCTTACCCTTCATGTAGGAGTCTTGATTCTGCACGACACCGGACATGACCGGATTGGCGGGATCCATCAGGTTGATGAGCTTTTCCTTGGGATCGCCGATGTATTCCTTCATGAAGGCGGGTTCGGGCAGACGCACGGTTTCAACGGTATGCGTGGTGAGGAATCCATCCTGAATGTTGAAGAACGGCGTCTGGCTGGCCTCGGCGGCGCGACGTGCGATCAAACACAGGTCGCCGGCTTCCTGGGCATTCCGGCCAAACATCATGCCCCAGCCGCAATCGGCGACGGAGACGACGTCGTCGTGGCCGGCGTGCACATTCAGGCCTTGGCTTGTCAATGCGCGAGCGCCGATGTTCATCAGCACCGGCAGACGTTTTCCCGCAATCGTGTAGAGCACTTCCTTCATCAAGACGAGGCCCTGCCCTGACGTGAAGTTCGTGACGCGCCCGCCCGCCACGGCGAAGCCTTCGCAAACCGTGGCCGCCGAGTGTTCGCTCTCCGGTTCGAAGAAGAGCAGAGTGTCGCCCCACAGGTTCTTCTTGCCGTTCATGACGGCTGCGTTGAACCCGCCGCCCATGGTCGTGGAGCTGGTGATCGGGTAGGCGCCGGCGGCTTGAGCGACGTTGATTTCAACGTGGACGACGGCTTCCGCGCCGTCGCAGGTTGTCGGAATTCCGGGATATTCAAATTTCTGTTCGGTAGATTCGTCGGACGGTTTTTGTTTGGGAGGGGATTTTGGGACAATACCAGTGCTCATTTCGTTCCTCGCTGCGAAGGACGGTCGCCGCAACTACATGTCGCGGGTTCGTTCGTGCACTTATGTTATATCGCAAACAGCCTTTGCGTCCAACCCAGCTTTGCGATTGCCGTCAGCGCGTTTGACAGCGCCGCACTCGCTACAGCTCGACGTCGACCGCGTACAAACGCGGCTACGCGGACCGCACGCATCGGCTCAATGTAAACACGATTACACCTATGGCGACCAGGCTTGCAATCAGGATCAGACTTGCGGCGGCCAGGCTGTTGTCGACGCCATAGTGGATGCGGTTCAGGAACGTTTTGGCAAAGGACTCCCAGCCCGGTGTCTCGACGCGTGTGCTGGCCCCGACTTCGCCGAGGCACAGCGCCGTTGACGCGAACGCCGTAACCACGGTCGCTCGCCAGGTCGTCGGCAGCACGATATGTACGAACTGGCTCAGCGCACTCGCCCCGGCCAACTTCGCCTCATCGAATGTCTGGTTCGGAATCAAACGCACTACAGGCCATAAGCAAACGGCGGCTATCGGCAGCGCGCGTATCGTTTGTACCCAGATCAAGGGCGCCGGCGAAGGACCGTGATGCAATACCTGTTTCCATGGTCCGGGCGGCAAGAGCAGGATCAGGCGATGCAGCCCGATTCCAACGACCGGGCCAGGTAGAATCCAGACGGCTGTCAGCAGCAGAAGCAAGAGCCAACGCAGCTGAACCGAATCGCGCGCCAACCAGCAGCCGACCAGGGCGATCATGGCCGTCAAAGACCCAGCGGCAAACGACGTGGCGAGGCTTGCGAACAACTCGCCTCCAAGTAATCGCATTTCCGATTGAATGAAATGCCCGGCGGTCGAATCGCTCCACTGCGGAGGATGCCCGGCAATCCCAAGTTTCCAGATGAGGCTCGCCAGAGACGCGACCATGATGGCCAGCAACAGTGCCGCCGTGCTGAGTCGCGAACCAGGCGTGCCGATCTCGAGATCGCGCAAAGGCCGGGCTGTCGCCGTCAGCGGAGGCAGCCTATCCGTCAAGTAAGCGACCATGCCGGCGAGGACGACCGTGGCGCACACCCACACCGGGATCGACAACGCCAGCGTTCGGGCCAGGCCGTCCCTGTCGGAGGCGGCGAACAGCGCTCGCGTCGTCTCGGCAAACGTCGGCACGAGCGCCATCTCGGCGATGCTGACTTCGGTCGCCGTTTGAATGAGCACGAACACTGCGGCGGCCAGGATACTGGCGCGTGCGCGTGGCAGCGTCACAAAGAGTATGACCCGCCAGGGAGCGACCACCAGACCTGCTTCATCTTCGCTCTCCGAGTCAATCCAGGTCACGCCGACGCCAACGATGAAGGTGACCCAGGGAATCGCCGCAAGCGCGTGCATGGCGATCGCCGGCGCCAGGCCAGTGCACATCGATGTGCCTTCGCCGAAGATCGCTCGCCAGATCACGACGAGGATCGGCACTGGCACGAACAGAGCAACAGCGAGAGTGAACCACAGCAGCGTCTGACCAACGAATGCTGTCCGCAGGAGGAGGACAGCCAATGCGATTCCGATTGGCAGTGCAAACGCCGCGGCGCAGAAACTCAACGCAGTTGTGTTGAGCGCAAGGTGGACAAGCTCAGGCGCGTCTCCGCTTGTCCAGTGCCAGGCTGCCGGGCGCCATAGATCCTGTGCCAAGAGTGAGAGCGGTAGGGCGACCAGCACCATCAGCATGATGCCGAAACCGACGCACAGCGCGTTCATCGCAGCGTCCGAAGTTGACGATGATCCGTTGCGCCCGTCGTGATGGCCCGTGCGTGGATCGATGGTGTGCGATTCCATGCGAGCTGCTGAGTTCCACGCCGTCCCAGGGCGTCGTCGCTCATCGCCTTGTCCTTCTCCTTGTCCTTCTCCTTGTCCTTCTCCTTGTCCTTCTCCTTGTCCTTCTCCTTGTCCTCTTTGTTGTCCGGGTCTTTTTTCTTTTCTTCCATCGGCGGCGGCTTCTTTTCTTCTTTGGGCTTGGGAGGCGCTACGCCGGTGACCTTCAACGCCAAGGGTCGCACCAGGTCGCGGTTTCTCAGGCAAAGGATCTGGCCGTCGTGCGCAGCGAGATAAACGCGGTCGGTCCATTCGTTCGGCAACGTGAGCATCCAGTCGGCCATGTCGAGCTTGGCAAGCGTGGTGCCGCGCTCGGCGTCGAGAACGAAGAACTTGCCGATGTTGTCGAGGGCATAAACGTATTTGAGGTTGGCTGCGAGAAAACGTGTAGCGTCGCGGTTCGTCCAGCGTTCACGGCCGGTCTCGCGGTCGAGTCGGCGCAGGCCGATGCGGTCGGGCGCAATGTAGACGTCGCGGTCGTTGACGTAGGGCTGCATTCGCACCGGGGCGCCGGAAACATGCCGCCATTTGATCGTGCCGCCAAGCAGACTCACGGCGTAAACATTGGAGTCATCCGAGGCGATGAAAGCGGTAGCGAGATGTTGTCCTGGAGCAGCCGGGGCCTGGCCAATTGTCTTGAACTCGAACTTTTCGATGCGTTGCCCTCTCTCGAACCGCGTGATCGACGACAACGTTCCGTCGTTGGCCAGGAGCCCGAGAAAATCGTCGGCGATGAGCGGCGACGATGTCATGATCTTGTCCGCGAGCTTGTAGCCCCAGTAGAAGTCGGGCTGCGGCGAATCCGGTCCGTCATCGTCATCGGGAAGATCCTTTTCCTTTGGACCGCCTTTTTTTTCTTCGCGGCCTTTTGCCTTGCGCAGCTCACGGGCGCGCTTGATGCGGTCGTGTTCAGCGAAATCGGGCATCAGAATCGAATGCACGCGGTCGCCCATCGGCAGATACAGGAAATCCTCGTCGGCGACAGGCACCGATTGCGGAGCGAATTGAAGCTCGTAACCAAACGAAAACAGCTTGGTCGCGCGATCGTAGGTGTAGACGCGTTGGGAGCCGTCCTGGCGATTGAGGACGTGCAGCATGTTGCGCCGTGTGACGTAGATGCTGTGCGAGCAGAACGCGGCCGCCTGGACCGACCAGAAGGGGACGCCGACGTCGGTCTTCCAGATCATGTCGCCGCGGTTGGCGTCGAAAAGGTAGACGGAGCCCTTAAACGTCTGCACAACGATCTGGGTCGGCGTACCGGGAATGATCTGAAAACTGGCGATACCGTCACGATTCCCTTCGACGCGCACGCGAGTCGTCCATGCGACGGTCAAATTCATGCGGTCCAGCGAATCGCGCGGCGGCATCTTGGGACTGGTGTAAACCTTGTACGGCGCTTGTGCCGACGCCGGCGCCACCCACGTGCCCAGGAGTGTGATGGCCAACAGCCCGAGTCTCATGATGACGTGCCCTCGTTAGGCCTCGCATTGCCGCTTGGGTTGGTCGCGCGAGGACAACACCCCTCAGTGTATCACGACGGCCTTTTCCAATTGAAGGTCGGTAGCAGAATTCTCAATGTTCCGCGCGAAAAATGCGCTCGCACGTCCGCATAGGCCACAAATCCGATACGAACCGCACGCATGGGTGGCAGCCCGATGGAACCGTCGCAGACCGGGTGCACGACATGGTTTGCAAACGGCACGGGAGGGCACGCAGACCATGTCGTACACCCTCGCAGACCTTGAACCCAACGCGAGTTCGCTACTCCATGCTCTGTAGCAACTCCGCCATCTCGCCGGCAGCGTGCTGATCCCCCTTTTTCTGGGCGATCGGAATCCCTTGGGTGAGCACGTCGCGTGCTTCGGCGATTTGGCCCAATCGCTGCAAGGCCCGGCCCGCCTGATGGTAGGCCGGCGGATAATTCGGCGCCACTGCGATCAACTCCCGGAAGCAGCGCACCGCCTCGGCATCGTCGCCGCCGCTCACGTATTCCATGGCCAGCATGTAACGCAATTCCGGATCGTTCGGCTCGTCCGCAAGCATGGCTTCGATCTTCTGGCGGCGTGACGCTGAGTCCATTTGTTCTTCCACAGATTGCGGGCGTAGGAGTCAGGGATCAGGAGTCAGGAGTCGGAAGTCAAACAGCAGGTCTGGTGATAGCCCGCTGACTCCAGACTCCTGATTCCTGCGAAGGCATTGTAAGAGAATCGCTACAATCGTCAGGCTCGAGGCAGTCCGTCATTTCGGCAAAGCAATCGCCGTCGGCATCCCTTGCTCGCAGTGCGCGCGACGACTTGCGAATGGGCGAATCCTCGCGCGGGAAACTGAGGCAACTTTGCGGGGTTGCCGATTGGATAAAGAGCCGACGCCGGGCTCTCCCGTGCTTCGGCCCCGCGCAGCCCTTCCCACTCAGACGAAGAATCCAGGATCCGAGGACATCATGAGTTTGCACCAACGTTGGCCGATCGCCTTGGGGTTCCTCTGTTGCATTGCAGTTTTTTTCTCCGTTCACGCTCAAGAAGCCGGTCTCGGTCCCAATTTGTTTACGAATGAGACTCGCGGCAAAGACAACGCCCCCTTGACACGAACGATGGCCCGGCGCACCGCAATCGTGACGGCGGTCGACCGCGTCAAGGCCGCCGTCGTCAACATCCACAGCGAACGGCTGGCCGGCGGCCCGGGCGACGCGTTTTCGGCGCCGGTCGCCCGCAAGCCGATGAACGGCATGGGCACCGGCATCGTCATCGATCCGCGCGGCTACATCGTCACCAACCAGCACGTGGTCGATGACGTCACGGCGCTGCGCATCCGCCTGGCCGACGGCGCTACGCACAATGCGGTCATCGTCGCACGCCACCCCGAACTCGACCTCGCCCTCATCAAGATCGACCCGACGAATGCGCTGCCGGTTATGCCGATCGGCACCGCCAACGATCTCATGGTCGGCGAAACCGTCATCGCACTCGGCAACGCCTATGGCTACGAGCACACCGTCAGCGTCGGCATCGTCAGCGCCATCAAACGCGATGTCAGCCTGAACGAGAGCATGTCGTACAAGTCGCTCATCCAAACCGACGCCAGCATCAACCCGGGCAACTCGGGCGGACCGCTCGTCAACGTCAACGGGGAACTTGTCGGCGTCAACGTCGCCATTCGCGCCGGGGCCCAGGGCATCGGCTTCGCGATCCCGGTCGATCACATGGTCAAATCAGTCAGCGACATGTTCAAGGCGCGCCGACGGTCCAGCACCTACGACGGCCTGATCTGCCGCGATGTGCTGCAACCGTCCAACGACGGCCTGGTGCGCAAGGTGATTGTCGATCGCGTCGATTCGTCCAGTCCCGCGGCGACGAGCGGACTGCTGTCGGGCGACGTCGTTGTTCAGATCGGCGAAGTCAAAATCGCGTCGGGCATTGATGTCGAACGCGGCTTGATGGACCGAAAAGCGGGCGACAGCGTGGCCATTGTTGTCCGGCGGGGAACTCAGGAAAAGAGCGTGCGGCTTGCGCTGGCGTCAGGCGATCGGCAGGTTCGGCCCGTGTCGTTGTCGGACATCGTTTGGCAGAAACTGGGCATCCAGTTGACGCCGATCGCCGGGGATGCCGTTGCCAAGGCGAACAATCAACTGCACGGCGGCCTGGAGATCACGGCGGTGAACGCCAACAGCGCCGCCGCCAAGGCCGGTCTGAAAAAGGGCGATGTGCTCGTCGGCCTGCACACTTGGGAAACGGTTAGCCTGGACAACATCAACTACGTGCTCAATCACCCGGATCTCCCGACGTTTAACCCAGTTTCGTTCTTCATCGTCCGCGGCGGCCAAATCCGCAAAGGCGCCATCGCCGTGCTGCCATAGATCCTGTTCACGTTTAGCGCTTGCATGGCGCCATGCGGGCGCTAAACGAAATTCACACGGCATATCGCCGCGGGTCGCTCATTTGATTTTCCGCAAAACCCTTCAATCGCAACAAGCACGCGTCGCACCGGCCGCACGCCAAGCCCGCTGGCGTTGGATCGTAGCAGGAGGTCGTCAACCCGAAATCCACGCCTAGTTCGATGCCCCGGCGAATGATCTCCGCTTTCGAGAGTGCAATCAACGGCGTGTGAATCTTGAACGTTCGGCCCTCGACACCGGCCTTGGTCGCCAGGTTTGCCAGCGTCTCAAATACCGCAATATACTCGGGCCGACAGTCGGGATAGCCCGAGTAGTCGAGCGCATTGACTCCCAGGCAGATGTCGGAAGCGCCAAGCACCTCGGCCCAGGCCAGCGCGAAAGAGAGGAAGATCGTATTGCGAGCCGGGACGTACGTCGACGGAATGCCGTGGCTCATCTCATCGAGCGGACGGTCTTTCGGCACGGGAAGGTCGCTGGTGAGTGCCGAGCCGCCGAACTGACGCAAATCGATGGGCACGATAGTGTGCTCGACGACCGCCATCGCTTGGGCGATTCGGCGTGCAGCGTCGATCTCGATGGCGTGCCGTTGCCCGTACTGAAGAGTGAGCGCGTAACAGGCGAAACCCGCGTACTTGGCGATGGCCAAGGTCGTCGTGGAATCGAGGCCGCCGCTCAAAAGGACGACCGCTTTCGGTGCAAGTGTCATGGCACTGGGATTGTATCGCGCAGCCTTGACGTGTTCCGCGTTATCGCGCGGGGTCGGCCGGCATCGAGAGGGATGCGCCGGAGCCAAGAGGCGAAAGGCCGCGAAGACGCGGATCGACCTGTTTTTGCGTGCTGTCCATCGTTTCACGCGGCGATGAGAATCGTATCAGATACTGCAGCAGTGGACGCGACGGCGCGCGGGCCGTCGGTGTCTTGGCGCCGGTGCTGATCGTTTCCGCCAGATGACGTTCCTTGTCGCTGACCGGCGCCATGGCGGGCACCGCCATCGGCACCTGATGATAAGTCGGCTGAATCAGGACCG
>Ga0194132_10002250_pt1 | contig 36856 bp, 36 predicted proteins | sample TA2KigOf80mmetaG_FD_148612 | JGI IMG/M metagenome (GOLD analysis project Ga0194132, IMG submission 148612) | Freshwater microbial communities from Lake Tanganyika, Tanzania - TA2015054 Kigoma Offshore 80m | ecosystem: Environmental > Aquatic > Freshwater > Lake | place: Tanzania: Lake...
GTTGCCAGGCTACGACGCTTGACGCGGGCGCGCGAGGTGCCGGCCGCGCCGCGTTGAGCGACGGCGCGGCGCGGAGCGGCAACGCCGCTCAGGCGTGCAGGCGGGCGACGCGCGGCGCGTGCTCGATCACCTGCGCCTCGTGCAGCCCGATCTCGCGCAGCCGGGCGCGTACCTCGGCCAGCGGCGCGATCGTCGCGGCGAGGTCGACGTAGCTCTGGTGATGCCGCGCCTCGCTGGCGAGCAGGCTCGTGTAGAGGGCGCGCAGCGGCTCGTCGTCGAGGTGCTCGGCGAGCAGCTTCATGCGCTCGCAGCTGCGCGCCTCGATCAGCGCGAGGCAGAGCAGCATGTCGACCGCGCGCTGCGGCTCGCCCGGCCGCAGCGCCGCCATCAGCTCGGCGGCGTACGTGCTCGGAACCTGGCGCGCGAACGAGCGGCCGCGCGCGTGCAGGTGGGCGACCACGAGCTTGAAGTGCGCGAGCTCCTCACGCGCGAGCTCGGTGATCGGGTCGAGCAGCGCCGTGTGCTGCGGGTAGCGGAACAGCAGGCTCACGGCGGTGGAAGCCGCCTTCTTCTCGCAGTGCGCGTGGTCGAGCAGGATCTCGTCCACGTTCGCGAGCGCGCGCTCGACCCAGTGCGGCGCGGTGGTCGATGCGAGGCTCAGCATTGCGCAGCTGTGGTCGGGGTGAGGCTCAGCGCCGCGCAGCTGTGGTCGGTGGGAGTGGTTTGCCCGTCGGGGCGAGGGGTCGCGTGACCCCTCGCCCCGATGGCTCAGTGCGGCGACTTCGCTTCCGGCTTCGCCGCGGCACCACCCGCGGCACCTGCCGCCGGGGCCGCGGGCTTCGCCGGCGGATCCTCGATGCCGAGCAGCTCGACGTCGAACACCAGCGTGGCACCGGGCTTGATCTTCGGCGGCGCGCCACGGTCACCGTAGGCCGCATCGGACGGGCAGACGAGCTTCGCCTTGCCGCCGACCTTCATCTTCTGCACGCCCTCGGTCCAGCACGGGATCACGCCGTTCAACGGGAACGTGACCGGCTCGCCGCGGTCGACCGAGCTGTCGAAGGTCTCGCCGCTGGTGAGCTTGCCCGTGTAGTGGACCTTCACGCGATCGGTCGGCTTCGGCGCCGCCCCGCTGCCCGCCGCGGTCTCGGTGTAGATCACGCCCGAGGGCAGCTTGGTGGCGCCCTTCTCGGTCGCCGCCTTGTCGAGGTAGCCCTTGCTGGCTTCCTTCTCCTTCGCAGCCGCCTTGCTCGCGCGATCCTTCGTAAACGCCTGGATCTTCGGGCCGTACTCCTCCATGCTGACCTTCGGCGTGCCGCCGGTGACGCCGTCGGCGAGGCCCGCCTCGACCATCTTCAACTCGTCGGGGGTGAGGTTGAACGACGTGAGGTTGCGGCTCAGCGCGAGGCCGAGCGCATAGAGGGTCTTCTCGTCTTCGGTCTTGGGGTCTGCCGCGGCGGCAACCTGCGCCACGAAGGTGAGCGCGACGGCGCCCGCCACGATTTGCCTGAACATGCGTTTGATCCTTTTCTTGACCCCGATCCATCCCGACGGTGCCCGGCTCCTCGGGGCGTCTGCGAGCCGGTCGTCACTATGCGCCCGGCGGGCGATCCGTCGGGTCGAAAACAAGCCACATTCCATAACGGCGGGCCCTCCTGCAATCGAGGCCCGATCGCGCTTGGACGACCGCCGCGGCGGGAGCTTCAGCGCCCGGTGAACTTCGGGGGCCGCTTTTCCCGGAGGGCGGACAGGGCCTCCCGGTGATCGTCGCTCCTGAAGGTGACGATCTCCAGCGCGGTCGAGGTGTCGAAGGCCACGTTCAGGGCATCCTTCACGAGCTTGTTGACCGCCATCTTCGTGTAGCGGACGGCGAGCGGGGCGCCCGCGGCCAGCCGCTGCGCGAACGCCAGGGCCTTCTCCTGCAGCTCGGCCGCAGGAACGACGAAGTTCGCCAGCCCGAGGCGCTCGGCCTCGGACGCGGTCAGCGGATCGCCGGTCAGCAGGTACTGCTTCGCGCGCGCCGGTCCGAGCACCAGCGGCCAGATGGCGACGCCGCCGTCGCCGGCGACGATGCCCACCTTTACGTGCGGGTCCGCGAAGATCGCCGTGTCCGCCGCGAAGACGACGTCGCACAGCAGTGCCAGGGACGCGCCCAGGCCCACCGCCGCGCCGTTCACGGCGGCGACGATCGGCACCTCGACGTCGAGCAGGTCCCAGATCATCTGCTTGCCGTCGCGGCGGACGGTCTCGAGGACGTCGGGGTCCTGCAGCTTCGGGAACCAGCCGAAGTCGCCGCCGGCCGAGAACGCGCGGCCCTGGCCCGTGAGCAGCACGCAGCGTGCCCGGGTCTCGCGGCGGAGCGCCCGGAAGAGCGCGGCCAGATCCTCGTGCAGCGCGTCGTCGACCGCGTTGAGCGGGCTGGTCGGGTGCGCGATGGTGACCTTGAGGATGTCGCCGATGCGCTCGGTGTGCAGGGTCGAGAACTCGGGCAGCAGCTCGTGATTCACGTCGTCGCCTCCGGTGAACGCTGGCGGGTCACGCCGTGGCCGTTGATGAAGGCCGTCCGGTCACGCCGTGGCCGTTGATGAAGGCCGTCCGGTCACGCCGTGGCCGTTGATGAAGGCCGTCCGGTCACGCCGTGGCCGTTGATGAAGGCCGTCCGGTCACAGCATCTCCGTGTCGGCCGGAAGGCCCAGCAGCACGCGCCCGGCGAGCTCGAACGTCGCCGGTGCGACGAGGACGTGCTGCGTCGCGACGTGGACGTCGCGGAAGCGCCGCTGCAGCGGGCTGTCGGCGTAGATCGAGGTCGCGCCGCCGCACTCGTACGCGAGGTCGACGGCCTTCGCCGCGTCGCGCACCGACTGGGTCGCGGCGAGGCGAAGCCGCGCGCGCTGCTCCAGCGTGATCGCCGCACCGGACGCCGCCGCCTGCCAGACCTCGTCCACCGCCGCGCGCAGGTGCGCGCGGCTCGCGGCGACCAGCGCCGTCGCCTGCGCGACGGTGGCCTGCGTCGCCGAGCGCTCGGCGAGCGGACGCCGGCTGCCGGTCGGGACCTTTGCCCCGGCGAGCTCGAGCAGGTCGTCGATCGCGCCGCGCGCGATGCCGGTCGCGACCGCGGCGATGCCGAGCGCCAGCAGGCCGAAGACCGGGAATGCGTAGAGCGGTCCGCCGCGCCGCACGGGATCGGTCGAGAACCACACCGAGCGCTCGGCGGGCACGAACACGTCCTCGACCGCGATGTCGTGGCTGCCCGTGCCGCGCATTCCCGAGACGTTCCAGGTGTCGAGGATCGTCACCTCGCTCGCCGGGAAGATCATCATGCGTGCCTCGGGGGCACCGTTCTCACGCGGCTTCGGCTTGCCGTCCGCGAACACGATGCAGCCGCCGAGCAGCCACGCGCAGTGCTGGCAGCCGCTCGCCAGCGGCCAGCGGCCGCTGACCCGGTAGCCGCCGTCGACGACGGTGGCGCGGCCGCGCGGGTGGAAGACGCCGCCGGTCACGCCGTCGGGGGTCGCGGCGAAGATAACGCGCGCCGCCGCGTCGGGGAGATAGGCCGCGATCACGCCGGTCGTGGCACCGATCATCACCGCCCAGCCGGCGGACCCGTCGCCGCGCGCGATCTCCTCGAGCACGTCGAGCATCGCGCCGGGCTCGACCTCGAGCCCGCCCGCGTCCCGCGGCACGAGCATGCGGAACAGGCCGGCGCAGGCGAGGTCCGCGACCAGCGCCGGCGGGACGCGCCGCTGCTGCTCGATCTCGGGCGCGGCGCTCGCGATGCGAGCGGAAAGATCGCGCGCGTGCGCGCGCAGGGTGTCGCCGGAGGAAGCCGCGGTCATGCCCGAGGTATACAGGCTTTCGCGGCGCATGGGCGAGGGGGCGCGTGAGCAGCGATGCTGCCACACCGCGCGACGCCCGGACCTTTCTGGCCTGAGGGCCGCCGCGAGTCCGGGAAACCCTCATTCGGAGGAATGGCTCTCGCCCCTCGAGCTCACCGTGACGAGGCGCCACCACTGCTCTGGGCGTTCGCCGCCCGCTCGATGCGCAGGAGCATGGGGGCAGATGGCGTGACCTTGCCGTTGAGATAGGTGCTGAGCCGCGAGGCGCTCGTGCCGACGAGCCGGGCGAACTCGGTGTTGGTAAGGCCCGACCGCTCGACGGCGACCCGCACCCGACTCGCGACATCCGCCCGGTCGGCCTCCTCGGTATCGGTTCGGGCGCGATCGATCGCGAGCGCGAATAGGGTACCGACGCCGTCGGGCTCCCGGTAGGAGAGATAGCGCTCGATTCGACGGGCGATGTTGCCCCACGGCGATCGACGGATCTCGGCGAAGACCGGTTGCCAGTCGGAGACCAGACCGCGATCGATGGCGGTGACGAGCGCCTCGTAGGGCCAGCGGCGCACATCGTCGCTCGGCGACGCATCGACGTTCCGGAAGCGCACTCCCATCAGGCCGCTCCGCTGAGACGGAGCGCGAGCGCTCGGCAAGCTGCGACGACGTCGTCCCAGCGGTGCCAGCGAGGATCCAATCCCTTGTAGCGAGGGAGCTCGTCGATCACGTCCGCGTCGCGCGGCCTGGGGTCGGCGAGCGCGACGACGAGGGAAGTGAGCACCGAATCCGCTTCGCCCGATCGATCGACGTAGTAAGCGTCGATCTCGGACAAGGCCGCAAGCGCTACCGCTTCGCCGAGATGCTTCGCGAGCGCCACGACGTCGAGGTAGTCACGCACCACGTTTCGCTGCACGACGAGGTAGGCTTTCACGCGAAGCGCCTCGGGCGCAGTAGGGGCGACGACGACGGCTCCGTTCCCGACGTCGATCTCGCAGGTCTCGAGCGGACGCGCCCGTCGCATCTGGCGCAGGCCCGCCTCGACCCCTCCGAGTCGCCCCATGATGGTGAACGGTGGCTTCGATGCGCGCACCGATGTCGCCCACCCTGCGGTGGCTTCCACGGCTTCCAGGACCGCCTCGTAGCGGTCGACCAGATCGGCCAGGACGTGATCGTGGTCGAAGGAGTCGCGATGGCCGGCGTGGAGAGCGGCCGCCGATCCCCCGACGAGGACGGCATCGGGGACGACCGCCTGCAGACGGGCAGCGGAAGCGAGCACTTTCCTCAGAATGCGGCTCACCGGTGCCATGGCCGTTATCATAAGTGATAAAGCGCCCGAGGTATACCGGCCTTCGCGGCGCAGGGGCGAGGGGTCGTGTGACCCCTCGCCGGGCCGTCGTGGGCTACTCGAGGCCTTCCTCGCCGCCGAGCCAGCGGTAGTTCAGCCCCGCGAGCGCGGCGCCGATGATCGGCGCCAGCCAGAACATCCACAGCTGCTGGATGGCCCAGCCGCCGACGAAGAGCGCCGGACCCGTGCTGCGCGCCGGGTTCACCGAGGTGTTGGTCACCGGGATGCTGACCAGGTGGATGAGCACCAGGGCGAGGCCGATCGGCAGGCCTGCGAAGCCGGTCGGGGCGCGGCCGTCGGTCGCGCCGAGGATGACGGTCAGGAACATGAACGTCATCACCACCTCGCAGAGAAACGCTGCGCCGAACGCATAGCTGCCCGGCGAGTGCTCGCCGAAGCCGTTCGACGCAAAGCCGCCGAGCTCGAAGCCCGGCTTGCCGCTCGCGATCAGGTAGAGCACGCCGGCGCCGGTGATCCCGCCGATCACCTGCGCGATCGCGTACGGCACGACCTCGGCCGCCGGGAAACGCCCACCGGCCGCGAGCCCCACCGACACCGCCGGATTGATGTGGCAGCCCGAGATGTGGCCGATCGTGTAGGCCATCGTCAGGAGCGACAGGCCGAACGCGAACGACACGCCGAGGAGCCCGATCCCGACCTCCGGAAACGCCGCCGCGAGCACGGCGCTGCCGCAGCCGGCGAACGTGAGCCAGAACGTCCCGAACATCTCTGCTGCCAGGCGATTCGCCATCGGCATGGCCGACCTCCTCGGTCCGGGCCCGACCCCCCGTCGGGCGCAAAACCCGTCAAGAGCACGTTCTCCGCCGGCGTCAACCCAGTCTTTCGATCACGGCGCGGCAGAACTCGCGCGTGCCGAGCGAGCCGCCGACGTCGCGGGTCTTCTGCCCGTCGGCGAGCGCGCGGTCGTAGGCGTACTTGACGCGATCCGCGACGTCGTGGCAGCCGGCGTCACCGCGGTCGACCGCCAGGTGGTTCAGCATCATCACTGCGGACATCAGCAGCGCGAGCGGGTTCGCGAGGTTCTTGCCCGCGATGTCCGGCGCCGAGCCGTGCACCGCCTCGAAGACGGCCATGTGATCGCCCATGTTGGCGCCCGGCACGACGCCGAGCCCGCCGACGAGGCCCGCGCACAGGTCGCTCACCACGTCGCCGTACAGATTCTCCATCAGCAGGATGTCGAAGCGCGACGGGTCCTGCACGAGCTTCATGCAGCCGGCGTCGATGATCAGCGTCTCGAGCTCGATCGACGGATACTCCTCGTGCACCTCGCGGGCGCAGCGCAGGAACAGACCGTCGGTGAGCTTCATGATGTTGGCCTTGTGGAACACCGTGACCTTCCGGCGGCCGCGCGCCTTCGCGTACTCGAACGCGTAGCGGGCGATGCGCCGGCAGGCGTGCTCGGTCGCGACCTTGAGGCTGGTCACGACGCCAGGCGTGATCTCGTTCTCGACGCCGCTGTAGAGGCCCTCGGTGTTCTCGCGTACGACGACCAGGTCGACGTTCTCGTAGCGGCTCGCCACGCCGGCCAGGTTCCGCACCGGGCGGACCGCGGCGTAGAGGTCGAGCGTCTTGCGGAGCTTCACGTTCACCGAGGTGAAGCCGCCGCCGACCGGGGTCGTGCACGGGCCCTTCAGCGCCACGCCGTGCTTCCGGATCGCGTCGAGCGTGTCGTCGGGCAGCACGTCCTCGCCCTCGTCGATCGCGGCGAGGCCGGCCTTGCGCTCGATCCAGGCGATCGGCGCCTTCGCGGCGGTGAGGATCTCCTTGACGGCGTCGGCGACCTCGGGGCCGATGCCGTCGCCGGGGATGAGAACGACCTGATGCTGGCTCATGGCCCGACCCTAGCGGACTGACGCCGCCTTCGGGAGCGGCCCGCGAAGCGAAATCACACGCGTGGCGCGCCGGAGAGCAGCCACGTCAAGAACATCAGCCCGAACGCGAGGTCGCCGATCGCGCTCAGCGGTGCCGTGAACGCAACCGACCCGGCGAGTTAGAAGCCGGTCAGGATCGCGACGAACGACAGCTTCCCCGCAGCACACACCGCGACGAAGAGCTCGTCGGCGCGCCCCGTCCAGCCCGCGTACCCGTAGGCGACCCCGAACACGAGGACGAACATCGCGATCGTGACGAGGTGGAGCGCGTGCTCGCCGGGCGGGACGCCGACCAGCTCGCGCACCGGTGCTGCGAACGGCAGGAGCAGCAGCGCGGCCGAGACGTTCATCACCGAGGTCGCGAGAAAGGCGCGGCGGAGCCAGGTCGGCAGCATCGGCGTGGTCTAGCGCGGCCCCGTATGCCGTGTCCACGCGGCCGGGCACGGGGCCGGCCACGCGGCGCGCCGGACGCACCGCCGGGCACGGGGCTGCGTCGCGTGCTGCGATGCCGGCTCGCTTCGCTCCGGCGTGGACGCCGGAGCCGAGCGCGACGTCAGCCGACCTCGACCACCATGCCCGGGTCGAAGCTCTCGTTCTCGATCGCGCCGTGCCGCGTGTGGCCGCGCGGGTTGCAGAGCACGCGCGTGCCGTTCACCGCGTAGTCGAAGCCGTCGTGCGCGTGGCCGTGCACCCACAGCGCGATCTTCCTCCCGTCGAGCAGGTGCTCGGCGTTCGACACGAAAGACGGATTGACGATCGACTCCGCGAAGCGCGGGTGGACGCTGCGCGGCGACGGCGCGTGGTGCGAGACCACGACGGTCGGCCCGTCGTGCGGGTCGTCGAGCCGCGCCGCGAGCCAGCGCGCGCTCTTCGCGAACAGCTGCGCCGCGCCGTGCGGCGTGAACGGCGTGCCGTCGTCGTCGAGGCGGATGGCGCGATAGTCCTTGACGACTCGCTGGGCCTCGGCGATCGCCAGCGCGCGCGCTTCCGCGTCACCGTAGAGCAGGTAGTCGGTCCACAGCGTCGTGCCGAGGAACCGCGCGCTGCCCAGGACCAGGGCGTCGTTCGCCAGCACGTGAACGGACGTGCCTTCCGCGAGCTCCCGCATGCGCCGCACCGCACCGGGGACCGAGTGCCCGTGGTACTCGTGGTTGCCCGGGATCAGCACCACGGGTCGGCCGAGCGCGCGCGCCCAGGCCACTGCCTCGTCGGGCGTGCCGAGGTCGCCTGCGATCACGCTCACGTCGGCGTCGGCCGGCGGCGGGTCGAAGGGGCGGATCGCGAGGTGGAGGTCGGAGAGGACGTGCAGCTTCATGGCTCGAGCGGGACGGGATGGCGAGCGGTTCGGCGGCGTCCGCGCCGGACGCCGCGGCGCGTTGCGCGCCGGAGCATTCCGGATAGCAGCCGGCGCGCGATGCGGGCAATGCACGATCTGCGCTGCGCGGGCGTTCGCGACGGCGGATGCGCCACTCGCGCGCTTCCCCGGCAACCCGTCGATGGCGTAAAATGGAAGCGATGCGCACTACCTCCACCCGGATCCTCCGCACCCTGCACGCGCTGCTGCTCGCAGCACTCGCGGTCACCGCACCGTCCGGCGCCGGCGCCGCGGCCCCGGGCTTCGACGACTTCGGCGGCTGGCGCGGCGTGCAGACCACCGCCACCGGGCGCTTCCGCACCGAGCAGATCGACGGCGTGTGGTGGCTCGTGACTCCCGACGGCCACGGCATGTTCTCGGCGGGCATCGTCGGCGTGCGGGTGCTCGGCGACTACGCCCCCGACCTCGGAACCGCGCCGTACCAGGACAACGTGCTCGCGCGCTACGGCAGCGAGGCCGCGTGGGCCGACGTGACGCTTGCGCGGCTGCGCGACCTGAACGTCAACACGATCGGATCGTGGAGCCGCTACGACCTGTTCGCCGAGGTGATGCCGTACACGCCGATCCTCGGCTTCGCGCAGCACGCGCCGGCCGTGCCCGGCGTCGCGGCGGGCCTCACCGGACAGCCGGTGCGCGACTACTTCGCCCCGGCGTTCGCGAGCGCTGCGACCGTCGAGGCGCAGAACGCGGCGCCCTGCGCCGCGGACCCCTGGTGCATCGGCGTCTTCAGCGACAACGAGCTCGGCTGGGGACCACCGGTCATCCTGAGCCTGCCGATCTTCGACGCCTACTTCCGCCTGCCGTCGGGTGCGCCCGGCAAGGTCGCGCTGCAGTCCTGGCTCGAGCAGCGCTACGCCGGCGACGTCGCCGCGTTCAACGGCGACTGGGGCACGGCGCTGGCGAGCTTCGCCGACGTGCAAGGACTCGCCGACCTCGGCGCGAGCTGGAGCAGCGACGGTCCGGCGCGCCAGGCCGTGCGGCACGCCTTCACCGGCGTGGTCGCCGAGCGCTACTTTGGCGTGGTGCACGACGCGCTCCGCGCGGTGGACCCGACGATGCTGATCCTCGGATCGCGCCTTCTCTCGTACAGCACACCGCCCGAGGTCGCGGCCGCGTCGGGGCCGTGGGTCGATGTGCTGAGCACCAACTACTACGAGTTCGGCCCGAGCTGGTTCGCGCTCGCCCAGCAGCTCGGCGCGAGCGCGGGTTACGTGCCGGCGGCGCGCATGTTCGACGACGTCGACACGCTGTACGCGCTCACCGGCAAGCCGATCCTGATCAGCGAGTTCGGCTACCGCTCGGCCGAGTCCGACCCGCCGAACAGCTTCCCGCCGTTCTACCCGACGCTGGCGACGCAGGCGGCGCGTGCCGACGCGTTCGGCGTCTACACGCGACGCGCGGCGCTGCGGCCGTTCGTCGTCGGCACGCACTGGTTCAAGCACGCGGACCAGCCGATCGAGGGGCGCAACGACGGCGAGGACAACAACTGGGGCATCGCAGACCTGCGCGACGATCCATACGTCGCCGTCGGCGACCGGATGCGCCTGCTGAACGCCGACACCGCGTCGCGCCGCGTGCTGGTGCCGGGCGGCACCGACGCGCGCGACGAGTGCCTGGTCGAGTGGAGCGTCAGCGCGCCGTCGACCGAGCGGCTGCGCGGCGGCGTCGCGCTGCCGACCGGGAAGATCGTCTGCACCGACGGCGATCCGACGTGCGACCTCGACGGCGTGAACGGCCGCTGCACGTTCGAGGTCGCGCCGTGCGCGCCCACGGCCGACGCGCGGCTGCCGCTGTGCACCCCGACGACTCTCGATGCGGTGCAGCTCGTGCAGCCGAACGCGGTGCGCGAGCCCGAGGCGGCGCCGGCGCTGGCGGCGAGCCTCGCCTCGCTCGCGACGCTGCCGGTGCCGGGCGGCGCCGCGACGACCTGCGGGCACGCCGTACCGCTCACCGTCGAGCTCGGTGGACGGGCCCGCGCGGTGAAGACCATCGCCGCGCGCGCGTTCGTCGGCGAGCGCCGCGACGCGGACCGGCTGCAGCTGGTGTGAGAGCGCGCCGGCTGACGCGCGCCGCGGTCGGCGCCCCGCGTCGCGCGTGCCACCCGGATCGGGGGTGGTCGAGCGTCCCGTACGCAGGCGTCGCTGCTCGCCCTGGCCGGAGCCGTGGTCCCGCCGCGGCTCCGGCCGTGATCGCTTGTCGCGCGTCGCTCCGCGCGGTAGGCCCACGGCGCCGTCGCGGCGCGCCGCGCAGCGGCGCGAGAGGAGTCGTCGCATGCGGAGCGGAAGCCGGGCGTACGGGGGCCTGCGGGCCCTGCTGATGGCGGGAGCGTTCGCGGCGGTCGCGTTCTCGTCGCGCGCGCTGGCGGACGAGGTGCCGTCGGTCGCGCCGCGCCGCGGTCCGAACGAGTTCGGCGCCTGGGGCGGCGGCTCGGTCGCGTCCACGACGATGATCGGCGAGTGGACCGACTTCGGCTACGGCCAGGCGGCCTTCCGCTACGCGCGGACCCTGTGGTCGAACGACGTGCTCGCGCTCGACTGGACGGTGGACGCGATCCCGCTCGCGCTGCTGTCGCTCGACCGCGGCGGCTCGCCCGGCAGCGAGGGCGGCCCGAAGGACGTGGTGTACGGCGCCGGCATCGCACCGATCGGGCTCCGTCTCGCCTGCGAGGGCTTAACCGGCTGGCGTCCGTACTTCGCGACCAACGTCGGCTTCGTGATGTTCGAGGAGCGCGTGCCCGCGACGGGCACCAAGTTCAACTACACGTGGGACTTCGGCGTCGGCGTGCAGATCTTCGTGCGCGACGACCAGGCGCTGACGCTCGGCTACGACTGGAAGCACATCTCGAACGCCTACAGCGGCGAGACCAACCCCGGCTTCGACGCCAGCATCCTCTACGTCGGCTACTCGTACTTCCGCTGACCCGCGCCACGGAGGGCTGAGGCCGGGGCGGTGCGCGGCGCGCCGCCATCGCCTACGACAGCGGACATGACGCCGTTCTCGATCCTCGACCTCGCGCCGGTCGTGCAGGGTGGCGACGTCGCGGGGGCGCTGTGCAACGCGCTCGATCTCGCGCGGCGCGCCGAGCGCTGGGGCTATCGGCGGTTCTGGCTCGCGGAGCACCACGGGCTGCCCGGCGTCGCGAGCGCCGCCACCGCGGTCGTCGTCGGGCACGTCGCCGCCGGCACCACGACGATCCGCGTCGGCGCCGGCGGCATCATGCTGCCGAACCACGCGCCGCTGGTGATCGCCGAGCAGTTCGGCACGCTGGAGGCACTCTTCCCCGGCCGCATCGACCTCGGCCTCGGCCGCGCGCCGGGCTCGGACCAGACGACGGCGCGCGCGCTGCGGCGCACGCTGGGGGCGAGCCCCGACGACTTCCCGCGCGACGCCGTCGAGCTGATGCGCTTCATGGAGCCATCCGAGCCGGGGCAGACGGTGCGCGCGATCCCCGGTGAGGGCGCGCGCGTGCCGGTGTGGATCCTGGGCTCGAGCCTGTACGGCGCGTCGCTCGCGGCGATCCTCGGGCTGCCGTTCGCGTTCGCGTCGCACTTCGCGCCGGCGGAGCTGCTGCCGGCTCTCGAGATCTACCGCGAGCGCTTCCGTCCGTCGCCGCACCTCGAGCGGCCCTACGCGATGGTCGCCTGCAACGTGTTCGCGGCCGACGACGAGGACGAGGCCCGCTTCCTCGCGACCTCGATGCAGCAGGCGTTCGTCAACCTGCGTACCGGGCGTCCCGGCCGTCTGCCGCCGCCGGTGCGCGACTACGAGAGCACGCTGGGGGTGATGGAGCGCACGATCCTCGGCCAGGTGCTGTCGTACACCGCGGTCGGAGGGCGCGACGCGGGGCGGGAGAAGCTGCGCGACTTCGTCGCGCGGACCGCGGCCGACGAGCTGATGATCACGTCGAACGTGTACGACCACGCGGCCCGGCTGCGCTCGCACGAGATCGCAGCCGACGCCTGCCGCTCGCTCGGGATCGCAGCCGACGCCTGCCGCTCGCTCGAGATCGCAGCCGACGCCTGCCGCTCGCTCGAGATCGCAGCCGACGCCTGCCGCTCGCTCGAGATCGCAGCCGACGCCTGCCGCTCGCTCGGCTGAGCGGCGTCCTGCGCCGGCGATCGGTCACCGGCCGCACGGGGCTTGATCCCGACCCGGCGTCCGCGCAAAGACGGTCCCGACGGCGCGACCGGCGAACGCTCGCGCGGCGAAGGAACGACACGCATGCCCACACCGTCCCGCCCCTGGCCGCTGCGCCCTCCGCCCGAGGATCTGCAGCGCCGCTATCTCGACGATGGCCACTGGCTCGACACGACGCTCGGCGCGTTCGTCGACGAGCGCCTGCGGGCGACCGCCGCGCTCGAGATGCGCATCTGGTCGCGGACGCGCCCGTGGCGCGGCACGATCGGCGACGTGCGTGCGATGGCGTATCGCGTCGCCGGCGGACTGCGCGACGCGGGCGTCGGACCGGGCGACGTGGTCGCCTTCCAGCTGCCGAACTGGATCGAGGCTGCGGCGACGTTCTACGGCGCGAGCCTGCTCGGTGCGGTGCTCGTTCCGATCGTCCACTTCTACGGCGCGAAGGAGGTGCGCTACATCCTCGCGCACACCGGCGCGCGCGCGCTGGTCACTGCCGCGTCGTTCCGCCAGAGCGACTACCTGGCGGCGCTCGCGACCTTCCGCGGCGAGCTGCCGGACCTCGCGACCGTCGTCGTGGCCGGCGACGAGGCGCGCGTCGCGGCGGATCAGATGTCGTTCGCGCGACTGATCGCCGCGGCGCCGCTGGCCGGACCGCAGCGCGTCGACCCGAGCGAGCCCGCGCTCATCGGCTTCACGTCGGGCACGACGTCGGATCCGAAGGGCGTGATCCACTCGCACCACACCATCGTCGCCGAGACCCGCCAGCTCGCCGACATGCAGGCCGATCGCGTGCTGCCGCATCTCGTCGGCGCCCCGGTGGGCCACGCGATCGGCATGCTCTCCGGGCTGCTCGTGCCGCTCTGTCAGGAGAAGGCGATCCACCTGCTCGACGTTTGGGATCCGCCGATGATCCTCGATGCGATGCTGGAAGCCGATCTCACCTGCGGCAGCGGCGCCACGTACTTCCTGACCAGCCTGCTCGACGCGCCCGGATTCGGGCCGGAGCACCTGAAGCGCATGACGCGCATCGGCCTCGGCGGCGCGCCGGTCCCCGCCGCCGTCGCCGATCGCGCGGCCGCCCTCGGCATCTCGATCATCCGCGGCTACGGCTCCACCGAGCACCCGTCGACGACCGGCGCGAAGCACGACGAGCCGGCCGCGAAGCGCAAGTACACCGACGGCCACGCGCTGTGGGGCGTCGAGCTGAAGCTGGTCGACGAGGACGGGAATCCCGTCCCGGTCGGACAGCCGGGCGAGATCCTGAGCCGCGGTCCCGACCGCTTCGTGGGCTATACCGATCCGGCGCTGAGCGACGCGGCGCTCGACGCCGACGGCTGGTACGCGACGGGCGACATCGGCGTGCTCGACGCCGACGGCTACCTCACGATCACGGACCGCAAGAAGGACATCATCATCCGCGGCGGCGAGAACGTGAGCGCGGCCGAGGTCGAGGAGATCCTGATGCGCATGCCGGGCGTCGCCGAGGTTGCGGTGGTGGCAGCGCCCGACGCACGGCTCGGCGAGCACGCCTGCGCCTGCGTGCGCATGCAGCCGGGGCACGCGGTGCCGAACGTCGACGCCGTGCGCGCGCACTTCGCCGCGGCCGGGCTCGCCAGGCAGAAGTGGCCCGAGGAGATCGTCGGCGTGGCCGACTTTCCGCGCACGCCGTCGGGCAAGATCAAGAAGTTCGTGCTGCGCGCGGAGCTGCGCGCGCGCGCCGCCGGCTGACGGCGGGTGGTGTGCTCAGCGGGCGGCGGGTGCGTCGCCGCCCGCCGTGCCACCGTCGCCCTTTCGAGCGGCGCGCTTCGCCATGCCCTCGCGGAGCTGCAGCCCGAGCGCATTGCCCGGGTCGTCGGCGAGGACCGCGTCGATCGCGTCGTTCGCGCAGTCGTCACGCTGGGCGAGGATGCAGGCGCTGGCGCGGACGAGGCGCTCCTGCGTGCGCAGCGATGGCTCGCGTGCGTAGAGCTGGTCGACGGGTGGCACCGGGTCGACGCCGGTCCACTCCGCGGCCGGCAGCGGAATGCCGGCCGCGCGCAGCGCGTCCGCGATCGTGGCGGCGATGCGCTGGTTGGCGCGCAGGTTCGGGTGCACGAGGTCGACGAACTGGTCGTCGCCGACGAGTCCGTTCGGGCTCGCCTGCTCGAGAGCCGCCGCTGCGTCGACGAACAGCGCGCCGCGTTGCGCTGCGATCTCACCGAGCAGCTCGTTGAAGCTCGTCGGGGCGCCGTGCGGCATGCGGTCGAGGTCGCTCGCGCGTCGGTACGCGTCGCGTGCCTGCTCCCAGCGTCCGAGGCGTCGCGCGCAGGTGGCGATCTGCCAGTGCAGACCGGCGTGCGCGTCGTCGAGCGCGAGCGCGCGCCGGTACGCGTCGAGAGCGGCGGCACAGTCGCCGCTCGCAGCGAGGCGATCCCCCTCGGCGACGTCCTGGTCCCACTTCGCCGCGCTCTCGGCGACGAGCCCCTCGCGGTGTGCCGCGCCGCCGGGCGGCCAGTCGGCGAAGTTCTGCCCGATCGTCACCAGCATCACGCGCGCACCGACGTCCAGCATCACGTCGGTCATGGTCTCGACGTTGAAGCGGTAATGCTGTCCGGCCCACGCGCGCTCGCGCTCGGTGGGGTAAGCGCCCTCCAGGTGCTCGGTGAGTACGGCGAACATCTGCAGCGGGTTGTTGAGGGTCTCGAAATCGAAGCGCGGCGGCTTCGGCTCGACGTCGACACCGATCAGCGGCAGGCGTGCCGCGAGCGCGTAGAGGCGCGTCGAGGCGAGCACCTCCCAGGCGCGGAAGAGCCGGGGGTCCATGCCGACCAGGTGCGCGTAGTAGCGCGGCTCGGCGAACTCGTTGTGCCCCGCGTACAGGATCAGCAGGTCGGGCTCGTGGCGCGCGATGTCCTCGACCACGGGCAGCATGCGGCGTGACCCGTAGCCCGACACCGCGGCGTTGACGACCTCGACGAACAGCGACGGCAGCTCGGCCTGCAGCCGCAGCTGCAGGAAGGCGGAGAACGCGTGCGCGGCGTCGTACGGCACACCCGCCGCCGACGACTCGCCCACGACGAAGACGCGGAAGGCGTTCGCGGGCTTCGCGGCGAGGAATTCCTGCGGGTAGCGGACGCGGCGCGCCGCGGCGGTACGGAAGACGGGGGTCCCGTCGTCTCTCGTCGCGCGCTCGAACATCGGGACGGTGCGCGAGAAGCCCGCAAAGGGATCGTAGCGCCGGTCGCCGCCGACCCCGGTCAGGCGCAGCAGGATCTCGAGGAGCACGACCGCCGCGATCCCGAACGCGAGGCCGAGCCCGACCAGTCCGAGCTTCTGCCAGCCGCGTGCTCCGCGGTCGCGTCGAACGCTCGGGGGGCGCATGCGCCGTACCTGGTACGACGTGCGTCGGAGCACGTCCAGCGCTGCCGCCGGGCGGTTGCGGCTGCTACGAGATCGCCATGCCCGCGTGGCAGCGCTACCTCGCAGCCCAGCTTCCCGGCGCCGTGCTGATCGGCTTCGGGCTGTGGCTCTTCTGGGGGGAGACGGGCCTTCCGGGCTGGATGGGCATCGCGTTCTTCGCCTTCTGGATCGGCAAGGACCTGCTGCTCTACCCGCTGATGCGCCGCGCCTACGAGTCGTCCGCGGAGCGCTCGTCGCGGCTCGTCGGCCGACCGGGCGTCGCGTGCTCCGATCTCGCGCCGGACGGGCAGGTGGACGTGGACGGCGAGACCTGGCGCGCGTGTGCGGTCGCCGGCGAGGAGCGGATCGCTGCCGGCACGGCGGTCGTCGTGCGCGGCATGGACCGCTTCACGCTGCTCGTCGCACGTGCGCGCTGAGCGCCGCCAACGGGGCCGAACACGCGCGCGCCGCGCGTGTTCGCCGAAGCGCCGAGCCCTGCCCGTCGCCCGTTCCGGGCGAAGCGGGCGCCGACGTCACTCCTTGTCGACGGACTCGAGGTGCAGGCCGCACTCGAGCTTGTCCGAGCCCGCCCAGCGTCCGGCGCGCTCCTCTTCCCCGGACGCGGTCGGGCGCGTGCACGGGATGCAGCCGATCGAGCGGTAGCCGACGTCGTGCAGCGGGTTGTACGGGATGTCGTTGGCGACGATGTAGCCCCACACGCGCTTCTCGTCCCAGTCGGCGAGCGGGTGGAGCTTCCACAGCCGGTAGCGCTCCGACCACTGGACCTTCGTGATGCCGGCGCGACTCGGCGACTGGTCGCGGCGGATGCCGGAGATCCACGCGTCGTACGGCTCGAGCGCCGAGATCAGCGGCTCGACCTTGCGCACGTGGCAGCAGCGGTCGGGATCGCGCTCCCAGAGGTTCGGACCCTCGTGGCGGTGCTGCTCGGCGATCGACGGGATGTGCGGCCGCACCAGCTCGAGGCCGTAGCGCTCCACCAGACGGTCGCGCGTGTCGTAGCTCTCGCGGAAGAAGAGGTGCGTGTCGAGCTCGACCACCGCCGGCGTGCGTGCGAGCTCCGCGATCATGTGCACCAGCACCGATGACTGCTTCTGCCACGAGCAGGTGAGGCAGAGCCTGTCGCCGAACTCTTCACTTGCCCACGCGAGCAGCTCCTCGGCGGGCATCCGGTCGAGCTCGTCGAGCGGGCGGGAGAGCGGGGTCGGCGAGGGGTGGTCGAGCGTTGCGACGGTCATGCGGGGGGACCTTCCGTGCTGCGTGGAGATGCAGGGACAGGCGAGATCCTAGCATCGCCGCGCGCACTGGTCGCCAGAATTCGCCGCAGACCGCCGGCGAAACGCCGCGATGCGCGCGAGCGCTACACGCGAAGCCAGAGCAGGCGCTCGATCATCAGCAGACGCATGCCGTCGGGGCGGCCGTTGAAGTAGCGGCGTTCGAGGTCGGCGTGGCTCGGCGCCTCGGCGACCTGCAGCCCCGCGGTTGCCGCCAGGCGCTCGATCTCGTCCGGTGCGAACGCCGAGCGCAACGGCTCGCCCATCCCCGCGACCAGGCGCGAGACGTCGTCGAGAACCTCTCGGTGAAGGTCGTCGAGCAGCTCCGGGCGCGGGTTGTAGGAAAGGACGATGCCGGAGCCCGCGGCGCAGCGCGCGACGATGCGCAGGGTGGCGCCGATCGCGTCCGGGCCGAGGTACATCGTCGTCCCGACCCACGACAGCAGCGACGGCAACGACCAGTCGAAGCCCGCCCGCGTCAGGGACGCATCGAGCGTGTCGCCCGTGAGGTCCGCGGGAACGAGGACCTGCCGGTCCGAAGCCGGAAGCGCGAGCGCACGCATCCGCTCCCGCTTCCAGGTCTGCGTGGCGGGATGGTCGACCTCGAACAGGCGTCCCTTGCGCACGAAGTCGGGATGGCGCCACGCGAACGAGTCGAGGCCGGCGCCGAGGATCACGTATTGCGCGTACACCCCGCTTGCGAGGACGTCCTCGGGGTAGCGCGCGCGCAGCAGGACGCCGCTGCGCGCCTGGTACGGCGGCCGCGACAGCGCCACGGACTGCTCCGCGAAGGCCTGCCAGCCGTCGCCGACCAGCGGCAGCGCGAACGGATCATCGAGGATCCACGGCGGGGCATCGTGGATGCGGTGAATTCCACGGGCGACCGCCGCCGACATGGCAGAGCGGCTCGGCTGTCCGGCGTCCATCGGACCTCCCTGTGTGCGCGCACGAGCGGCACGCACCCGCGGGATGTACTACGATCGCCGCATGCGCAACACCCGCATCCTCAGCGCCGTCTTCCTCGTCGCGATCGTCGGCATCGTCCTCTGGCTGTCGAGCTCGATCGGTGCCGTCGAGTGCCGCGTCTGCATCGACTTCCAGGGGCGTCGAAACTGCGCCACCGCGGCGGCGCAGACCCGCGAGGAGGCCGTGCAGAGCGCGCGCAACACCGCGTGCGGGACGATCTCGGGTGGCGTCCGCGACTCGATCGCCTGCGGCAACACGGTGCCCTCCGAGGTGAGCTGCACCGGCGAGTGAGCCCGCCGGCCGCGCGTCCGGTCAGGCGGGAGGTGGCTCCGCCGCCTCGGCACGGTCGAGGAAGTCGAGCAGGACGCGCGCCGTGGCCTCCGGCTGCTCCAGGTGCGGGTGGTGCGCCGCGCCCTCGATCGTGACCTTGTCGGCGTCGAGTGCGGCGAGCCGCTCGGCGATCTCGAACTTCGCGGACAGCAGGTTGGTCGAGCCCTCGAGATAGAGCACCGGGCAGGCGATGCGCGCCCAGAAGGTCCGCGCCTGCGCCACGTAGAACGGCTGCGGCGAGCGCGTCGCGTGTAGCGGGTCCCACTTCCAGACCACGCGACCGTCCGCGCCCGACGGCTTCGTGCCGTGGCGCGCGAGGTGCAGCGCGATCTCCTCGGGAAGCGGGAAGAAGCGGCGCAGCTTCGCCGCGGCCTCGTCGAGCGTCTGGTCGCGCCGCTCGTCCCTGGCGACGCGCTCGATGTCGGTGATCCAGCCGGCGTGCCGGCGCGGTGCTGCGTCCATCGGGGTGTCGACCGGACCGAGGCCCTCGATGACGGCGACCGCCGCCACGCGCGCGGGCTCGGTGCCGGCGTAGAGCAGGGTCACGTTGCCGCCCATGGAGTGTCCGACGATCGACACGCGGCCGCCGAGGTGGCGCACGACGAACGCGACGTCCGCCACGTAGTCCGCGAAGTGGTAGTAGCCGCCGCGGCCGATCCACTCCGAGTCGCCGTGGCCGCGCGCGTCCCACGCGACGACGTGGCGTCCGGCGCGTGCCAGCAGCGGCGCGAGCCGGTCCCAGGCGTGCGCGTGCTCCTGGAACCCGTGCAGCAGCAGGATCGGCGGCCGGTCGCCGGAACACGGGCCCCACTCGAGCAGATGCAGCCGCAGGCGATTCGCCTCGACGAAGGTCTCCCGCGGCCCGTCCAGCATGCGCACCGGCTGCCTACGGTCCCGGGCGGGCCCGGGCAAGACCGGCGAAAGACCGTCCCGGACCCGCGACAGACCGGCGACAGGCCGTCGACGGACCGGCGACGGACCCGCAACCAGCGCGCGAGCGCGAAATCCGCGGCGCGTGCATTGCCGCACCTCGGGAAATCCAGCATGAGGGACGCGCGCGCGCGGGCGCCGCGCGACGGCGCTGCGCTGGAGGAAGCGGGCAAGGAGAGGGTGATGGCGAAGGATGCGGGCAAGGCGAACGTCGGACTCGTCGGTCTCGCCGTGATGGGCCAGAATCTGGTCTTGAACATGGCGGACCACGGCTTCCGGGTCGCGGTCTACAACCGTACGACGGAGACCATGGAGCGCTTCGTCGCCCAGCACCCCGACACGCCGGGCGGCCTGGTCGGCTGCCGGACCGAGAAGGACCTCGTCGCTGCGCTCGAGCGGCCACGCAAGATCATCCTGCTCGTCAAGGCGGGCGCACCGGTCGACGCGATCGCGGAGCAGCTCGCCCCGCTGCTGGAGAAGGGCGACATCCTGATCGACGGCGGCAACTCGCTGTGGACCGACACCATCCGTCGCGAGAAGGCGTACGCCGCGAAGGGCGTCCTCTTCATGGGATCGGGTGTCTCGGGCGGCGAGGAGGGGGCGCGCTTCGGACCGTCGCTGATGCCGGGCGGGTCGCCGGCCGCGTGGCAGGCCATCGAGCCCATCTGGCGCGCGATCGCGGCCAAGGTCGACGAGAAGACCGGCAAGCCGATCGAGGGCGCCACACCCGGCAAGCCCGTCAAGGGCGGCGTGCCGTGTACCGCGCACATCGGCTCCGACGGCGCCGGCCACTACGTCAAGATGGTGCACAACGGCATCGAGTACGGCGACATGCAGCTCATCGCGGAAGCGTACGGGCTGCTGCGCGGGCTGCTCGGCCTCGATCCCGGACAGCTCGCCGACGTGTTCGCCGAGTGGAACGAGGGCGACCTCGACTCCTTCCTGATCCAGGTCACCTCCGAGGTGCTGCGCCAGCGCGACCCCGCGAAGCCGAAGAAGTTCCTCGTCGACGCGATCCTCGACAGCGCGGGACAGAAGGGCACCGGACGCTGGACCGCGGTGAACGCGCTCGACGCGGGCGTCCCGGCGACGACGATCACCGAGGCGGTGTTCGCGCGCGCGCTGTCGGCGCTGAAGGACCAGCGGGTCGCGGCGAGCAGGAAGCTCAAGGGCCCCGACTTCGCCTACAAGGGAGCGAAGAAGGCGCTGATCGACGCCGTGCGCGACGCGCTCTACTGCTCGAAGATCTGCTCGTACGCGCAGGGCTTCGCGCTGATGGCCGCGGGACAGCGGGAATACGGATGGCAGCTCGACTTCGGCACCATCGCGTCCATCTGGCGCGGCGGCTGCATCATTCGCGCGCGCTTCCTGCAGAAGATCACCGACGCCTACGCGCGCGACCCGGACCTCGTGAATCTGCTGCTCGACCCGTACTTCCGGAAGCAGATCCAGAAGGCGCAGCCGAACTGGCGGAAGGTCGTGGCGCTCGCGGCGCAGTCGGGGATCGCGGCACCGGCCTTCATGTCGGCGCTGAGCTATTTCGACGGCTACCGCTCGGCGGTTTCGACGGCGAACGTCATCCAGGCGCAGCGCGACTACTTCGGCGCGCACACCTACGAGCGCACGGATCAGCCGCGCGGCAAGCACTTCCACGTCGACTGGCCCGATCCGAAGCGTCCGCAGCTCGAGGTCTGATCGAGCCTGCCGCGGGCCGCTTGCACTTCGCGCGGGCGGCCTTAACAGAAGGCAGGCGCCGGGCTTGCGTCCCGACCCGCCGGAGCTCGCGCGCGCCCCTTGCGCCATCCGCGAGCGCCCGGCTTCATGGAAGCCCATCCGATGCCCCACCTCGAATCGCTCTTCTGGCTGCTCGCCGCGGCGACGCTGATCGGCGTCCCGGGATACGCCTGGCGTGTCCGCGGACGCAGCTACGCGACCTACGGCCTCGTGATCCTCACGGTCGCGCTGCCGGGCGCCGTGCTCATGCATTCGCGGCTCCGGCATCTCTTCGGACCCGCGGCCGCGCCGTGGATCGACCTCGCGTTCCTCTACAGCATGGCGGCGGCGTCGCTGCACCTGATCTCTCTGGTCACGCCGAGGCTCCGCTCCGCGGTGTTCCGCTACGCCGTCAGCATTCCCGGCATGACGTTCCTCGCCGGCGGCGGGCTGTCGACGGTGTGGCTCCTCATGTGGTTCGTGCCGCGCCTGATCCTGTGGGCGTTCGGCTTCACGCGCACGCTCGACGTGCTCGCGTGGATGGACCTCGTCCCGATCGGCATCGCGGTCGCGTCCGTGCTGACGTCGTCGCGGCTGGTCGACGAGATCGTGCGCGTGGTGGTCGCGGAGGACGGGCCCGAGGAGGTCACGCGGCTGCCGGTCGAGCGCTACCGCCGCCGGGCGCCCGAGCCGCTGCCATCGCGCCCGCTGCGCATCGTGCAGATCGCGGATCCGCACCTCGGCCCGTGGCAGCCCGTCAAGAAGCTGCGCCAGCAGATCGAGGCGCTGATCGACCACGATCCCGACCTCGTGCTGCTGACCGGCGACTTCCTGACCATGGAAGGCATGGGCACGCCCGGTGCGCTCGCCGCCGCACTCGAGCCGCTGCGCCGCCTGCCCGGACGCTGCTACGCCGCGTTCGGCAACCACGACCACGAGTCGCCCGAGGAAGTGCTCGCCGGGCTCGAGGCGAACGGCGTGCACGTGCTGATCGACCAGGAGGTCTCGGTGGAGACCGCCGCGGGCGCCGTGCAGATCGTCGGCGCCGACTTCCGCGGCAAGGGTCGCCGCGAGCACCTGCAGCAGCTGCTGGCGCGCTTTCCGCGCCGCGACGGCGAGCTGCGGCTGCTGCTCCTGCACGACCCGAGCGCGTTCAAGCACGTGCCGAAGGGCGACGTCGACCTGACGCTCGCCGGCCACACGCACGGCGGCCAGCTCGGTCTCGTCAGCTTCGGCTGGGACTGGACGGTGCTGCGCCGCACGCCGTTCCCCGACCACGGGCTCTTCGGGCACGGCTCGAACCGGCTCTACGTCCACCGCGGCACCGGATTCTACGGCTTCCCGCTGCGCATCGGCGTGCCGGGCGAGGCGTCCTGCCTCGAGGTGGTGATCGAGCGGGCGGAGTTCACGGCGGAGGTCGTGGAGGGGCCGGCGCGTAGCTCGACACTTGGTATCTGATCGGATACCAACTTTGCTCGATGCGGAGGAGCCTCGAAGGGGCGGCCGGCACGCTGCGCGAGGCACGGCTCGCAGCAGGCCTCACGCTCCGCGCCGCGGCCGAGCGCGCCGGAACGTCCCACGCGACGCTCGTCGCCTACGAGGCCGGCCGAAAGTCCCTCACGCTCACCACGCTCGCCCGCATCCTCAGCGCCTACGGATTCGCCGCGGATCTCGAGCTGTCGCCGCGCATCCGCGAGCGCAACGGGCTCGCGCGCGGCAGGGAGCTCGAGGAGGTGCTGCTGCTGGCGGAGCAGTTTCCTTCGCGTCCGCGCAGGGAGCTGCCGCCGTCGCCGTTCACGGCCCGATGAGCACGATCGTCCGCAAGATCGTCGCCGTGCATCGCGCGCTCGACAGAGCGGGTCTGCCGCACGCGTTCGGCGGTGCGCTGGCGCTGGCCTGGTGCACCGAGCAGGCTCGCGGAACGATCGACATCGACGTCAACGTGTTCGTGGATGCGAGCGAGAGCCGTCGCGTCGCGGGCGCCCTGCCGAAGGCAGTCATCCGTTCCGACACACAGCTCGCGGCACTCGAACGGGACGGGCAGGTTCGCCTGTGGTGGGATCGCACGCCGGTGGACGTCTTTCTCGACACGACCGCGTTTCACCGTCAGGCCGTCGGACGTTGCCGCCGCGAGGCGTTCGGCGGTGCCGAGGTGCCCTTCCTGTCCTGCTTCGACATCGCGGTGTTCAAGGCCTTCTACAATCGCACGAGGGACTGGGCAGACCTCGAGGAGATGCAGGCCGCCGGCACGCTGGACGTCGCTGCGGTGATGGCGGTGCTGGTCGAGTACCTCGGCGCGGGGGACGAGCGCATCGGGAAGCTCGACGCATTGCGGATGCGATAGCGAGTTGCCGGCGGCGGGATCGTGGTCTCGAAGTCGACCTGAATCGGGGAAACCGCGCCGCAGCCGCGCTCGAGGACGATCAGTCGCGTCCCGCGACGACCTCCAGCGCGACCGATGGCCGGGCAACCAGCAGCCCGTCCACTCCACGATCGAGCAGTTCGGCGAAGAACGCCGCGTTCTCCTGCCGGGTGTCGTCCATCCACACCCAGACCGCGAAGCCCTCGGCCTGGGCTCGGGCGACGACGTCGGGAGTCAGGACCTCGACGCCCGCGTAGACCGGCGGCACCTGGAACACGACGTCGGTCAGCGCGAACTCGACGGGCAGGCCCACGTACCAGTCGACGAGGGTCGCGAGTCCCGGGCTGGTCGGCACGTCGGGCGCAACCCGTCGGAAGGCGGCCAGGACGTCGACGTCGAACGAGACGACGATCACCGAGCGGGTGCGGCCGAGGGCGGCGATCTCGTCCGCCAGCACCTCGGCTCCTTCGATCGCCCAGGCGAGATCGGCGGCGCCGGAGGAGTCCCGCGGGACCTTGACCTCGACGTCGAGGACGTGGTCGGGGAACGCCTCGGCGACCTCGCGGAAGCTCGGGACGGCGAAGTCGTCGGGCGAGTAGCCAGGCGGCGGCGGCACCGCTCCGCTGCGCATGCCCCGGTAGACGTAGGCCTCGTCCGGCAGTCCGTGGTTGCTCCAGGTGTCGCCGGAGAACCAGTAGGCGTTGTCGAGCGCCCGCAGCTCGGCGAAGGTGCGCTCGCGGACCGGACCGGCAGCCTCGGTCGTGCGATCGACGGTGTCGTCGTGCTGCACGACGAGGACGCGGTCGGCGGTCAGCATGACGTCGAGCTCGAGCACGTCGACACCGCGCAGCGCGGCCTGCGTGTAGGCGAACAGCGTCGAGTGCGGTGCCTCGAAGTCACCGCCGGCGTGGGCGATGACGATCGGCCGGTCGAGCGCGAGCAGCTCTGCGACGGTCGACGCCTCCGGCGCTGCCACCCGGTCCCGGGCCGTGCCACCGCCGCCCGCGTCCGAGCAGGCCACGAGGAGCGAAAGGGCGAATGCCGCGGCGATGCGGAGCCCCGGACGATGCTCGAGCGATCGGATCATGATGTCCTACCCTCCAGGGTGGTCGATGACGATACGTCAGGGGTGCGCACGCTCAGCCGCCCGCGACGCCGCGCGCGCGTCCTTCCGAGCCGAGCGTCCTCGCCTGCGGCGGACCGGCCTTCGCGATCAGCACGCCGTCCGCCTCGAGCTGCAGCGTCCCGCCCGCGATGCGTTCGCCCGGACGGTGCGCGCTCGCCGCGAGCACGCGCCACGTCGCACCCGTCGGCAGCGCGGCCTGGCGCGCGCGGCTCTCGAAGTTGAGCAGCACGGTGATGCGCTCGCCCTCGTGCTCGCGCACGAAGCCGAGCACGCCGGCGCCCTGGTCGAGGCGGCGATACGTGCCGCGGTGCAGTGGGGGCTCCGCGCGCCGGATGCGGATCAGCTGCCGGTACCAGTGCAGCAGCGAGCCCTGGTCGCGCTCGGCGCTCGCGACGTTGATCGCCGCGAAGTCCTCCTGCACGGGCAGCCACGGCTTGACGTTCGAGAAGCCGGCGTTCGGTCCGCCGGTCCACTGCATCGGCGTGCGCGCCGGGTCGCGCCCGATCGGCAGCGGCCAGTACTGCTTGCCCAGCGGATCCTGCAGCTCGTTCTTGCGGATCTTGCCGTCGAGCATGCCGATCTCCTCGCCGTAGTAGAGGAACGGCGTGCCGCGGAGAGTCAGCACGAGCGCCGCCGCGACGCGGCCGCGCGCGACGCGGTTCGCGCCGCTCGCGTAGCGGCTCAGGAGCCGGCGCTGGTCGTGGTTGCCGAGCGTGTACGTCGGCCAGCACGGCTCGGGGAGCAGCTTCTCCCACGTGTCGATCGCGTCGCCGAACGCGGCCGCACTCCACTTCGCGAACAGGAACGAGAAGTCGAACGCGAGGTGCAGCCCGTCGCCGCCCGCGTAGTACGATGCCGACAGCGGCGGGTTGCCGGGCGGCTCGCTGTAGACCTCGCCGACCATCATGCGCTCGGGCCAGCGGTCGACGGTCTTGCGGAGCCAGCGCACGAGGTCGATCGTCTCCGGACGGTTCCGGTCGTGGACGTGCTTCTGCCGGTCGTACGGCCTGCGCCCGAAGAGGCGCGTCGGGTTGTCGCGCAGCTGCTCGTCCTTGACGAACCAGTTGATGACGTCGAGGCGGAAGCCGTCGACGCCCATGTCGAGCCAGTACGCGACGATCTCTGTCGCGGCTTCCTTGACGGCCGGGTTGCGCCAGTTGAGGTCCGGCTGCTCGACGAGGAACGAGTGCAGGTAGAACTGCCTGGTCGGCGTGTCCCACTCCCACGCGATGCCGCCGAAGGTCGCCTGCCAGTTGTTGGGCGGCTTCGGCGGGTCGCCGGGCTGGCCGTCGTGCCAGACGTACCAGTCGCGCTTCGTGCTCGCGCGCGACGAGCGTGACTCGACGAACCACGGGTGCAGGTGCGAGCTGTGGTTCAGCACGAGGTCGAGGATGATGCGGATGCCGCGCGCGTGCGCCCCGCGCAGCAGCTCGCGGAAGTCGTCGAGCGTGCCGAACTCGGGGGCAACACTGCGGTAGTCGCTGACGTCGTAGCCGAAGTCGAACATCGGCGACGGGTTGATCGGCGACAGCCAGATCGCGTCGATGCCGAGCCCGCCGCCCTTGCCGTCGTTCAGGTAGTCGAGGCGGTCGATCACGCCGCGCAGGTCGCCGATGCCGTCGCCGTTCGAGTCGGCGAAGCTGCGCGGGTAGATCTGGTAGACCACGCCGTCCTGCCACCAGACGCGTGCGGTGTCGGAGGTCATGCGAAGGGGTTCACCACGCGGACGGTGCCGTAAAGCCGGTTCGACTGGAAGTCCTCGCCGATGAGCTCGTCGAGGCCGTAGTGCTCGGCATGCGCCCACATGTGGGCGTCGAACCACGACAGGCCGTACGCAGCCGCTCCGCGCAGAGCGGTTCGAACGACGGCGTCCGTCGGCCAGACGACGGAGAACTGGCTCAGCAGCTCCTCGGCCTCGCGCAGCGCATGCTCGCGCGACAGCAGGGTGCCGCCGGTCGGCAGGCGTCGCGTCGCCGCGGCGACGAACTCGACGACGGCCTGGTGGGCGATGCGGATCGATTCGTTCGCGATCCCCGCTCGAAGGAGATTAGTCGCGATGCGCTGCTTGTCGGGAAAGCGCGCATCGAAGCGATAGACGAGGACGTTCGTGTCAACGAGTGCCGCCACGCTCGTACAGCTCCTCGCGTGTCCATCCGCGCGTCGCCGGGGAACGGGGCGTCGCGCGAGAAGCGCCCTTCGCCGCTGCGCGCTGTCGCGCCCTCTGGCGCGACGTGGCCGCGTCGAACAGCGCGAGCCTCCGCGCCGTGTCCTGCGGTGCGGGGGAGGCCTGACGCGCCGAGCGCGGAACGACGCGGATCGCGTCTCCGGCGATCGTCCACTCGACCTCGTCTCCCGGGCGGATCGCGAAGTGGTCGGCGACCGCCTTCGGCACCGTCACCTGCAGCTTGCTCGTGACCTTACCCACATCCTTACTATCGTAAGGATCTCGCCGACGATGCAAGCCGCGCCTCGTCACGCGTTTCCGAACCGGTACAGCGTCGCGCAGTTCGTCCGCGTCACCCGATCCACGAACGCCGCGTCCAGGTGCCCGAACGCCTCGGCGACGGCGTGCTTCGAGTTCGGGAAGGTGCTGTCCGGGTGCGGGTAGTCCGACGCCCACATGAAGTTGCTCGCGCCGAGCAGCGGCAGCAGGCTCGGGCCGAGCGGCTCCTCCTCGAAGGTCGCGTAGATCTGGCGCTCGAAGATCTCGCTCGGCTTCGCCTCGAGGCGATAGTCCTGCGCGTTCCGGACGTGCTTCTCGGCCGTCTGGTCCATGCGCTTGACGAAGTACGGCAGCCAGCCGATGCCGCTCTCGGCGAGCACGAGGCGCATGCCGGGGTGACGCTCGAGCGCGCCCGAGTACACCATCATCGCGAGCGGCTCGTCGAGCTGCATCGGGCCGACCGCGGCGAACGCCGCCATCTCCCAGCTGCCGGCCTTCACGTTCACCTGCGACGTGCCGCGTCCGATGTGGAAGCTGATCGGCAGCCCGGTCTCCTGCGCCGCGGCCCAGAGACGATCCCACGCGGGGTCGCTGCAGCGGAACTCGAACGGGCTGATGATGGCACCACGGTGGCCCGCCGCAGCGACCCGCTCGAGCTCGGCGGTCGCACGCTCGGGCGAGTCGGTCGGCAGCACGGCGAGGACGCACAGGCGGTCGGGCGCGTGCGCGTTGAACTCGCTCGCCCAGTCGTTGTAGCCGGCCATCACGGCGGCGCGGAGGTCGGGGTCGGCGATCGGCAGGCCGAAGAGGTGCGGACCGTAGATCACCGACGCGTGCAACCCGTCGCGGTCCATGTCGGCGAGGCGGAGCGCGGCGTTGGACGCGCGCGAGCCGTCGTCCTCGATGCCCGCGCGCCGGATCGCGCTGTAGGTGCTGACGATCCGGTACGGCCCCAGGACGCCGCCGTCGCACGTCCACAGCGAGGTACCGTTCTTCTCGACCACCACCGGTGCGCGGTCGCGGAGCCGCGCGGGCAGGCGGTCCCGCCAGAGGTCGCCCGGCAGGTTCCACAGGTCGAGGTGGTCGTCGCAGGAGTAGAAGCCCGGTGCGAGGGTGCTCATGGCGCAGATCCTGACCACGACCCCGCGTGGCTTGTCCAGCGGGTTCGTCGCCGGCCGCCGCCCGGCGATCGGAAGGTCAGTTCATGCTGCAGGCGCCGGGGCCGCGCGGGTCGCCGCAGCGGCCGCAGCCGGCGGACATCGGTGCCGGGCTCGCGCTCGCCGTGCTCCCGCCCCGGCCGATCGACACGACGGACAGCACGCGCTCGACGCGCTGCGACGCGCACTCGGGGCAGGGCGGCGTGGCGCTCGCGGACGAGACCAGCTCCTCGAAGGGGTGGGAGCACTTCCGGCAGACGTATTCGTAGAGCGGCACGGGTCGATCTCCTGTCGGCTGCCCCGAAGCTAGAGACGCGGCGCGTGGTTCGCAACGTCTTCGTTGACGCGCGCGGGCGCTCCGCGTACGGACCGGCGCGATGCGGCACGAAGGCACGGATGCGATGCGGATCGCCTGGCTCGGCCCCGCGACCTGGGTCGGACCCGTGGACGGCGGCGTCGCCGCGACGTCCGAGACGATCGACGACGCGGTCACCGTCGTGACGCTGCGCGCGACGCGCGACCTCGCGGGCCTCGCCACCGGAGCCTTCACGCGACTCGCCGCCGGCTGGCGCTTCGACCCCCGGCAGTCGTCGGCACCGGAGACGCTGCGCGTCTGCGGCTACGGCCTGACCGAGTTCGCGCTGCCGGCGCGCACCGACCGGACGTTCGAGCGCTGGGTGCCGCAGCTGCCGCACCGTCCGGCGTGCGCGTTGCCGGTGCTGCTGATCGACCCCGAAGGCGACACGATCCTGCTCGCCCCGGTCGAGGGCGCGCACGAGCAGTGCTTCACCGCCGACGAGAACGGACCCGCCTGGGGCTGGCACGGCGACCTCGACGAGGTGCCCGCGGGCTTCGCGTCGTCGCTGGCGATCGTACGCGGCACAGGACCACGCGCGGTGCTGGAGCGCTGGGGCGCGCTGCTCGGTGCGCAGCCGTCGCGCCGGCGTCGCTACGCCGACGAGCTCGGACGGAAGCCCTCGTACTGGACCGACAACGGTGCCTCGTACTGGTACCGCACCGAGCCCGGCCACGGCGTGACGAGCGGTCTCGCCGCGACGGTGAACGACCTGCGCGCGCGCGGCGTGCCGATCGGCGCCGTGCAGATCGACTCGTGGTGGTACCCGCACGAGGTGCTGCGTCCGTTCGACACCGACGAGTGGATCGTGCCGCCGACGGGGCTCGTGCGCTGGGAGCCGCGCGCGGACATCCTGCCGGATGGCATCGCACCGTTGCGGGCGGCGCTCGGCGATCCGCCGCTGGTGGCGCACTGCCGCCACCTCGCGTCCGCGTCGCCCTACGTGACGGAGACGCCGTGCTGGACCGACGGTACGCGCGCGCACCCGCAGACGCCGCAGCTCTATGAGCGCTGGCTCGACCAGTGCGTCGCGTGGGGCATCGAGACCTTCGAGCACGACTGGCTGGTCGAGTGCTTCACGGGCGTCCGCGCGCTGCGCGAGCGAGCGGGTCGCGCCGCAACCTGGCAGCGCGGCGTGCACGCGGCCGCGGTCGACCGTGGCTTGACGCTGCAGTGGTGCATGGCGGCGCCGGCCGACATGGCCCTTGCGTCCTCGCTGCCCGCGGTGACCTCGGTGCGGACGTCGGGCGACAGCGGCTACCTCGTCGGTCCGGGCTTCCTGTGGGGCTGGTTCCTGCTGGTGAACGCGCTGGCGCGCGCGCTCGGCCTCGTGCCGTTCAAGGACGTCTTCCTAGCGAGCGGACCGCACGCCGATTTCGAGGCGCTGCTGTCGTCGCTGTCCGCGGGACCGGTCGGCATCGGCGACCGCCTCGGCCAGGCCGACCCCGCAATCGTCGCGCCGTGCCACCGCGCGGACGGCGTGCTCGTGAAGCCCGACGAGCCGGTGGCGGCTCTCGACCGCTGCTTCTCGACCGCGTGGCCGCTCGGCACGACGCCGCGGCTCCTCGCCGGCGAGGCGGTGACGCGGCACGCGGCCGGCACGTGGCGCTACGTCGTGGTCGCGAACCCGTCGGCCGACGGCCCGGTGCGTGACGGCCTCACGCGTGACGAGCTCGGCGGCGACCTCGCATGGGACTGGCGCGCGCGCCGCTTCGTCTGCGCGGACGACCTGCGCGAGATCGCGCTCGAGCCGCTCGCGTGGCGTTCCTTCGTCGTGCCGCCGCTGCTCGCGCACGGACGGCTCGCGATCGTCGGCGACCCGCACCTGCACGTGACCGCGGGCGACGCGCGCATCGCGGAGGTGGAGGATCGTGGCGACGTCGTGCGCGTGACGGTGCTCGGTGCTGGCGAGATCGTGGAGCTCGTCGGATGGTCCCCCGACGTCGGGGAATGGCGCCGCACCGTCGAGGTGCCCGCGCGCGGCTGGGTGACGGTCGAGATCGCCCACGCTGACGGTCGATCTCGTCACGAACCCGACACGCTGACGGTCGAGCTCGTCACGAACCCGACACGCTGATCGCGAACACGCTGCCGGTGGTCGACGAGGCCCGCCTCTCAGAGTCGGATCTTCTGGAACGTCGCGTCCGCGAGCTCGCGCATCGCCGGGCGCAGAAGCGCCTCGTGGCGCAGCGTGCGGCGGTGGAGGTAGCGCACGATCGCGGCGGTCTCGTCGCGCTCTGCCCCCGAAACGCGCGCCTCCAGGGCCGCGTCCGCTTCTCGCGCGTCGTCGATGCGGCGTCCGAGCAGCGTCGCGAGCTCGTCCGCGTCCTGCGCCGCGACGCGTGCGCCGTGCCGGTCGATCTCGCGCACGTACTGCGCGACGCGCAGCGCCGTGTCCGTCGCGTAGCTGCGCTCACCGCTCTCGAGCAGCCCGACCAGCGTGTCGTGCGCGACGCCGAAACGCGACGCGGGTGACGACGGCGCCTCGTTCCCGGCCGCGGTGCCCGACGCGGGCGGCGGATCGAGCGCGATCCCCTCGACCTCGGCGATCACCTCCAGCGGCAGGCGTCCGTACACCAGGTACCACGACAGGTACTGCGCGAGGTTGAAGCCCGGCGGTGGATCGGCGCACAGCGGCGCGACGGCGAGCGGCGTGTTGAGCGCGAAGCGTACGGTGTGGAAGTTCAGGACGTCGGCGTCGATCGGCTCGCCGCTGAGCTCCGCGTAGCGCTGGTAGCCGCGCGACAGGTCGCCGAGCGGCTCGGACGTGTCGCGCGAGCGCATCGCGCCGAGGTCGGCGAGCGGGTCGCCGAGGAACGCGAGCTCGAGGTCGATCACCGCGGTCACGCGGCCGTTCTCGAACAGGAACTGCCCCGCGTCGCCGGTCGCGAAGCAGGCGCGCGTGCGATCTGCCGGCAGGTGTCCGTGGAGCCAGTGCAGCACCAGCTCGATCAGCGGCTCGGGCCGCTTCTTCCGTGCGCGGAACGACTGCTCCCAGCGCGGCAGGTCGGCGAGTGCGAGCTCGCGCGCGGTCGTCGGGCGGTGGAAGCCGAGCGTCTCGAAGTCCGCGACCGGGATGCGCTGCATCGCGACCAGCAGCTCCATGTAGTGGTCGAGCACCGCACGGCGCTCGTCGTCGTCGCGGGCGGTCGCGAGGTTGGCGCGTCCGGGAGCGCGCTGCATGACGATGCCGCGCGGCTCGTCGCAGAACCCGTACACGTGCGGCACCGGAATTCCGTTCGCCGCGAGCACGCGCAGCACGCCGTACTCGTGCTCCAGCCCGTAGACGCCCGAGCCCTCGGCGCGGTCGCCCCGGAAGTAGACCGGAACGGTCTCGCCGTCGCGCTCGACGTCGAAGTCCCAGGCCGGACGCCAGCGTGCTTGACGTTCCGCGCGCACGACGCGTCCGCCGACCAGACGCTCGACCCCGGCGACCGCGCGCTGCCAGCGCGGCTCGAGCGCCTCGCGCCAGCCGTGGCCGAGGCGGCCGCTCCCGGACCCGGTCAGACGGGACACCCTGCCGGCGCGAGGGTCTGGTGGCGGGCGTCGCCCATCGCGACGTCAGAAGCGGATCGGGCAGCTCGCCGGGCCGCGCACCGTGTTGGTCTCGACAAGCCGGACGGCGTCACGGTCGATGTCCCACTCGGGGAAGCGCTTGAGCGTCTCTTCCAGGCCGACCCGTCCCTCGAGCCGCGCGAGTGCGGCGCCGAGGCAGTAGTGCGCGCCGTAGCCGAGCGTGACGTGGCGATCGAGCTTGCGCTCGACGTCGAAGCGGTCGGCGTCCGGGTAGTGTCGCTCGTCGCGGCCCGCCGAGCCGGTGAGGAGTGCCATCTTCGAGCCCGCCGGCACCGTGTGACCGTGCAGCTCGACGTCGCGCATCACGTAGCGGCCCTGCGTCGGCGACGGCGCCTCGAAGCGCAGCAGCTCCTCCACGGCGTTGGGCACCAGCGACGGGTTCTCGACCAGCTTGCGCCGCTCGCCCGGCCAGTCCGCGTACACCACCGCCACCCAGCCGAGGTGGCGTGCGACCGTCTCGTTGCCCGCGGCGCTGATCAGGCTGATCATCGCCATCGCCTCGATGTCGGTGAGCGTGCGGCGCTTTCCGTCCGGGGCGTCGTACTCGGCCGCGAGAATCTGGCTCACCATGTCGTCGCGCGGATCCTTGCGGCGCGCCTGGATCACGTTCCAGTAGTAGCCCCAGGACTGTTTCTGCGCCTCCACGCCCTCGTCGGTGGGCCCCTCGCGGCCCTCCTCGCGGTGCAGCAACGCGTCGCTCCACTCGCGCAGCTGGTCGTGATCTTCCTCCGGGAAGCCGAGCAGGCTCGAGATCACCATGACCGGCAGGCGCATGCCGAAGTCGCGCACGTAGTCGAACCCGCCCGAGCCGACGAACGGGTCGAGGTAGCCGCGGCACAGCTCGCGCACGCGCCCCTCGAGCCGCAGCATCGCCCGCGGCGTGAACAGCGCGCTCACTACTTTTCGGAGCACGTCGTGGTCCGGAGGATCCATCATGATCATCATCGGGTGCTCCGGGCTCTTCCCGATGCTGTCGAGCGTGATGCCGAAGGCGGAGCTGAACGTGCCGTGGTCGATCGACGCCGCGAGCACGTCTTCGAAGCGCGACAGCGCGTAGAACCCGTAACGCTCGTTCCAGTAGAGCGGCGCCTCGTCGCGCAGCTTCCGCCACGCGTCGTAGGGGCTCCTGCGGATCGCGTGGTCGTAGGGGTCCCAGTAGGGCGCTCCCTGCTCGCCGGTCGTGGTTCTTCCGGATGTCTTCGACACGGTGCGTCTCCCTCCGAAGCTCGGGGCAGATCCGAAGCTCGCGGCAGAGTAAACCGTCGCGCGCCATTGTGCCACGGCCCGTCGCTCGCGTCGCCGGCGCTTCGGGTCGGCGCTTCGCGGCGCGAGCGACGGACCTGCGAGCGACGGGCCGTGGCGCGGACTGGCACCGGCCGTGACGCGCCGATCTGGACCTGGAGGGTGCAGCACGGAAGTGCGAGCATCGGCCCACTTCACTGGAGGTGCGCATGAAGCTCTACTCGGGACCGCTGAGCCTGTTCTCCGCCAAGGCTCGAATCGCGCTCGGCGAGAAGGGGATCGGTCACGAGCTGATCCAGGTCGGCTGGAGCCGCAGCGCGGCCTACGAGCCGCACCACCCCGACGTCGTTGCGCTGAATCCGAAGCGGGAGGTGCCAGTCCTGGTCGACGGCGACGTCGTGGTCTGCGACTCGTCGCTGATCTTCGAGTACCTCGAGGAGCGCTGTCCGGATCCGCCGCTGTATCCCGCCGGCACCGCGGCGCGCGCCCGCTGCCGTGCGCAGGAGTGGGTGGCCGACGAGGTGTGGTTTCCCGACCTGTGGACGCTCATCGCGGCCGGCGTGTACGGCAACGGGTCCGGGGATGCGGTGCCCGGAGCGATCCTGGCACTGCAGGCGCGCGCGCACGAGCTCGAGAGCGCCCTCGGCACGAACGACTACTTCTGCGGGACGTTCACCGTCGCCGACATCGGCAGCTACGTGTTCCTCTCGACGGCGATCGCGCTGGGTGCGCCTCTTCCGGCCGATGTCCCGCGCGTCGCAGCGTGGCTCGCGCGGGTCGCGGCGCGTCCCGCGGTCGCCGCGGTCATGCTCGACGTGAACGCCGCCGCGGCTCGGCTGCTGGCCGCCTGACAGCGCGCCGTCAGCGGGGGGACGCTAGCGGAAAGGAGACCGAGGTCAGTCGCTCCGAGACGTCCCAGAGCCGCTTCGCGACGTCGCGGTCGTACGAGCGCGACGTCGAGCGCGTCTTCCGCGGGTGGCCCCAGTTCTCCATGAAGCCGTCGGGGCCGACGTAGTCGCCGCCGCGCGCCTCGGGCGACGTCGCGGCGTAGAGCGTCGGCAGCGCGCCCATCGCGGCGGGCTGCGAGAAGAAGCGGTTGCCGAGGTCCATGGCGCGCGCGGCGAGGCGCGACCCACTCATCTGCGGTCCGACCGACTGCAGGTTGGTCGCCGAGTAGCCGGGATGGCAAGCGAGGCTGATCGTGCGCGCGCCCGCCGCCTCGAGCCGGCGCTGCAGCTCGTAGGTGAACAGCAGGTTCGCGAGCTTGCTCTGCGCGTAAGCGATCCACTTCCGGTAGCGCTTCTCACCTTGCAGATCGTCGAAGTCGATGCGTCCGGGCTTGTGCGCGGTGGAGCTCACGTTCACCACCCGCGCCGCGGGCGCCGTGAGCAGCTGCTCGAGCAGCAGGCCCGTCAAGGCGAAGTGTCCCAGGTGGTTCGTGCCGAGCTGCATCTCGAAGCCCTCGGCGGTGGTGCGCCGCGGGATCGCCATGACGCCGGCGTTGTTGCACAGCACGTCGAGCGGAACGCTCTTCGCCGCGAAGTCACGCGCGAAACGGTGCACGGACTCGAGGCTCGCGAGGTCGAGCTGCATCGCCTCGAGCGACGCGGACGGCTGCAGCGTCCGGATCTGCACGATCGCGTCGGCGGCCTTGCCCTCGTCGCGGCAGGCGAGGATCACGTGCGCGCCCTTGCGTGCCATCTGGCGGGCGGCCTCGAAGCCGATGCCGCTGTTGCCGCCGGTGACGACGACCGTCCGGCCGCCGAGGTCGGGGATGTCGTCTGCGGTCCAGGGTCCGTTCTGCGGCATGGCTCCCTCCGGGTCAGCGCTTGTCGGGGATCGAGTAGGTGAGCGTCGCGTGCGCGACCATCTCGGGGTCGCCGTCCGAGTACAGCGCGACGTCGCCGACGGCGAGGCGCCTGCCGAGCTTCAGGATGCGCGCGTCGGCGATCACGTCGACGGGGCCCGGACGGCGCATGAAGTTGATGTTGAGGCTGGTCGTGACCGCGAGCGGCACCTCGCCGATCATCGCCAGCACGACGACGTACATCGCGGTGTCGGCGAGCGACATCAGCGTCGGCCCCGACACCGTGCCGCCCGGACGCAGGTGGCCCTCGTGGAACGGCAGACGCAGCCGCGCGAAGCGGTCGCGCATCTCCTCCACGCGGTAGCCCTGGCCGTCGACCTGCGGGAACTCGCGGTGCAGGAAGGCGTCGAGCTCGGCGGCGGTCATGCGGGTCATCGCGTCCTCGGCGGCCGGACGATGCGGTAGGTCACCGAACCCGACGCGATCGCGCGCCCGCTGGTGCGGCCGGCGACGGTGAGCGAGTTCACGTAGACACCCTCGCCGTGCCACGTGGTGACGGCCTCCGCGGCGACGTTCTCGTCGCGCGTGCCGACGTCGAAGCACAGGTGCATGCCGATCGTCGCGGCGCGCCCCGACGGGTCGAAGCCGTCGACCGACCACGACGCGGCCCCGCCGGCGCAGTCGACCAGCGCCGCGATGGCGCCCTCGTGCACCGTGCCGGCGGCGTCGCGCGTCTGCTCCTGCAGCGGCAGCAGCGCCATCGCGTGCCCGCGCCCGAGGTGCACCGACGCGACGCCGAGCCGCATGGTGAACGGCGAGCCGACGTTGCGGCGGAGGAAGGCGTCGTCGGCGACGGCCGCGAGCCGCGGATTCGCGGTCGGCGTGGCATCCGCGGCGGCGCCCGCCGCGCGGCCGGCGTTTGCCGTATGCCCGGCGTCTGTCGTGCGGCGGGCACCCGCCGTGTGGCCGCCGTCGCCCGCTCCGGCGCGTCGCGCAACCATGCCGCGCGCGATCGTACGCGCGCCCGTCACGACGGCGACCTCGACGAACGTGATGTCGCGCCCGCGCCGGACCACCGTGGCCTCCGCCGCGACCGCCTCGCGGATCGCCGGGGCCAGGAAGTGGACGTTGAAGTCGATGGTGCTCGCACCGGCGCGCCGCGCCGCCGGCAGGCCGCTGTCCGCGACCGCCGCGGCCGCGACGTCGATCACGGCGGCGACCACGCCGCCGTGCAGCGTGCCGTTGCGGTTGCCGTTGCCGTCCTGGTACGGGAGCTCGAGCAGCGCCCGATCCGCGCCGGCGAGCGTGATCCGCGCGCCGAGCAGGTCGAGGAACGGCGCGTCGGCGTCTGCGGGCGCCGGATGGACTGCGGACGGCATGTCCGCTCAGCGTCACGGAGCGGCGCCGCGGTGTCAACTTCGCGCGCACGGAGCGGACCCGCTGTGTCAACTTCGCGCGCACGGAGCGGACCCGCTGTGTGAACTTCGCGCGCACGGAGCGGACCCGCTGTGTGAACTTCGCGTGCGGCGCGTGCGGTGCCGCGCGCGCAGCACGCGGCTCAGGCGCCGGCGCCCGCAGCCGCTCCGGCGGGTGCCGGTCG
>Ga0194132_10002252_pt1 | contig 36832 bp, 33 predicted proteins | sample TA2KigOf80mmetaG_FD_148612 | JGI IMG/M metagenome (GOLD analysis project Ga0194132, IMG submission 148612) | Freshwater microbial communities from Lake Tanganyika, Tanzania - TA2015054 Kigoma Offshore 80m | ecosystem: Environmental > Aquatic > Freshwater > Lake | place: Tanzania: Lake...
AAGGCCTACAGGTCTCCGACGATGAGTTTCAAGCGCTCAATATCAAACCCGGTAAGTTTCATGGCGATTGGAACTATACGCTTCTTCCTCGCTCTTAATCGGTAACTTAATTCTTGCCCATGCCTAATCATCTTTCCCCAGCGCGGCGATTGCTGCGGCCTGGCAGATCTCTTGTCCCGCCCCTGCGTGCAGGCTGGGCGGCAGCTCTCCAGCCATTGCCATTTGTACAACGCGCGCTTCAAAGCGGCGCGCGAGAACAGAGGTTTTGTACACGTCAAGCAACACGTTTTTGTCCATGATCAGTCCCTCGTAGATAACTCGCAGTGCAGTGAGCAGTGAGACGGTGGGCAATGCCCATCCGACGTACGCTTCTCACCCAACTCCAACCCGATGAATCAGTCCACCATCAACCGCGATCGCTTCGCCATTGATGAACCGTGATGCGTCACTGGCCAAAAAGAGCGCGACATCAGCAATGTCCTCAGCCGTACCGATACGACCCACTGGCGTGCCTTTGGCCAATACCGTACGAATTTCATTACGGGCAATCAGCGTGTCGTGAATCATTTCTGTATCGATCACCCCAGGGCAAATAGTATTGGCCCGGACCCCCTTAGGTCCATAGGTCACGGCTAGTGCACGTGTGAGTGCCACGATTGCACCTTTCGTTGCTGTATACGCATGGGCATCCGCAGCACCGCGGAGCGCTGCGATTGAGGCAGTATTGATAATGACGCCCCCGCCACGCTCGATCAGCATGGGGATGCCATACTTGCAGAAGAGGAACACTCCACCGATGTTGATATCGAGAATGCGTTTCCAGTCGTCCTCAGTACAATGCAAGATATCGGTCATAGCCACGCCAAACCGTTTGTTGGCTGAATAGCCAATGCCTGCGTTGTTATAGAGGATATCGAGACCGCCGAGTTTCTCTTTGGCGACCGCGAGAACACGCTGCACATCAGTCGTCTTCGAGACATCGCCAAGAGCGCCGACCGCTTCACCGCCAGCAGCACGAATTGCGGCAAGCGCCTCATTCACAGACTGTTCGTCGAGATCGTTAATGACAATCTTCGCACCTTCGGCAGCAAAGCGCTTGGCAGCAGCGAGTCCTTGTCCGCGTCCTGAACCTGTGATCAGCGCAACTTTCCCTTGTAGTTGTCCCATACGGATACTCCCCTTACGGCCAAATCACGCGATTCTCTTGGGCGAGAAACGCACAGGTTTCGGCACCAACGAAGTTCTTCGCATCTGTCAATTGCTCAACCTGGATTTCCTTCGAGGCCCACGACTCCTTGAACTTGGCGAGATCTGGCCACCACAGTTCAGCGACGCCATCGAATGGGGGGGGAAATTCAGACTCATAGGTCTCCGGCAATACATGACACTGCACATACTTGAGCAAATGGGGCGTACGGGGTACCAACGGTGCGTGCTTATTACGCCAGTAGTCTTGAAATTCGGCGACACTCAATCCCGGTTTCCGTTTGACCAGAAATACCCCTTTGACGAGTTGCGCATCTTTGGCAATCGGCGAGCCAGCAACCACGGCGTGCTCTTTGGTCGCCAACCATTTTAGGTCAGACTGATTGATAAAGTTGGGCTCATCGGCATACGCCCCCTCAACATACTGTGGGTTGGTCCGCATACCGACAGCCGTGGCCAAGTCGTCGTACCAAACCTCCGCGGCGCCATGAAACGGCGCCACCGCAAAGCTTGCGCTTACATGAGGAATGTAATGACTTTGCACATAGCGTCGCAAGCTGGTAATGCGTAGCGCCAGTTGCGCATGTGTCGTTCGCCAGTGGTTATGAAAATGTTCGTCACTCGTTCCAGTTTTCTTGGTCAACAGGGCAAAACATTTCACCATGGTACAACCTCCCTTGTGGTCATAAAGGTTGCACCATACTGCACCGGATACCCCTGACGCAAGTTTTAGCGAAAGAAAGAAGATGGGTTGCTATGAACAGCGCTTCCTGTTCAAGAAGAGCGTCGTGGCAATCGCACGCGGAACGTCGACCCCTTCCCTACTTCGCTTTCCACACTGACCGTTCCCCCCAGCAGATCAAGGAGTCGTTTGACGATGTAGAGCCCCAACCCAACGCCGGTCAGTCCACGCACATTGGTGGTACTTCCCTGACGAAACGCCTCAAAAATCACAGACTGTTGTTCTTGCGGGATGCCAATGCCGGTATCCTTGACATAGATTTCCACCGCATCATTGTCAGCGTGTGCCCCAACCGTCACTTCGCCAGCTCGAGTAAACTTCATCGCATTGCTGAGCAGGTTCTTGACAATCACTTTTAGTTTTCCTGGATCCGATAACAGCAACGGCAGGTTGCGATCCGCTGACCAGGAAAACCGGAGTCCAGAGAGTTCGCGCAACGTGGCCGTCTCGGCTTCGATTGCACGAAACAACTCGGGAATGCTGACCTCAGTGGACTCCACAGTAAGGCGACCAGCCTCAAGCCGACTCAGGTTTAAGCCGTCGCTCACCAGATCGAGTACACTGCACGCATTCGCATGTAAGCGTTGCAAAATCCCCCGTTGTTCTTCATTCGGCGCGCCTAAGGTCCCTTCAAGAAAGAGGTCGGTATACCCAAGGATCACACTGAGTGGGGTCCGCAATTCGTGATTCAAGATAGAGAGCAAATCACTCTTCGCCCGTTCCGCTTGTTCAGCGGCTTCTTTAGCATCGCGTAGGCGCTCTTCCCGGCGTTTACGCTCGGTGATGTCACGGAAAATTCCTTGCACCCCAATCAGTTGCCCATCTTTGTCAGCCATCGGACGGGTTCGACATTCGAGGAGGACGACACTGCCATCCTTGCGGATCACTTCAACTTCGAGATTTGAGGTCAACTTCTCGCCAGCCAGGAACCGTCGGGTTCGCTCTTCAACCCGCGCTATCGACGCCGGAGTGTTGACTGCACGAAAGTGTTTGCCAATTAGCTCGTTCCGTGACCAGCCGAGGAGCGCCTCGGCGGCACGATTCACACTGGTGATGATCCCATCTAAGGTCAGCGTCGCGATGATGTCGTTGGCATTCTCGAACAAGCCCCGATATCGCTCCTCACTCTGCTGCAGGGCCGCATTCGCCTCTGCGAGTTCAGCCGTGCGTTCGTGGACTCGTCGTTCAAGCTCGTCATGGGCTTTCCGTAATTCCCGCTGGAGGCGGACTTCTTCTGTCACATCTTGTGCGCAGCCGATCACATAGAACGGGCGCGCCTCTTCTTCATACCAGGTATTATGGTACCGCCACAGGCGCGACTGACCTGTCGCCGTCACGACCCGCAGAAAACCCTCGTCAGAGCGGTGCTGGCGGATGCGCTGCAAATAGGCGTCAAAAAAGGGTTGAAAGGATGGCGCAAGAAACGCACGGAGGTTTTTCCCTACCCAGGCCTCAGGGTGGTGCTCCAACGCTTGCACCGCCGCGGGGTTCACATACAACAAATTCCCCTCAAAATCGTGAGCACAGATGAGCCCCAGACTCTGTTCTACCATCGTCCGATGGAACTTGTCCGAATGTATCTGAACAGAAGGAAGTCCGTGAATCTGAACCTCGGCCTCATGCGGTGGCACCGGTGTATCTTCTTTGCGTAGGCTCGCCCCTCGCTTCTCTGTCTTGCTCATCTCACCCTTCTTTCCACCTTACCTATACAGGAGCTGGCGTAAACCGTTTTCCGAAAGCCGTTACCCTCAGTTCTTTGGAGGGTCACCTGTTCCAAGTCAGAGACTTGCATCTTGTCTCGGTAGAGCACCCTCTTCAACCCCAACACGGATATCGGTGTAAGTCTTACCTGTCGAGTCTCATGACATCGCGTACTCATTTTTGTGCAAAAATCCAAGAAATTCGACGAATTCTTAGTGCGCGATGTTATGAGACCTGACACTTACCCAATACGTTGGCGCACGGCTGTCCCAATTTCCTGTCGCACCACCTCAAGAGGGCGAGTCGAATCAAGTACATGTACACGCTCAGGCTCGGCACGAGCGACGGATAAAAATCCCTCGCGCACTCGTTCATGGAAGGCGACCGATTCTACCTCAAAGTGATCGGCGGCATCGTCACCGCGGCGTTTCTGGGCACGGCGAAGCCCTTCCGCTACAGGCACGTCGAGGACAAAAGTTAATGTGGGGAAATAGCCACCACACGCAAACGTATTGAGCTGCGTAAGGAGAGAGAGGTCGATCTTGCGGCCATGCCCCTGATAGGCAATTGTCGAATCGGCAAAGCGATCACAAAGCACGATTTTGTTGGCATTGAATGCAGGAGCTATCACGTCTTGGATATGCTGGGCACGATCGGCCAGCATCATCAGCACTTCAGCACCAGGAGCGAGGGGAGTCGCTGGTTCAAGGAGCAGTTTCCGCAGGATCTGCCCAAGAGCGGTTCCACCTGGTTCGCGCGTCACAACCACTTCACGGCCGTCCGCCCGTAGACTCTCTGCGAGGAGTTGTATCTGCGTGCTTTTCCCGCAGCCTTCAACCCCTTCAAAGGAGATAAACACGCCGGGCATGACGGCAGCATACCCGACTGATGGGTATTACAACAACCCCAGGTACCATGCGATCAGCGGTTCGCCGACAAACAGGTAGGACAACGCCCCGAAGGAAAGAAATGGACCAAAGGGCAGTGCGAGCTTACTATCGGCACGGCTACGAATCATGGCTGTCACACCGACGAGAGAACCAAAGAATGACGCAATGAAAATGGTAAACGGGATCGCGCGCCATCCGAGAAATGCGCCAATCATCGCCAGCAATTTCACATCCCCACCCCCCATACCTTCACGGCCAGTGAATAGCTGGTAGCCAAGTGCAACCGCGAGGAGAATCCCTCCGCCAACTAATGCGCCAATGAAAGAGGTCCAGAGCGTCAGTGTCGGTAGTGGAGATAGGAGAGAAAAGAGCAATCCTGCAAGAACCCCTGGAAGGCTAATCACATCAGGGATGATTTGGTGGTCGAGGTCGATAAAAGTAATCACAACAAGTGCAGCAGCAAAGGCAAAATAGCCAAGGGTCGTGAGGCTCGGACCGAACTGCCAGGTCAGAGCGACGGCTAGCAGACCGGTCAACAGCTCGACCATGAAATAGCGAATCGAGAACTTCTCACCACAGGACCCGCAGCGTCCGCGCCGGATCACATAGCCAAGGAGAGGGAGGTTATCATGCCACGGCAATAGCGCCTTGCATGCGCGACAGTGGGACGGTGGGGAAATCACCGACTCGTTGACTGGTAGACGGCAAATACAGACATTCAAAAAGCTGCCGACACAGGCGCCAAAAATAAAGGCGAAACACAAAAATGTGATGGGAAATTCTGCTGCAAAAGCCACCTGACCCCCCGTCAAGAGAAAACAGTCTACAGATAGAGTATAGAAAGCTCTTTACCGTGCTGCAAATGAGTCTCACGACAGATATCGGCACTTGTGGTGTTCCCTTTATTCCACTCGCACGCGACCAGCAAGGTTGACCACGACACGCTTGGTATCGCTTGCGCCCGTTGTGCCAAGCGTAATCGAAATCCCCCCATCGACGGCACCGCGAGGGAGAAAGATCACGTCACCACCGGAATTGACCCCGGTGATGCGAACATCATGAGGAAGAGCGATCGTCGCCTCAGGAACCTCGATGTCAGCATGCGAATGGAGCAACTGTCGTTGCCAGACACCGTTTTCATCTTTGTCGATAACGTAGTCGTGATGTGCAGCTCTGAAGGTCACACGCAGGCGGCGATTCTGCGAGACAGCTTTCATGCGTACGTATTGTAAGTTAGCCACCATCTGCCGCGTCGCATCGTGCAGATGCGTTTGAGCAAGGAGTGGTCGGAACTGCAGCGTCAGAATACCCAGCAGAATGCCGAACAACGTCAGCGTAATGAGCATTTCCAGCAGGGTGAAGCCAGAGTCTGATTTACCCATCGAACTTCTCTGTCCATGACACGGTTTGCGCCAACAATGCCAGGGCTCGGGTTGTTGCTTCGCAACTGTAATTCACCGCAAAAGGAGAACAGAGGCCGGTCGCCTCAACCAGATCGAGATCGAACTTGCGGTCAAGCGTCGCATTATCACGAATCACCACCGCCCCTGTAATCTGCCCACAGGCAGCCGCATGGTCAGCGCGCACATCGCCATCGTCAACAATGACCACCAGGCCTCGCCAGTTCAGCGTGGCATTTCTCAACTGAACGACTCGTGGCACCAGGAGAATGCCGACCCCGTTCACAGTCGCGCCACCGCCGACTTCAAGGGCTTCGGCTCCATCTTCAACTATGGTGACTTTCGGCAGCTCAGGAGTTCCGTACGTATGCGTTCCTGAGCTGATACTGGTAGTGATATGCAAAGTATTCGCACTCGGTAAAGAGGCAATCCGCTGAGTGAGTGCATCAAGTGCGGTTCGCAGGCGAGTCTGTTCGCTAGCGGTCAGAAGCTTGACGACTGGTGCTACCGTTGTTGGCGCTGGGGTAAACGGACCGCGATTCTGTGGTGCAGGAGGTAAGTACGAAGATGGCGGCAGAGCAGTAGCCCGGAGGGCTGCTTGGGCAAGATCAAGATTGACAAAACAAGTTGGGTCGGTGTTGGTACACGGATCAGTCTGAAAACGTGGCAGCGCAGCCGTTCCGCGAACCCAGGACAATCCCGGCGTACAGGTACCATCAGCAGTGCTCCCTCCGCTCGCTAGACAGAAGGTATTCGCACGCGTAACGATCTCTCGCTTTAAAGTTGTTAGGGCGGCTAAGAGATCTGCCTGCGCAGCAGTTTGTGTCATCGCAAACGGGACGACGGCAGGACAATCGGGCGATAACGAACCATCAGAGGCATGGTTGCGCGCATCGATACTAAAACTGGGAATGCGACGGCCAGCACCACTGCCGTGATCGTCAAAATCAGCGTGCAGTCCATCGCCATCACTCGTCACAGCTCCAGAAGGACTAAAATCCGGCACCTGAACGACTTCTTCAATCACTCGTCGTGATCCTTCTGGTCCCCGCCCGGTAGATGTAAAGCGGTACAACCCGTTACTGAGTGTTGCAACCTCAACGGAGTACACTCCATTGGCAAATGCGACGGGACCGATCGTGACCGGTAATGTCCCCGGTACGAAACTCGCTTCGAGCCAGTTTCTTCCGACTTCGGCTCCAGCACGAGCCACCCACAGGGTTTGTACGCCACTCAAAAGGTTGCGCGCGATCATGACATCTGTCCGACTCAACGCCAGCCCACTGACACCAATAAATAACAAGAGGACCATTAAGATGAGGGTCGTGAGCAGAACGATACCGGATTCGGAGGAGAGAGTGGGTGGCCATTGCCGATTGACAGGCGGCATACAAAGTTACCTCGCAGGATTCGGAAGAAAAACGGTGGAGGTATGTTCCGAGGTTAATGGAGTAAAAACGTTGGGGTCGGGATGACGCTTACTGGTGCGGACCGTGATAACAATGCTCCGTACCGCAGCACGTTGGTCTGCGTTGAGTAGAGAACCAAGTTCGGTACCGTCACGATCGAAATACCGCAGCAGAAACCCACCGCCTGGAACGTCTCCGATAAACGGTTGTGGCGCACCACCACCAGAAGAGCGCTTGATGAGCTGAGTCTCTGGCTCATAGAGATAGACAATCCGTTCATTGGGGTCATCCGGACATCCGTCAGGAGCAGATCCTGCGCTCGCACCACGATAATCATACTGCAAGGTGATACGTTGACTCTCGGCATTTGTCAGACGTTCAAATCCCGCGCAGGTTCCGCCGTGTACCGGCCTTGCTCCTGCGAAGTGGAGTTCGCGGACGAGAAAGTCAATCGCCAAACGACTACTCTCTTGCAGATCAAGCTTTACTTCCTGCACTCGCAGGGCTTGTGCATGTAAGGCATAAAAACTGTAGAGCACGGTGTAGAACAATCCCGCAACACCCATAGCGACGATGAGTTCGAGAACGGTCAAGCCAGAAGAGGCTATAGGCTTCAGGCTATAAGCTATAGAGAAGACAGGGAACGTGGAACGTGAAGCGTGGAACAAGACTGAACTCTGTCCCTGAGACCTCGAACGCTGGATTCTAGACGCGAGAAACATACTTCACTCCTCGTTACTTATTCACCACTGTCGAGACAGTAACGGTATGAGGTGAGGAGTCTGCCCAGACAACTGAGACGTTGACCTGTGCAACTCCTGGCTGCGGAGTATCAAAGAGAATCGTCCAAGTCCGGGTAAACCCAGCGCGAGGAACATCACTGCCAGCGAGGAGGGTTGGATTGCTAGCGAGCAATGCTTCGAGTTTATCTTGGGCAAGGATCGTGGCTTGGGTGAGACGTTCACTCGTGGCATTCGTACGAATGCTCGTAGTCACTCCGAGTGTCAGTGCCACAGAAGCGATCGAAAACACGGTCAGGGCGACAAGGATTTCCAAGAGGGAGAAGCCCGCGTTTTTCATGACGGTCACGTCTTTGATTTTTTTATTACGTTTTATGCATTACGTTTTATACTTTTCGTTCCTCCTCCTCTTCATCCAAATCCACATCCAGCTTTTCCAGGTTATGCTTTTTTCGCTTTCGCCTCAGCTAAAGCTGCGGTTAACAACGGAACAACTTCAGCGTAATCACCAACAATACCGAAGTCAGCATTTTGGAACATCAAGGCTTTGGCATTCTTGTTAATCGCGACAATCGTTCCAGAACGGCGGACACCAACCGTGTGTTCAAACGCACCACGAATACCAATAGCGAAATACAACTTCGGTGAAATCGCCCGACCGGTGAGGCCGATCTGGTGTTGTCGCGGTATCCAGCCCAAATCGACAATGTCACGCGTGGCTGCCAACGGAGCGCCGCCGAGCACTTCAGCAAGTTTCTCGATCACCGGGAAGTTTGCCACTCCACCAATGCCCTTGCCTATGCCGATAGCAATATCAGCCGAATCCAGCGCCGCCGCGTTGCCAGCGTCAGCATTGTTTTGCGAGATGACGGTAACACGGCTGGTGACAGCGTCATCCGGCCACAGCATTTCAATCCGTGCTTGTTTCCCTGGAGAAGGCTTGGCTTTTTTCAGCATACCGGGACGAACCGTAGCCATTTCAGGTACCGTTCGCGACAGCACCGGGGCAACGATATTGCCACCAAACGCAGGTTTGTATTGCAGGAGCTGTCCTTTGTCGTTGACATCGAGATCAACGCAATCGCCAGTGAGTCCGAGATTGAGTCGCGCGGCAACTCGTGGCGCGACATCACGTCCAGTGGCAGTCGAGCCTAACAGCACCACGCCAGGTTGATGCGTCTGAATCGCTTTGGTCATCAGCGCGGTATAAATATCGGTCGTGTAGGGATCGAGGCGACGATGTTCAGCTAAGTAGACAACCTCAGCGCCATGCAGCGCGAGTGTCGCGACATGTTGATCGACGCCACTACCCATTAACAATACACCGACTTCACCACCATATTTGGTCGAGAGTTCAGTCGCTTTACCTAACAGTTCGAGCGTCACCGGTCGTAAAGTTGAGCCGAGCGTCTCAGCAATAACCCACACTGCTTTGCCACCACTGCCTTTCTTAGAGGTTTGGGGTTTGGCGTCATCATCGTCACCAACCCATTTGCCATACAGGCCACGCGCAAGCAGTGCTTGGGCCAGCGTCTGCACTTGTGTCGGCAGATCGCCTTCAAGAATCTTCTTCTCACGCACCACTTCAACCGGCTGCACCGACTCCACCCAGGTCGGCGAACCAGCCGCACCAAAGAGCGAGAGGTCTGACGAAAGATCACTCACGGTCACGGTCTGGATGGGTTTTGCTTTAGCTTTTTCTTTGTCAGCTTTATTGGGGAATTTTTCTGGTGCAAGGTCTTCGGTAGCAGATAACAAGGCGGGAAGTGAACACTCAACCGTTTCAAAGCCACTATCAGTCTCACGTTCGACCGTCAGTGTCGTACCATTCAAAGACAGTTTAGCGACAGCAGTGACTTGGGGAATATCGAGCAGTTCCGCGACTTCCGGTCCCACCTGACCGGTTTCAGCATCTGTACTATGGCGACCACAGAGAATGAGATCGTAGCCTTCACGCTTCAACACCAGAGCCAATGCCCGAGCAGTGGCAAGTGTATCAGCGCCAGCAAAGGCACGATCGGTCAGCAGGATGCCACGATCAGCCCCCAGCGCTAAGCAATGTTCCAACGCAGCTTGGGCTTGCGGCGGACCCATCGTCAAAGCAACGACTTCACCACCGAGACTGTTACGTAATTCGATCGCTTTCAACAATGCGCGTATATCAAACGAACTGACTTCCGACGGAACACCCTCACGTTTGAGGGTTTTGGTCTCCGGGTCGAGTTTCATCGCCGACACCACCGGGACCTGTTTAATCAGCACCACCGTTTTCATGCAGAACACGACTCCTTACTGCCGTAGTGGGCAGGAGACTAACCTGTTCGCTAGGCAAAGGTCAAGCCGAAAAATGGGACCTGGGGAAAAAGTCTGGGAGTCTGGGGGTCTGAGAGTCTAGGAGTCAACTAAGTTGAGTCTGAAGGATGGAAAGGCGTGGCGTCATTCCGGGCGAGCAGCGCGAGACCCGGAATCCAGGGGGCATAACTACCGCCCCGTGTAGGAGCCGAAGAGCAATACGCGGCTGCCCACCACAGATGCCAGGTGAACGAACAATCAAAGTGCCAATGTCAGTGCTCGTGTCCATACTCTTCAATTCGCATAGAAAAGGAAAAATCTCAACTCACAAACCAGAACCTCGAATCTCAAATTTTGCTTTCTCAACTCTTCATTACTCAACTCTCAACTATTCTCCCTCCCCCTCCACCCGCGCCAATGACCTTCGCGCAATTTTTGCATTTGGCGATTTCAACTTCTCAAAAATTTCTAACGACTGGAGAAAGAGGTTTCCTGCCGCCGTTTTGTTTCCTGCTTCTTCTTCCAACGCCCCTAACTGATGCAAGGTGATGGCAATCCCACCCTGGTCGCCCAGCTGCTTCTTGATCCGCAGACTCTCCTCATACAACCCCTGCGCTTCCGTCAGCTCGCCTTGCCCCTGCGCCAGTCTCCCTAACTGATGCAAGGTGCTGGCAATCCCACTCTGGTTGCCCAACTGCTTCTTGATCCGCAGACTCTCCCCATACAACTCCTTCGCCTCGGCCAGCTCGCCTTGCCCCTGCGCCAGTACCCCTAACTGATGCAAGGTGCTGGCAATCCCACTCTGGTTGCCCAACTGCTTCTTGATTCGCAGACTCTCCTCATACAACTCCTTCGCCTCGGCCAGCTCGCCTTGCCCCTGCGCCAGTCTCCCTAACTGATGCAAGGTGATGGCAATCCCACCCTGGTCGCCCAGCTGCTTGTTGATCCCCAGACTCTCCTCATACAACCCCTTCGCCTCGGCCAGCTCGCCTTGGTTTTGCTCCAGTACCCCTAACGCATGCAAGGTGCTGGCAATCCCACTCTGGTCGCCCAGCTGCTTGGCGATCCGCAGACTCTCCTCATACAACCCCTGCGCTTCCGTCAGCTCGCCACGTTGCTGGTGCATGATTGCTGTCCTGTAAGTGAAGCGACCAATAGCAGTTTGGTCGCCTAATTGCCGTGCGGCGTCGAGCGCGCGAATGCCAGTTCGAATCGCCTCTTCCCAATAACCACGCAAGGGTAAAAGTCCGTTTATTCCATCGAACATCACTCCATCAGCAATTGCCGTCACTTTTTCCCACTCTTGCAACGCCACTGCGACTTCCTGAGCCTGTAACAAGTTGTCCTTCTCTATTTCCAAAGCATCCAGGTTTTCCGGCGTCGGCTGCCCATAGGTTTGCCCGTACTCAACGAAATAACCTGCAAACCGTTGACGAAAATCGTGGGCATGAGATTCTGTTGCAAGCTGAGCCTTGGCCAGCTCGCGAGTGAGTCCTTGCACCAGCAGGCGTTGGTTATCCTCAGTCGTTTCGATCAAACGTAAGTCAGCCAGTGGTTTCAGCGCGTCGTTTACGCGCCTCACGTCGTCGCCGAAACCGGCAACCGCAGACAGAGCCTCATGCGAGGCGTCAGGCACAAACAGTGACAGTGCCAACACGGTCGCGCGGCCATCGTCGCCAACCTCGGGTAAGTTGAACGAACGCTCGAACACCCGTTGCGCGATCTCGCCGTTGCCTTGCGTGAGTTCGGCGAGGACTGTGCTTGCAGTCTGCGCTCGCCGCATCTGCGCGACGATCCATTCCAGCACCAGCGGATTGCCCTCTGCAACGCGAATAAGCTGATCACGATCGACACTGGCAAACACGCGTGGCTGAGGTGCATTGTTAATCAGTCGCGTCAGTAACTCCTGCGCTTCTGGTGGTGACATCGCGTGGATACTCAGCGACCGTGCGCGTTCTACCGGATTGCGCGAGGTAATCAACGCGGGACACGGAGCAAATTGCATGAGCCACTCGGCGCAGCGGATTTTTTCTGCAGGAGAAACCGTCTCGAAATTATCAAGAGCAAGCAACGTCGGTGTCGTCGCGACCAGCCTCTGCACCTCCTCAGCTTTCGCTTGTTCGTTGAGTCGGCGCAGGTCTTCCTGGCCAAGTTGCGTGGCAATGGCATCCAACAAGGTTGACAGGCTAAAGTCAGGCCGTCCATCAGCACTGATCCACACCCGCTGGGGAAACTGCGGCATCAGCAGTCGAAACGCCTCAGCCGCCAAAGCAGTCTTTCCTACTCCGCCAGGTCCACACAAGGTCACAACCTGATTGCGTTGCGGCGATAGCTCTTCTTTTAGTACTTCCAGAAGATCCCGCCCGTCTTTGTCGCGTCGTGTCACGAAATCCACAGCCGTTGAGGGAAGTCGAACCGGTACCGGAGTTCTAACATGGGCAGGCGGGGTATCAACAGCAACTGGTGGAGGTTTTACTTCGATGACAACTTTCTGAGGTTCTACAGTTGGCAGTGAAGGAGGTAGAGTTCGTGACAAAAGACGATGAAAGAATGCTCCGATCGTTTTCCAGAAGAATCCAAGAACGGCAAGAGTAGCAACAACAGCAAGATCAGCTAGATAATTATCGCGGAAACCTGCACCGAAGCTACTCCACCATTTCCACAACCAATCCCAGACCGTCTGCAAGTTATAGATCCATTGCTCCATCACTTGTGGGTCATACCACAGACAGTGAAGAAGGTTCAAATGAGAGGAGGGCAGAAAGAAGCCAAAATGGAGTTTTCCTCCACCAGCAGACGCGGTACAGTAGGCTTCGAGAGGTGAAGCTCAATGAAAAAAGATTTACTTTCCGTGTTACCGCTGTGGGATCAATTTCAGAAAGCAGCTCGACAACGACGGCGAAACCCCGAACGGCTGCTGAGCGACTACATGCGCGAGCGCCTCGAGATTTGGGCAGACCGACAATTGGACGAAGAGATCCAGCGTGACGCCCGGCGTAGTGGTTACCGGGAAGAAGACGCCGTAGATCTCGTGCGCCAGTATCGACGAGGGAAGAGAGAACGGCGTGCCGTCTCGTAAAGAACGGATCACGGTGGTCTTAGATACCAATGTCATTATTGGTTATTACCTCAGCCGTACATCCAGGTCCGTCAACGGGCAAGTGTTTCGTTTATGGAGAGACCAACGAAAACTGCAACTGGTCGTCAGCGATGATATCGTTGCAGAGTATCTTGAGGTGTTGACCCGGCTGCACGTTGGGCCGCAGCGTATTCAACGTTTCGCTGAGCGCTTGCAACGGCGAGAGACCGTGACCCACGTACGACTCGGCCCTCGCTTTGTGACTAGCCGTGACCCAGATGACAACATCATTTTAGCTACAGCAGCCGTGGGTAAAGCACAATATCTGATTAGTAGTGACCGTGACCTGCTCGATCTTACGATTACCCAACGTCGCCAGTTCAAATTCAAAATTGTTACACCACAGGAGCTGCTGACCGAGGTCAATTCATAACCCTTACAATTCAACACCACAGGAGGTGCCCCATGCAATTTGGCGTGATGGTCGCCACGAAAATTGATGACTGGCAGTTACTCAAAGAAGCGGAAGATCTTGGCTACGACCGCGCGTGGATTCCTGACTCACAAATGCTGTGGTCGGATTGTTATGCGACGTTGGCATTGGTCGCGCATAATACGTCGCGCATTCATATCGGCACTGGCGTCTCCATTCCTGGCGTGCGGCTCGCACCGGTTACCGCGCACTCTATCGCTTCGATTGGCCGTATCGCCCCAGGCCGAGTTTTTCTTGGCATCGGCACTGGCCACACTGCTATGCGGGTGATGGGTATGGAGCCCATGCGTGTCCCGGATTTTCGTGAGTATCTGCGTGTCGTGCGTACCCTCTTAAAGGGTGAGGAAGTCGAATACACCCACAACGGCGTGACGCGTGCGGTCCGCTTCCTCCATCAAGATTTAGAATTCATTGACCTGCGCAATCCCATCCCGATCTATGTTGCGGCAAACGGCCCCTTGGCACTGCGGGCAGCAGCAGAACACGGTGACGGTCTAATATCTGTCTACACGGATCATGCAACCTGCATCCGCGAGCCGTTACGTACCGTGCAAGAACACGCGGTACGCAAGGGCCGCACGTTACCAACTCCATTCCATACGGCAACTGTGACCACCGCGGTCGTGCTGCAGCCAGGCGAGAAACTGACTTCCGATCGTGTGATCGACGAATGCGGATCGCAAGTAATGTGTGCGGTCCATTTTTTCTACGAAATCTATCAACACACTAAGAAGGAAGAGGTGATTCCTCCGGCTTTTGCCAACATCTGGGAACCCTACTGTGCGCACGTCAAAGCAATGAAGACGCCTGAAGAAAAACGTTATCTGCAAATTCACAATGGCCACTGTACGTTCATGATGCCTGACGAGCGTCGCTTTGTGACCCCCGAGGCAATTCGCGCCACCACGATTGTCGGTGAACCTGATGACGTTATTGACCAAATTCGCCAAGGCGAGCGCATGGGATTACGAGAAGTGACATTGCTCCCACCACGGCAATACGCTCGTAAGGTATTCCGCGATTTTGCCACACAGGTGATGAAACGGTACTGAACTCACAACGGAATGGGAGAATAGGCGACAGGACGAATTCGCCGCTGCTTGCTCTGTTCGAGACTGAGCGCTAGAGTCGCGGCAAAGGAGGGCTTGCGATGGCCGTGTACCAACACATTACTGTGAACCCCATAGCTGGCGCGCTTGGCGCTGAGATTGGCGGCATCAATCTCGGCACTATCAATGACTCCGAATTTGATGAAATCCGCGCGGCTTTGCTGGAACATCAAGTGATCTTCTTCCGCGACCAGGATCTGACACGTGACCAGCACAAGGCGTTTGGTCGTCGTTTTGGTACGTTGCATGTTCACCAGTTCTTACAGCCCCTCAAAAACGAAGGCCACCCAGAGTTTGTCGTACTTGAAAGTGATGGGAAACATCCGTTTGTCGCCGATGCCTGGCATTCCGATGTCACGTTTGAGGACAACCCACCACTCGGTTCGGTCCTGCGTTGTGTCACAGCACCGGAATTCGGCGGTGATACCATGTGGGCCAGTATGTATGCTGCGTATGAGAGTTTGTCAGATATCATGCAACGTTTTCTTTCCGGCTTAACAGCTATTCACGACACTTCACGAACCTTCTCTCGCGACAATTACAAAACTGAACACATCGGCGGCAAGCGGGCAGAGACCATTGTTGCAGCCGAACATCCCGTGATTCGTACCCATCCCGAAACCGGACGCAAAGCGTTGTTCGTCAACTCTGCGTTCACACAGTCAATCAAAGATATGAAACCTGCCGAGAGTTCGGCATTACTGAACTTCTTGTACCACCACATCGAATCCCCAGATCATTCATGTCGATTTCGTTGGCGTATGAATTCGCTTGCGATGTGGGACAATCGCTGCACCCAACATCGGGTGGTGGGAGACAACCTCACCGCGTATCGCCGCATGGAGCGGATCACCATTAACGGCGACAAACCATTTTGAGGTTCATCGGAGAGCAGGTTGCGCGAGCAAACTCATCGTATAATGACATGGACTGCTGTTGCCTTGAACGTCGCGGCCACCGTACTTCCCTCATGAAGATTGAGAATATCAATGGAGGGACGTGTGACAAAAGCGACCAATGGAAAACCACAGTCTAAATGCACCTTAAACATACTTCCCCAGGGGATGACACGCGTCACCCGCGCAGGGAAATAATTCCGTGCACTGGATGGAGTGGCCGATTCAGCCAGGGCAAGGAGCGTCACTTCTTCAGGCCGCAGACAAAGAGTCACTCTCGTTCCAGACGGGAGTGACGAAGCAACAGCGATCCGTTGCCCGGAGTCTACTTGCACCTCTGCGAACCCCTCGGTTTGCGCTTCTACGGTTCCACGCAGAATCGTTTCAATGCCGACAAAGCTCGCTACCGTTTCGTTGACTGGCTGACTGAACACTTCTTCTGGTGTTCCCATTTGCAGAATTTTTCCCCGTTCCATCACCGCTATGCGATGCGCTAATCGCAACGCCTCCTGGCGATCATGCGTAACAAAGAGTGTTGTGGTTCGTGTTTGCTGTTGAAGATGATGGAACAGGTCGGTTAAGGACTCGCGTGTCGGTGCGTCGAGTGCTGAGAATGGTTCATCCAGGAGCAGAAAATCTGGTTCAAGGACAAAGGCACGCGCTAAACTCACACGTTGCGCCTCTCCACCAGAAAGCGCCCGCGCTTGGCGATGCATGAGATGATGAATTCCGAGTCGTTCGAGCCATCGGGACACACGTTCACCGATCACTGCCGAAGGAACCTGCCGCAGCTTGAGCCCACTCGCCACATTGGCTTCAACCGTCGTGTCGAACAACAGCGGCTCTTGGAAAACGACTGCTAACCGCCGACGAAGAGCTAACGCAGGAGCGCGAAAAGAAACGTCCTCACCATCAAACTGTAGGCTGCCTGACGTCGGGGTCCGTAAAAATGCCAAGGATTGTAGGAGCGTACTTTTTCCCGCACCATTGGCACCGAGAATGACAAGCACTTCGCCGCGAACGATCTCGAAATGTGGAACTGAAAGCAGGACGTGGTCACTAGCCTCGACGCGTAAATCTCGTACCGTGAGAAGAGGTGAGGTATTCATCAGCGTATGAGGTAGGCTGTGCCCACCCTACGGACTCTTAGACTCTTGGGGAAATCGTGCGCACAGCGCACGCTACCGCAAACGTACCGACTCCTAGACCCTTAGACGTTTAGCCTCCTAGACTTTTTTCAACCAATCCCCAGCCTCTAACCCCCAACCCCCAATTCAGAGCGGTCGCTGTCGCTGTTGGGTATACGTGAGAATCGCATTGACTGTAAAGATCAACAACATCAGAATCATGCTGAGTGCAATAGCGACTTCAAAATTGCCTTTGCTGGTTTCCATCACCGTTGCCGTCGTCAGCACGCGCGTATGACCAAGAAGATTCCCCCCGACCATCATCGAGGCACCAATTTCAGAGATCACGCCACCAAATCCGGCCATGATGGCCGCGAGCAGAGGCAGCCGTGCTTCACGTAGCAGTAACCACACAAGCTGTGCCCGTGACGCACCAAGCGCCAAGATTTGCAGACGCAGTTTCGGATTGAGCTGTTGGATCGCGGCAACGGTTAGCCCGGTCACAATTGGTGCGGCTATCACCACTTGTGCGATAATCATCGCTGTCGGTGTGTAGAGAAGGCGAAGAAATCCCAGTGGTCCACTGCGCCACAAGAAAATGGTGATAAAGAGCCCCACCACGACTGGTGGCAGGCTCATCCCTGTGTTGACAAGACTGAGAACGAGACGACGACCAGGAAAATCAGCCAGTGCAAGGTACGTTCCCAGCGGAATGCCAAGGAGCATACTGATCGCAGTAGCTGATAGTGAGATCTGTAACGACAGGAAAGTAATCCGCCAGACTTCCGGGTCACCAGAGAGGAGTAGCCACAGGGCATGTTTCGTGCCGGTAAAAACGAGATCCATCTCACGCCGACACGCCTCTTCGGAACACTGCAGTTAATTTTTCTCGGATGAGTTTGATGAGGTAGCGCCAAAAATTGACGGCAACGCCCTGCCTCACCTCCTCTCCCGGCATGGCTTTGATCTCAGCCTCCATCGCCGCAAAAAATTGGCCAATCATCATCTTGGCAGCACCGTCAATCATGCGCTGGCCCACGCTCGCCAAGGGACCACCAATTTGGATATCCCCATTGTAGGTCACTAGTGTCTGGCCGTTCTGGTCTGCCAAATCAAGTGCGCCGCTCCCTTTAATGAACCCTTGCTTGCCCTTCCCGTCGATCAACATTTTGTAATGTGCCGGTGGCTGGACTTCATCGAGCTTGATCTTCCCGGTGTAAACCCCCTTCACTGCAGCAAGGCCGACATTGATCTGCGAGCTGTATTCATTCTCACCCACAGCCTCCATCTTTTCACAGCCGGGTAAACATTTGGCGATGCGCTGAGGGTCAATGAGGAATTCCCAGACTTTCTGTTGGGGGGCGGGAAAGGTTTGTGTGCCAGTGATTTTCATCGTGATACGATAACGAAAGCTATAGAATTCGCGGTTGTCAACTGCACCTACCAAAGAATAGCGGAGAAAAACTGAGGATAACCGTAGCGAGAGCATCTCGCTAGTGAGATTGATCGATCAAACTAACGAGACGTGCTTCCACCAGCCAGCGGTGGAAAAATGCTGAGCTGCAATCCGTCAGTGAGTGGCGTGGTTTTCTCGACGTAGGTGTCGCCCGCAACCAGCATAGTGGCTTGTTCGTGGGGGATCTTGAGTGCGTCAATAACATCGAGGACAGTGGAACCTGTCGGTAAGGTCAGCGAAACACCTTCCTCACCAGGAGGAAGATGTTTCTTCAGGGTCGCAAACAGTTTGACGTGAATGGTAACGGTTTCTGCCATAGTCTAGTACCGCGGCACGTTGTGCATCACTGCACCATACGTGAATTGTGGTTGACGCCCGTCTTTGAAGCCTTGCCATTTTTCACGGCGTTTGATCGCACTGTGAATGACTCCCATCTCAGCTACACCATTTTCATCGCCAACATAGACCGCACCAACGAGTGTACCGTTCTTATCGACCACAACCTTCCGGTATGACTCTTCACTGCCCTTGGACGACAACATTTTCACGCTGTCTCCTGGGCCTTCACGAAAACGTCCGAGCTGTGCCAATGTCACGTTGAACAATTCGACGACGTTCATCCCCAAACTACCAGGGTATTCCTGCCTCTTGCCGGTCATATTCACGCCAGCCGCACGGCCCTGATCAATGGCAGTCGGCCAGATCGCGTAGATCGAACGATCAGCAGAGAGGAAGTCTTTGGTCTCAGCCACATCACCAGCAGCGTAGACGTCAGCTTGATTCGTCTGCAGATACTCGTTGACCAACACGCCTTTGTTAAGCGTAATACCACTGCTCTGCAGGAAAGCAGCATGGGGACGCACACCGGTCGCGACCACGGCCATATCAACCGTGAAAGTCTCACCACTCTTCAGCGTCACTTCAATGGCGTCACCTTTCTTGGCAACCGCCGAGACTAACGCGCCGGTCTTCACCGTCACACCTTCATCGCGGACGGCTTTAAGGAACAGATTTCCTGCTCCCTCATCGAGTAACTGCGGCAAAAGAATCGGTGCCATTTCCACGATCGTCAATTTGATCTTCAACTTGCGCAGTGCTTCTGCTGCAAGCATACCGATAAAGCCACCACCGATGACAACAGCGGTCTTAGCCCTCTCCGCTGCTTTCTTCATGCCGATCGCATCCTCAAGAGTCCACAAGTAGTGATGCGGTATCGACGAGAGTCCCTGAATCGGCGGCACGATCGTTTCTGACCCAGTTGCAATTAGCAGCTTGTCGTAACTGACCTTCTTGCCACTTTCTAACTCGACTTGTTTCGCCGAGGCATTGATCGCTTTGACGTTCTCATTCTCAACTAGTGAGACGCCAATCTTTTGGTAGTCAGGTTTCTGGCGGATCAACAGATCATCAAGCGTCATCTCGCCAGCGACATAATAGGGCAGCGCGACACGAGAATACGCCGGGCCGGTCTCGCGATTGACGATCGTGATCTCACCTTGTTTGTCGAATTTGCGAATGCCATCGACTGCGGCAAGCGCAGCCGCACTATTGCCGATCAGTACATATTTTGTTGACATGCCTGGTCTCCAACTTAATCACAGAGTGTGGAGCATAAAATCTTGGGACTTGGGGCTAGAGACTTGGGGCTTATGGGGAGGGGAAACTAGTCCCTAGCCCCTAGCCCCTAGCCCCTAGTTCTTACGTTTGCGGCAACCCCAGCGCAGCCGCCGCTTTTTGCTTCGCCGGTGCAGCCGCTGAGACAACGTCTTTGAATTCCAACGCGCCTGGCGTGCAGAACTGTACGCACTGCGGATCGCCATCGCAAAAATCGCAGTTGTGCGCCACGCCTTTGTCTGGCGAGAAGCCCATCACACCAAATGGGCAGGCAAGCAAACACATCTTACAGCCAATGCAACGATCATCGATCACTTTGATCTGCCCATCAGCTTGGCGTTGGATCGCTACAGTGGGACACACCGCGGCACATGGCGCATCGGCGCAATGGACACACACCATCGGCTGGTAGAACTGCTCTTCGTAGAAGTCGGCGACCTTAATACGTGAGAGGGCTGGAACAAACGCGCCTTCATGAGAGAACGAGCAGGACACTTCACACTCGCGACACGCTGTACATTTTTCTTGATAAACAACAATTTGTTTCATAACCCCTCCCCCTCTTACGCTAAACCAAGTTCGCGCAGTTTGTCTGACGTCGGACGCCCCTGCATATCCCAACCCCGTAGTTGATAGTACTCGTTCAACATCGGTTCCAGATCAACGACGTGTCCCTTGCTCGCTCCTTCGGTCAACGGCTCACTAGTGATACGCGGCGGCAAACTGTCATCCGCGCGGGTCAACCCGGCGGCATTGTTGAACATGCGCTCCAGCGTCCAGATACGCTCACCAATCTTGAGCATGTCCTCTGGTCCGCCGACATTGTAGCCCAGCGACTCACTCACCATCGCGGTGACGTCTTCACCAGGATTCATGTCGAAGGTCGAGAACAAACAGATCCCTGATGCATCGACGAACGAGGTGGTGTTTTGCAGAATCGTCAGCCAGTACGGTTTATCTTTCGGAGTGAATGGATCGAGCTTGATCGGATTACCGAAGTGCTCAAGGGAAATGGTGTAGCCACGCAGATGGCACGCGCCGCGATTGGAGGTGGCATACGCTAAGCCCATGCCGATCGAACCACGCGGATCGTATGCGGCAAAGCCCTGCTTCTTTGAGCCCATGAACAGTTCTGGGTGACCATAGTGTTCAGCCAGACGGAAACCACCTTCAGCCAGCCAATGCCCAATCGGTCCTTTACGGAATGCCTGCGCTTCGAGCAACTTGACCATGGCGTCGGCATCGCCAAATTTAAGTTTGAAGCCGATGTCACTTTCTGGGATATAGCCCTTCTCGGCGAGCTCGATCGCGGTCCCAATAGCGATACCTGCTTCGAGGGTATCCAAGCCATATTCGTTGCACAGATAGTTAGCCTTAATCACAGCAGCAAGATTATCGACACCACAGATCGTGCCGACACCGTAAATGGTTTCGTATTCTGGTCCTTCACCACGACCATCAAACTGCCCGTGACCAGTGACTTTGGTCACGCGACCGCAATGGATCATGCAGCTATGGCAGCCACGGTTACGGGTCATGAAGTCTTTCTTCACCACCGTGCCATCAACCGCTGCAGCTCCAGCAAAAACACCTGCTTGGAAGTTATTAGTCGGCAACATGCCCACCATGTTCATGTAGGAAACGGTGCCTGCAGTCCCGAGCATGGTGAGGCCACTAGTGGTTGGACCGGCCTTCAGTTTATCACGGCCTTTTAACACTGCCGCCGTGAATGCATCAGGGTTGGCAATCTTAAATCCTTTGGTGCCACGCACAGCAACGGCTTTCAAGTTCTTCGAGCCCATCACGGCACCGACGCCAGAACGGCCAGCGGCACGTCCCTTATCATTCATCACACAAGCAGTGCGGGCGAGGTTCTCACCCCCTTGACCAATCAACGCAACGCGCACTTCCGGGTGCGTCTCTTCGCGGATCATGTTCTCGGTGTCATCGACAATCTTACCCCACAGATGCTTGGCGCTACGGATCTCGACTTTGTCATCGTGAATGTAAATGTATGAAGGCTCTTTGGCTTTGCCCTCAACCATGAGGTACTCATAGCCCGCGTAGCGCAGTGCTGGCCCCCAGTAGCCACCAGAGTTGGAGCAGGCGATCGCGCCCGTGAGTGGCGACTTCGTGATCACCATGTACCGACCGCCAGTCGGCGCGTAGGTGCCGGTGACTGGACCAGTGGCAAAAATCAACGGATTGCGTGGGTCGAAGGCATCGATCTTCGGGTCCATATTATCCATGAGCAGCTTGCTCCCAACCCCACGACCACCGATGAAGGTTTTAATCATTTGCTCTGGCACCGCTTCTTTGCGGATCTGACCAGTGCTTAAGTTGACACGTAGAACAGTTGCGCCTTGCATAACGCCCTCCTACCTAAGCAACATTGCGAAGTAAGATTTAGTACGAATTTCTCCCCCAGTCTGTAGCACGGGCAATAGGGGGGGAACAAGGACGAGGAGAACGCAAACTGCATAGGCGTCTCATCTGTCGCGGTCGCAAAATACTGGTATTGGGGAAATTATCGGGCGTAAGAAATACGTGCCTGACAGCGGTGGAGAAGTCGTGGGCGATCACCATATCCGCCCATACTACGATGCATGACCTGCAGGTTATCTATGATAAGCAAATCGCCGACTTCCCAAACATGCTCTCGCACACCGAGTTTCTGTTGGACCGATTCGACGAGAGTTTGCACAGCTCCACAAGACTGTCCGTTTTTTTTCTGAATACCTGAGGATGAATCTGGTAGATATAAAGCGATCTGTTTGGTGAGGGGATGAGGAAGCAGCACTGGATGCTGTACATCCGGCGGCAGCTCGTGAGGAGCCGCCTTCTGGAAATCGCTGATTTCTGAAGCTCGTACACAAACATAGGCATCAGCCAAATCAGCTTTGTGTTCATCCTCTAGTTGCTCGTATGCGAGTCTGGAATCAAGAAATCCTGTGCGGCCACCTGTCGAGGGTATTTGGACACCGCTCAAGAAATTCACAATGAAGTTTTGCCCTGGCGGCCAAAAATCGCCATCGTGGTGCCAATATTCTGCAAACCGAACAGAAGAAATAATGCTACCGTCGGGACGGATATTACCGATACGGGCAATGCTGGGCAGTCCAGGTTCTTTATTGGCGAACGCGAGCCCCGCAGGGAGCTCGATCACCTCGCCCCATCTCGCGGCAAAGTCGTGTAACTGACGAGGCTCAATTGGTGGCTGGTTAACAATGCAGAGGACTCCATGGTGGGCCAATGCATCGAGCAATAAGCGAATGTCTTCATCAGCCAAATCGAAAATGCTCCGTTCAAGGCGAATGCGGACGCCTAACTGTCGGTGCTGACGTGGTGCCTCTTGTAGAGAAAGTTGTGGCAATGCCATGGATCAAACATCCAGTTATCCACACTTATGTATGCGCAACATTCCACACTGTTAAAAAGAAGACAAGTGCACAATGCTACGCGGTTATTCGTGTCGTTGCTCAGACGCTCCGTCGAGGCGGATACGTAGCATTTCAAGCCATTGCGGCAGCGCCGGGTCAGAGAACAATTCGGCATGGCTCGATTCGACAACGCGGATGTCGGCAGTTGGACCAAGCAAAGCGTGCCACAGAGCATACCGATCATCGCGATCGACGAAGACCGCGAGTACGTCGCCCTCGTAAGGACGTGGAACGTAGGATTTGCCAAGGCGCTTTGAGGCATAACAAAACGCTGGCCAGCGATTTTTCGGCAGGAGGCGAGTCGAGACTGGGTTCGCGTTCCGGCCATAGAGGTCGACGAGATGGTAGCTCAGCCACTCTAACAGTGGCTGGCGGATTCTGCGGTACGGAACACGAACCGCACGCTTTACTTTACCTCCTACGCGCCTCACCATGGACGGCACCAAGTTTCGTGGACTCTGCATCAGACGCCCTGCCTTGATCCCCGGGCCTAGCGCGTCGTATGCGCCGTTGACCACCGGCTCGCTCGGTTGGAGGTTCAGCGCGTTTCCACTCGTGAACGGCTCACTCGGGTCGAGCAGAAAAAGCAGTTCGATCCTCTCACCGGCATGACGCAGTTGCTGAGCGATCTCAAGCGCGACCAAGCCACCGAAAGAATACCCGGCTAGGCGGTAAGGACCATGAGGCTGAATCGTTCGGATGTTGTCAATGTGAAAGCGTGCCAGCTCTTCCAGCGAGTTCGCTTTCACAAAGCCGCTCCCCTGGGCCCACAGCGATACGGCATACAAAGGACAATCGACGCTCCAGAGCCCCTTTTGCGCAAGCTTGAGGTTACCTGTACTAAAGAACATGGGAGTTCCTCGGCCCTGCTGTGTGAGAGGAAAGATGAACTGAGGATTATCGAGCTTATGCGGCTGCGACCGCTCGCGCTCGATGCGCTCTGCGAACCGATCAAGCGTCGAGGCTTCGAACAGGGCACGAAAAGGGAGTGAGATCTTGAAGGCAGCTTCGACCTCGAGCATCACTGTCACACCCGATAAAGAGTCTCCTCCAATCGTGAAGAAGTGATCTGTTCTACGCACCGGGTGAATACCGAGCGTACGCTCCCAAATGCGGATAAGGGTACGTTCGGTGTCGGTTCCCTCATCCTGGTTCAATGTTGAGGTGGTCTCCACTGGTATGTCCGCTGCGCGAACTCGAATAGTGTTGCGATCGACTTTCCCGCTTGGCAACAATGGGAGAGCCTCGCAGAAAACAAATCGCGACGGGACCATCGTTGCAGAAAGGATCCCCGACAGGTACTGATGGAAATCCTCGGCACTCACACAGCAGCCTGGCTTCATAACCACGGCAGCGACAATGGAGCGTGTACCCGAGGTTGTCGCAAACCAGGTTACCGCCGCCTGGGTCACGCCAGGATGACTCAAGAGAGCTGACTCTACTTCCATAGGTTCGATGCGCACGCCACGCACTTTTATCTGGTCATCGTTACGGCCAAAGTAGTGAAGGGTCCCGGTGGCATCCTCCACGACGACATCGCCGGTCCGGTAGAACCTCTGTTCATTGGCACCGATGGTGATAAATCGCTCCCGTGTCAGTTGCTCATTGCCACGGTAGCCACGGGCCAGCGCTGGACCACCGATCCAGAGTTCACCCTCGACACCGGTCGGGACTTGCACTCCCTGCTCGTCCATCACTTGTACGTCGACGTGGGCCAGCGGCCGGCCGATCGGAGCCGAGACTGAGTGCGCTAAATGGGCGGTCTTGTCGTGGCCGAGCTGATGTCCGGTCGCCCATACCGTCGTTTCGGTTGGGCCATAGAGGTTCCACGCGGTATCACCGATATCGATCAGTCGCAACGCAAGATCGCGGGGGAGCGCCTCCCCATGGCTAATGGCGATCCGTAATCGTGGGAAGTCAGGAACCGCCGCGAGCGCGACCGACCACACCGATGGCCCTGTCATCAGCACCGAGACCTCATGCTTGCGGATCTCGTTGGCGAGACGACGTGGACCCAGCACGAGACTCCGATCATACAGAATGACGGCGCCTCCGGTGATCATCGGCAGGTACATCTCAGCCACGGAACTATCAAAGCCGACCGTCGAGGTCGCCAAGTAGCGGTCAGACTCGGAGACCCCGAGGAGATCACGTGCGGTGATGAGCAGTCTCACCACATTGCGGTGCTCGACCTCAACTCCTTTCGGCATTCCCGTACTCCCGGACGTGAACAGGATGTAGGCGAGCCGGTTTCCGCCTTGTGGAAGCTGCTGCGAGGGGCACGACTCGCCGGACCTGGCCCTTAATCTCTCGACCTCGACGAACACAGGGCTCGCTGGCGTATCCTCTGTTATATGTATCGAGGCTTGAAGTTTTTGCAGTAACGATGTGTGACCAAGGACAAGCGTACATCCTGCACTGGTGATGATGCGACGCGCTCGCTCGGGTGGATCATCTGGATCGAGCGGCACGTAGCATCCGCCAGCTTTCAGAATTCCAAGCAGAGTAGCGAGAAGATCAGACGTCCTGTGCATCAGCACCCCGACGGGCTGTTCAGCGCCGAGTCCCCACAGGATCAGCGCGTCAGCAATTTGGCGCGCGCGCGCCTCCAGGGCGCTGTAAGATGTCGCACCAGAGGCGTCGATTACGGCTGTAGCCTCAGGCCGCCGCCGGGCTTGGAGGGCAAAGAGCGTAAACAGATTCTCGTCAAGCATACGAGTATCATCAATCGTCATCGCGGCCTCAATTCTACGGCAAACCCTGGCGCTGGTTCCCAGTGGTAACCACCACGCACTGCCGGCCCCTCAGAAAGCGCAGTCAGGGAGTACCCACGTGCAAGAACGCGCAGGAACACCATGCCGAGCCGGATAACGACTCCTCCCATCGGGCATTGGTGATGATCAACTCCAAATGGCGCGTAACACTCTTTTCCGGGCGTTTCCTTCAAGAACCTCTGTGGATTGAAACTGTGCGGTTCTCTAAACATACTCTCCGCATGATGGGACTCCCAAAGGCAAAGTCGGACGGTTGCATTCCGCGGGATAAGAAACCCCTCAAAAATGAAGTCGCGCTTCGCACGACGCATCAGTCGCTCACTCTGGTCGGTACGTAGCGTCTCCAATACGAAAGCCTACGCCAGCGGTCGCACCCACTCATGGCCCATGTCTTCAGCACCGATGCGCGCGAGCACCGCCGGCTCATCGGCGACATGCCGCGTCAGCCACCGAAACCAGTTCTTTAGATCGGATCGGCCCATCTCCGCTTGATAGATCACGTTTCCGAGTAGGGTATCGTCCAGCGTCCCCTGTTCCACCATTTGTGCCACCAAACCACCTTTCCGCAGATTTCCGCTGCCAGTACGTATCGCTGTGACCTCAGCGCGCAAATCATCGCGGAATGCGCGGAAGGCATTCTCCTGCCGCTGCTGTGGATGCCATACAAGTCCATAGGGACCAAGTTCGCGAAAGTGTGCCAGGAATCGCTCATGCACTGCGGTTCCCGGCTCAGCTCCAAAGAACAGCCAGGTCACCACGGCTGTTGCTATGGCCGACATCGCAGTGGTGTATGCGTTTGCCGCGTTGTTATGTTCACCGCTTCGTTGGACATAATCGCGCAGTGCCGTAGCGACAATCGCTTCGAGCACCGATTCATTAGCAGCCAACTCAATGCCGTGCAGAGCTTGCAGGATTGCCCTGCGGTAGAGCCGATGATCATCCCCTTCCATGATGTGAAGGAGCCCTTTCGGAATGAGGTGATCGAGTTCCATGGAAATGACCCGCAGATCCGACCCATGTTGTTGCGTGATTTCCCGGCACCGATCGAGACCGACGATGAAAATACACAATTCACCCCAGGCAATCCCTTTGAATATGGGTCCTAACACCTCTGCGCGCTGGCGCAGGGTATCGCGATCGGCTCTCTCCAACGGGTCAAGTGCGATGAAGTCGCCAGGCGGCAACGGGTGACGGGACAGGGCGGCCCGGATGCGTGCATAGGTAACCGGATACGGCTGGAGCCAGTCAAAGAGCGTAGCCTTCATTGTCGAGAACCTCGGGACGATAGTAACCAGCAAACAAATTGTATTATAGGAAACCAGGGAGCGCAAAATTGACCGCCCCCTCTTATACAAAGTACAAAGCTTGACGGTTCGCCGGTGCAGCTATATAGCTTGCCAGCGGAGATAAGGATGAGCCTATCATTGCACAATTATTTCATGGACCGTGCGCTAATGCTGGCTCGGGTGTCCCTGGACGAAGGCAATGGCCCGGTGGGTAGTGTCATCGTTAAGGACGGCCGAATCTTAGGAGAGGGACGCAATCTCGTTCAAACGAGTGGTGATCCATCTGCGCACGGTGAGATGGTGGCGATTCGCAACGTTGCAACCAGCCTGAAAACGACCGATCTATCCGGGACCACAATCTACACAACAATGGAACCCTGCCCGATGTGTTGTTGGGCGATCATAACCGCGAACATCCCCACGTTGGGACTCGGGGCGCGTCATACCGCATTCAAGCATAATGACTTGGGAAACTATTCGGTTGAGGCGCTAGCCACAATGACAGGTAGGCGGCTGCAGATCATCACTGGTGTGAGGGAAAGGGAATGCTAAGATCTACGCTATGCCGCTCTTGAGTTAATGGTGCGCAGATCATGGGAGAAAGGTCGCGATGGCGGCTGTGCGAGAAGTGAGGACCAGTCTCCAGCCATCGATTTGGGCATAGCAAACAAAACGCGCTTCGCTACCGTTTGGCTCCAGGCACACCGAGTGTTCGCTACCGTTTCCTGCAGGATCCGACGGTCACGACCGTAAGCGATGGTCATCAGTGCGTACATCACCATATCGCTAAGATCATCCCAAACGCATTAGCTCCCGGTTGATTTCGCAGCTCATCGCGAAGCACAAGTTGAGTTACATAACCGACTGGTCCTGGCACGTTGCTGCAGTCACTAGCAACCCTCTGGACCTCACCGCCCCTTTCGCATTAGAGTGCCCTTGATGAACCTCATTAGCGAACTCAAAGCGATTCAGGACAAACACGGCTATCTCCCCGAAGATGAGCTGCGAGCCTTTTCCCAACGCACGACGACACCGCTATACAAGTTGCAAGCAGTCGCGAGCTTTTATCCGCATTTTCGCTTGCGACCGCATCCTCAGCTCGACGTCAAAGTTTGTGCGGACCTGTCATGTCATATCGCTGGGGCTCAACGGGTCCTCGCGGGTGCGAAACAACGACTCGGAAGTCAGACAAGTTGTGAAATTGGTACGACATCCTGTCTCGGTCGCTGTGACCAAGCTCCTGCCGTTGCGATCAATGACACCATTTATGCTGGGGTCACTGATCAGCGACTTGAGGCACTATTGCAAGCGTTTCTACAAGGAACCGCCCCGGATGCTTCATTTGTCCAACAGGGATCAACGACTTACAACATTGATCCCTATACCCAGCCTGCAGAACGCTTCTCTATGCTGCGCGAACTCTTGTCGACGCAAGATGTCGCTCGCGTCCTCCAGACACTCAAAGACAGTGGTCTGCGTGGCATGGGTGGCGCCGGATTTCCTACCGGCTTGAAGTGGGAAATTGTTCGCAATGCCACCGGCGAACAAAAGTATGTTGTCGTTAATGCCGATGAGAGCGAGCCGGGTACCTTCAAAGATCGCTTCTTGATGGAACGCTTTCCCCACCTTCTGCTCGAAGGCATCTTACTCGCAGCATACGTCGTCGGTGCTCGCCAGGCGTATATCTTTCTTCGTCACGAATATCCGCAACAAGAACATGTGCTGGAACATGCGCTTGCCGAAGCACAGAAGGCTGGACTGATCGGTTCGCCGATTGGCAACTCAGGCTTCTCGTGTGAGGTCGAACTGTTTGTGAGTGCTGGTGGTTACATTTGTGGTGAAGAGACCGCACTGCTAGAAGCATTGGAAGGCAAGCGAGCCGAGCCACGCAACAAACCACCGTTCCCAGGTACACATGGTCTGTGGGGAAAACCGACATTGATCAACAACGTCGAAACATTGTGTATGGTCCCAGGCATTTTGAAACGCGGGGCAGCGTGGTTCAAAAGCCAAGGGCGTAACGAGAACGGGCTCAAGTATCTTGGTCTCAGCGGTCATGTAGCAAAACCTGGAGTCTACGAAGTTCCCCTGGGCCTTTCGGTCGCAGAACTGATCGACCAGTATGGTGGTGGCATCAGCAACGGAAAAAAGCTGAAAGCGGTTTCACCTGGTGGCGCTTCATCAGGATTCCTGCCAGCCTCAATGAGCAACATCGCGCTCGACTTTCAGGCCTTAGCCCAAGTCGGCTCGATGCTCGGTTCAGGTGCAGTGGTCGCACTCGCCGAAGGCACGTGCATGCTCGATGCCGCACTGAATGTTGTGACGTTCTTTCGCAATGAGTCGTGTGGCAAATGCGTTCCGTGTCGCGTGGGCAGTGAAAAGATCGTCCACATCCTCGACCGTGCAACCAAGGGGCAAGCGACCACAACTGAAATCGATCTCATTGGTGAGTTGGCCGAGACTATGCAGCTCACATCGATTTGCGGACTCGGTCAGGCTGCGCCATTGCCGATTACTTCAGTGCTGAAGTACTTCAAAGAGGAAGTGATGATGCATCTGACGGAGAAGCGATGTTCAGAAGGTGTATGTTTTCGCTAAGGGGTTGGGTGCTGGGAGTTGGGATCTAGGCTCTAGAATAAAAGAATTGGATACGTAACTAGAGGAGTCTCTCATCCGTCATGCCCGCGCAGGCGGGCATCCAGGATCTTCAAGCAGAAGCCTGTAGCTATTCCTCCTGGATTCCCGCTTTCGCGGGAATGACGCTACCACAAAATTTCCGTTGATCTTTTAACGTTTTGACTTTTGCAATTTGACTTCTTTTTATGAGTACCGCCCCACAACCCCCGCCCCCCGCCCCCCAATCCGCCATTATCCTCGCTGGCGGCAAAAGCTCGCGCATGGGCCAGCCAAAAGCCCTTCTCCCATTCGATGGCGAGCCGTTGATCGTGCACACTGTTCGCACGTTGCAGCAGCATTTCGCTCAGGTCGTCGTCGTCGCTGCTCCGGGTCAAGAACTTCCAGCTTTGCCTGTGACACTGGTGTGTGACGAGGTTGCGTATCAAGGTCCGGTAGGCGGTATTCTTTATGGTCTCCAAGCAGCGTCTCATGAAGTGTGTTTTGTCACCTCGTGCGACGCGCCGTTTCTTACTCTTCGACTCGTTAGCTATTTTCTGTCACTGATTGAGAACTACGACGTTGTCGTTCCATTCTGGGAGGAGCGTCTGCAACCATTACAGGCGGTGTACCGCCGCAGTGTCGCTCCGATGCTGCAAGAGCAACTACAACGCGGCGAGTTGCGGCCCATATCCCTGTACAAGAAAGTTCGCACTCATGAGGTCCAGCCTCATGACATCCGCCGCTTCGATCCTGACGGACTCAGTTTCCGCAACATGAACAGTCCGGAAGATTATCAGGCAGCACTGGCCCTGTGGCAGCAACGCCATCAGGCGTTTTCCTGTGTTATCGAACTCTTTGGCGTTGCGCGTTTGAAGGCCAAAATGGAGCGGATTCCGCTGACTCTCGCGCCAGGGTCCACTATTTGTGATGCCCTCTCTGCGGTGGTTGAGGCCGTACCGGATCTACTCAACACCGTCATTGCTCCCGACCGCAAATCTCTGTTGGCTGGCTTTTCCTGTAATCTGAACGGCACCCAGTTTTTGCCTAATGATATACACACGCCATTGCACTCAGGAGATAGTTTGCTCATTCTTTCGAGTGATGCCGGAGGATGAGCCATGTACGGCTTTCACGGTCGCCTGCTCTACATCGATTTAACCACGCAAACCTCACACTGGGTCGCACTCGATCCCGAAGTCCTGCGCGCGTATCTCGGTGGTACAGGACTAGGAACCAAGTTGCTCTACGACTATGCTCCACCAGCCGTCGATGCATTTGCGCCAGAAAACCCGTTAATCTTTACCACTGCACCACTGGTCGATACCGGTCTGACAACCACAGCCAAGTTTGCGGTGGTGACTACTTCACCACTCACCGGTCTCATTACTGACTCTCTCTCGTCAAGTTTTTCTGCGCTTGAGCTGAAACGCTGTCAGCTTGATGCGATCGTGATTGTCGGGCGAGCGACCTCTCCAGTCTATTTGACTATCACGGACAGTGGTGTCGGTTTTCACCACGCTACACATCTTTGTGGAAAAAGTGCGCAAGAAACCGAAACAGCGATTCGCAACGAACAGAAAGAGCAAAGCATACGCATCGCAGCTATCGGTCTGGCTGGGGAACGTCTGGTACGCTTTGCCACCATCAGTACGGAAGGACGCCATGCCGGTCGTGGTGGCACTGGTGCCGTCATGGGCGCAAAGAACCTCAAAGCGGTTGCCCTGCGTGGCACCAGCCGCGCACGTGTCGCCGATCCTGAAGCGGTCGCGGCCATTGCTGACACGTTGCGCACGAAAAGTCTCAGTTCAGTCACAGCTAAATATCGCGAGATCGGTACGGTCGCCAACCTGTCAGTCTTTAATCGACTTGGTGTATTACCGACCCGTAACTTCCAGCAATCCACCTTTGAACATGCTGAGCAACTCAGCGGTGAGCATCTGATGGAGGAAGCCGCAAGTCGTGTTCAAGGCTGTGCGGCATGTACGATTCGCTGCGAGCGATTGTTTAATGCGCTCAACGGCAAGCCACAACGGTTAGAATATGAAACGCTCTTTGCTCTCGGACCACTGTGTGGGATCGAAGACTCACAGGTTGTCCTGCGTGCTGCGCAGCTATGCGATGAGTATGGACTCGATACTATCAGTACCGGTGGCACTATCGCCTGGGCCATGGAATGCGCAGAAAAGAATCTTCTTCCGGATGCGCAACGCCTCGGCTTGCACTTTGGTAACGCTGACGCTTTTCTTGCGACTATTACCGCTATCGGTGAACGTACAGGTCTCGGTGCGTTACTCGCAGAAGGTTCACGTGCTGCTGCAGTAACGATTGGTGGAGAAGCCGAGCATCTCGCCATGCATGTCAAAGGTATGGAACTGCCTGGCTACGAACCCCGGAGCTTGAAAACGATGGCCTTAGGACTTGCCGTAAGTTTGCGTGGTGCGTGCCACAACCGTTCGGGTGCTTATGAGGCGGATTTTTCGGGGCAAGTCGATCGCTTCACTATCGACCCGCAACGTGGCGCTCTGGTCGCCGCATCGGAAGATTTCTCGGCCATTATCGATTCACTGATTGTGTGTAAGTTCCTGCGCAAATGTTTCACCGACTTTTATATTGAAGCAGCAGAGATTCTGAGCAAAGTGACCGGCTATCCATTCACTGGTTCTGAACTGCAACACACCGGCGAACGGATCAATGTGTTGAAGAAGCTTTTTAACCTCCGACAAGGATGGCAAACGCACGATGACTGGCTCCCCGTTCGCCTATTGAGCGAACCACTCCCTACTGGCGTAGGCAGAGGGATCGGGCTGACTGAATCCGAGTTACGTGCCATGATTGGGGGGTACTACAAAGCTCGGGGATGGGGCGCGAACGGAAACGTTCCGCTGGAGAAGCAACGAGAATTGGGAATAGATGATGGGACACGTAATACGTAAAACGGGAAGAGTGGGGCTAGGGGCTGGGGGCTAGGAACTTGTTTTTCTTTTTTCCACAAGCCCCAAGTCCCTAGCCCCTAGTCCCATATCGTACGTATGACGAGCAACAAAAGGATTAGATTATGACCGCAGCCGCCACAGAACAAACGACACTGATTACGCTAACAATCAACGGCCAAAGCGTAAGCGTCCCTACCGGAACAACCATTTGGGAAGCTGCGCGACAGCTCGGAATTGATATCCCAGTACTGTGTCATGATCCACGGCTTGATCCAGTTGCCGTGTGTCGAGTGTGTGCGGTCGATGTCAAAGGTGCGCGTGTCGCGCAAGCCGCGTGTATTCGTCAGGTCGAGCCAGGCATGGAAGTGCAAACCCACAGTGAACGCATCGAGCGCTCGCGCAAGATGCTGGCTGAGTTACTCCTCGCTGACCACCCAACCCCTTGTGCCAAACATCAAAAGAACGGCAACTGTGAACTCGAACTGCTGGGCGAACAATACGGTTTGCTCAAGGTTCCCTCGCCCCGCAGGGGAGAGGGTCAGGGTGAGGGGAAGGTAGCAATTCGCCTACCTGCTCGCGTCACAGAAAACGGCCATGACCCTTCATCCCCAGTCATCGCCGTCGATCACAACGCCTGCATCCTGTGCGATCGCTGTATTCGTGGCTGCGATGATATCCAAAACAATGATGTCATTGGTCGCACTGGCAAAGGTGCGCACGCCCATATCGGGTTTGATTTGAACCTGCCGATGGGCAAATCGACTTGTGTCGCTTGCGGCGAGTGTGCATCGGTGTGTCCCACGGGTGCACTGTTTAACAAACCGTTGACTGTCGATGTCGCATTACCACAGACCAAAGCGGTGGATTCTGTTTGTCCATATTGTGGTGTTGGTTGCGCAATCACCTATCACGTCAAGGACAACAAGATCGTGCAGGTCAGTGGCCGTGAAAGTCCGGTCAACCACGGACGATTGTGTGTAAAAGGTCGCTACGGCTTCGATTATGCCCTGCACCCACAACGTTTGACTGCGCCGTTGATTCGTAAACCGGAAGCGTACCCCAAAGGACCATTGTCACAAGACGTGCGTGGCGCCGATGGCAAATGGCAACGTAAGCCCGGTGGCATCGTCGATTATGCCGAGGTCATGCCCGCATTTCGTGAAGCAACCTGGGAAGAAGCGCTGACGTTAGTCGCCAGCAAACTCAAAGGCATTCGCGATCAACATGGTCCTGGCGCACTGGCAGGCTTTGGCTCAGCCAAATGCTCGAACGAGGAAGCCTATCTGTTTCAAAAGCTGATTCGTGCCGGGTTCGGCACCAATAACGTCGATCACTGCACCCGGCTGTGTCACGCGTCTTCAGTAGCCGCCTTGCAAGAGACCATTGGTTCAGGCGCCGTCTCTAACGTTTTTGGCGATATTCAATATGCTGATGTCGCAGTGATTATTGGCTCGAATACGACAGAAAATCATCCGGTCGCGGCTACCTTCTTCAAACAAGCGGCTGATCGCGGCACGAAACTTATTGTGATCGATCCGCGTCGCCCGACCATCGCTGACCATGCGCAACACTATGTGAGATACAAACCAGGAACTGATGTCGCGTTCCTCAATGGTGTTATGCACGTCATCATTGAAGAAGGCATGACCGATCCAACCTTTATCGAGCATCGCACCCAGAATTTTGCGGAGCTGGCTGAGACCGTCAAGCAATACACGCCAGAGATGGTCGAAAAAATCACCGGCGTTCCTGCCGATGAGATCCGCACCATTGCTCGCGTTTATGGCAAAGCAAAGAATGCGATGATCTTCTGGGGCATGGGGATCTCACAACACACGACCGGTACCGATAATGCGCGCTGTCTCATTTCGCTGTGTCTGATGACCGGCAACATTGGACGTCCAGGAACCGGCTTGCATCCGTTGCGCGGACAGAACAACGTCCAAGGCGCGTCAGACTCCGGCCTGATTCCGATGGTCTACACCGATTATCAACGTGTCGACAACCCGCAAATCCGTGCAAAGTTCGAGAAAGCGTGGGGCGTAACGCTCGATCCCAAGCCTGGACTCACTGTGGTTGAGATTGCCCACGGTGCACTGCATGGCACCATCAAAGGCATGCACATGATGGGCGAAAACCCGTTTCTCAGTGACCCAAACATCAACAAAGTACGCAAGGCGCTGGCCAATCTTGAGTTCTTAGTGGTGCAAGACATCTTCCTCACCGAGACCGCAGAATTTGCCGATGTCATTCTGCCAGCGTCGAGTTTCCCAGAGAAAGACGGTACCTACACCAACACCGACCGGCGCGTGCAAATCGGGCGCCAAGCGATTGCTTCCCCAGGCCAAGCCCGACCAGATTGGCAGATTATCTGCGATATCTCGACGCGCCTGGGCTATCCCATGCACTACAACTCAACTGAGGAAGTCTTCACTGAGTTGGCAGCATTGTCACCCAATCTGGCTGGCTTGAGTTATGACAAGCTTGGCACTAGCGGTGAGTTGTGGCCATGCCCTGATCCGCACCAACCTGGACAGTCTGTGATCTTCACGGAGACATTCCCGAGTGGCAAAGGCAAGTTCGTTCCGGCTGAATTTGCTCCCGCCAACGAGCTACCAGATGCCAAGTATCCGTTAGTGCTCAACACCGGGCGTGTCTTAGAGCACTGGCACACCGGCACCATGACCCGTCGCTCCAAGGCGCTCGATGCCATCAAGCCAGAAGCATTCGTCGAAGTGCATCCAGAAGATCTCTACGCTCTAGGTATTCAAGATGGTGAGATGGTGAAAGTTAGCTCCCGACGTGGGACCATCACGCTAAAAGCGCACATCGGCGTACGCACACAAAAAGGCAGTGTCTTTATTCCGTTCCATTTCCGCGAAGCCGCAGCCAACTTGTTGACCAACGACGCACTTGATCCGTACGGCAAGATTCCGGAGTTCAAGTTCTGTGCGGTAAAAGTGGAACGCGCCTAGCCTGGGAGCGCGGGCGTCCCGCCCGCAAGACCTGAAAATGCGACCGAGACGGTCGCGCTCCCAGCTATCCTAAAACGCAAACAGCGCATCAAACTGCAGACGATTCACTGAGAAATCAGATTCCCCCCCCCCCGCACGATTTTGCCACTTTTGAGGCGGACAGAGTTCGTCAGCACAAGCTGGGGGTTACGAATACGTTCGATCGCAATGGCGTCCGAACGGCCAAAGTAGTAGTCGGCGGCAGCAAGCGTTAGCAGCGAGTTTTTCGTTGGTGCAACTGTCAGTTGTAGTTGTTCTCCCAACATGTAGGAATCTCGGCCAGGAAAGAATCCTTTCACTGGCCACTGACCGGCAGCAATTTTCAGACTGCGGAAGAAATCTTTGCCTTCGAACAACGTTAATTCTTCAGCCGCACCTTCAGGAGAAAGGTCCTGGTCAAAAATTCACTCAGACGCCATCACTGCCCAGGGACGGAAGAAGTTCACACTAAACTTTCCTGCCGTTAGGCATGGGCAAGAATTAAGTTACCGATTAAGAGCGAGGAAGAAGCGTATAGTTCCAATCGCCATGAAACTTACCGGGTTTGATATTGAGCGCTTGAAACTCATCGTCGGAGACCTGTAGGCCTTTGGGATAATCGTTGGCGTCCAAGGT
>Ga0194132_10002253_pt1 | contig 36805 bp, 30 predicted proteins | sample TA2KigOf80mmetaG_FD_148612 | JGI IMG/M metagenome (GOLD analysis project Ga0194132, IMG submission 148612) | Freshwater microbial communities from Lake Tanganyika, Tanzania - TA2015054 Kigoma Offshore 80m | ecosystem: Environmental > Aquatic > Freshwater > Lake | place: Tanzania: Lake...
CGGTCGTCGTGCGCTGCCAGGGCTGATGGCGCTCCGGCGGCGGCGACTGGGGGCGGCGCGCTGGCGTTCGCCAAGGCGCCGGTCGCGGCGGGCTTGCCGGTCCGACCCTTGCCGTCCTTCACCGAGAGCGCCGGCGTGGCGCTCGGCGCGGGCAGCGGCGATTGCTGCGGCGCTGCGTGAATCGCGAGGACGGGAAGATCTCGGGTGTCCGGCTCGTCCGCGGGCGCAGCGTCTGGACCGGGCCCGCCTGCTGCCGGCACGGCACTCGGCGGGTGGGCCTCGCCCAGCCAGGCGGGCGCTAGCTTGGGATCCCAGTGAACGTGGGCGCCGGGCGCGTCGGCGTTCTCCTTCCGGTCGCCCGGGCCCGGCGCGTCGCCGGATGCCACTGCCTGCTGGCTGTCTCTCGGCCGCGGCGGCACGTGCGCGGTCGCCGCCGGGGCCGCGCTGGCGGCCGGGCCGGTAGCGTGCTCGACGGGCGCCCCGACGGCGACGTCCTTCGGCACCGGCGCAGGTGACACGTGCGCGGGCTCCGCCTTCGCCGATGCGCCGGGCGCGTGCTTCGCCTGCGCCAACGCGCCGCCAGCGGGCCCTGCCTTCGACGAAGCGCTCGCTGCGATGTCCACCTTCGCCGGCGCGGCCTCTGGAACCTCCAGCTTCGCCGGTGCTTTCGCTGCTGTCTCGGCCTTCGTCGCGGCGCTCGCTGTGGACTCCACCTTCGCCACTGGCGCCTTCGCGACCGATCGCTCGGCAGGCGCGCCCTTCTGCAGCAGGTCGATCGTGAGGCGTGCGGGCTTCGCGGTGGCGTAGGCATGGACGCGGCCAACGGGGTCCGCCGGGGTGATCTCGATGCGGGCGGCGCCCTGCGCATCCGTGGTGATGCGGACCTTGGTCCTGCCGTCGCCACCCGAGGCGGCGTCGTCGAACTCGCGTCCGGCGATGGCGGACGCGGCGGCGACCTCCGGAACGGTGACGACGATGCTGCCGTCCGCGCGGTGATCCGCGATCGCTCCCGCGACCGGCCCGTCGCTGAACAGCACGATGCGCTCGCGGTCCCCGAGCCGGAGGAAGTGCGGCGCCGTTCCGAGCTCTGCCGCCACGACCAGCGCGGGACGCAACGCGCCCGCGAGGAGCGACAGAGAGAGGAGGATCGACGGACGGACGCGCATAGATGTTCGTGCCGGGTCGGCACGAATTACCCGGCAGCAAGCCCGGTGCCACGACCTCCGCTGCCGCGACCGAGAGCGGGCGGCAGCTTTTTCCCCTGCCGGCAGGCTTGTCCGCGCGTCGGGTCAGATCCTTGACAGCACGCGCGTCAGCCGACCGTCCGGAGCATCACGTCACGACAGGGCCCGTTGCCACGCCCGACGTCGCACGTGCGTCCCAGCCGCGCAGCAGCGGCAGCAGACTGTCCGCCAGAAGCTTGCGCGTCGCCCCGGTGTCGGCGCGCCGCTGCGCCCCCAGCAGGGCCTCGGCGAGGGGTGCCAGCTCGTCCTGCGCGCTGAAGGTCTGCCCCGCGCCGAGCTGCATCGCCTGGTGGTCGAGGACCATCGTCAGGCGGAGCTCGTCCAGCGCCACCGCGAGTTCGCCGTGCGCTTCGCGTATCTCGCCGCGGCCGAGCGTGTCGACGACCCGCTCGAGCCGTCCCTCGATGGACAGCAGAGCCTCGCGCGCGTTGCGGCGCAGGCGGGCCGCGAACACCGGGACGGTGCAGGTCGTGAGGGTCATGCGGTGCACTCCGGCAGCCCGACGGCGCGCGTAGCGCGTCTCGTCACCCGCCGAGATCACTTCGTCGTCGAGCGTGATCGTGGTCAGGATCTCGCCCGGATCGACATGGACGCCGAGTGCCTCCACCAGCTCGCCCACCGTCGCGCGCTCGGCCGCGACCTCGCCGATCGGCCGCTCATTGACGAAGATCTCCATCGTTCACCTCATGCGCCATGCGCCCTCCTCCGAGCAGCGCCAGCATGTCGTCAGCCGACCTCTGGAGGTCGCGGTAGATCCGTCCGTACTCGCGCGCGAGCTGGGCGACGTTCTCCCCGACCATGGTCTCCTTCTCGAACGCGAACATCTGCGTGAGCAGCGCGGCCTCGGGGTGCACGCGCCCTTGCTCGCCGATGCTGCGGTCGAGGACCTCGATCTCGCGGGCCGTCCGCTCGACCGCGTCGAGACGCGGCGCACGCCTCGCCGCGTGACGGCTCAGCTCACCCGCCAGCTCTTCTCCGAGGCGCGCGAGCCCGGAGAGCGCCGCGAACGACACGCCGTCGATCCGCGACGCGCGCGCCGGGGGCAACGGCCGGGCGGCGAGGCGCGCGAGCCAGGTCGCGCGATACGCCTGGCGCAGCTCGTCCTCGGGCCGTGCCGCGACGTCGCCGAGCAGCGTGCAGTCGAACAGCCCGTCGGCGGCGAAACCGGTCCGGTACACGCGAACCGTTCCACCCCGGCCGGCCTGCGTGGCGAGCGCCGCCACACGCGCCGTGTCGTCGGCGAGGCGCGCGCGCGCGATCTCGGCGACCAGCTCCGGCGTCAGCGTGCGGCGGCAGAACGGGTCGAGGCAGTGCACCGCGTGATCGCATGGCGCGCAGCTCACGCCGGCATGGAGGACCACGTGGCCGTCGCCGTACGGTCCGGTGTCGAATGGCAGCGCGGGGCCGAAGAAGAGTCCGACGACCGGAGTTCGCGTCGCGGCCGCCATGTGCATCGGTCCCGTGTCCCCCGTCAGGAGCAGCCGGCAGCGCTCCAGCAGGGCGCCCAGCTCCTGGAGGCTCGTACGGCCGCAGAGGTCGAGGGGTGCCGACGGAGCGTCGGCGCACGCGGCGGCGAGCCGCTCGGCAAGCGCGCGCTCGCTGGCGCCGCCGAGCAGCACGATGCGGTGCCCGTCGCCCGCGAGCTCGTGCGCCACCCGCGCGAACGACTCGGGGGGCCACTGACGGATCTCGCGGCTCGCACCGAGCTGCAGCGCGACCAGCGATGCGTCCGGGCGGACCCCCATCTCGCCGAGACGCGACGCGATCGATTGCCGGGCGCCCTCGCCGATGCGGAAGGCGGGCCCGTCGACCGCGATCTCGAGGCAACCGGCGACGCCCCGGTAGGAGTCCACGAGGTTGAAGGGTGCGACGCGGCGATGCAGACAGCTCGCGGCGAACAGCCGCGCCCACGGTGTGCGGATCGAGCGGTAGCCGTCCGCCGTCATCGCCCAGCCGCGGACGTCGGGGACGCCGAGCAGGCTCAACAGCACCGCACTCATGCGGGAGCTCGAGAAGTTCAGGGCGATCTCGAAATCCTCCGCCCGGAGATCCCGCACCACCTCGCGCATGTAGTGGTACGCATCGCCGATCCTGGTCGGGCCCTCGAGCAGCAGGTGGCCGAGCCGGTCGAGGTCGAGCCGGTACACCTGGTCGACGCCGGGGATCGATTCGCTGACCTCGGCAAAGTTCTTCTCGGCGACGAGCGTCACCTTCGCGTCGGGGTGCATCGCGTGCAGACCGGCGATGGTCGGCGAGGTCTGCAGCAGATCGCCCAGCCGCGTCAGGTTCACGATGGCGATGCGGCGCAGGCTCATGCGCGTGCCTCGGTCAGGTAGAGCTCCTGGAACTGGTGCAGGAAGAGGAAGATCGCCTCCTCTTCGCTGACGTCCCCCTGCCCTTCGCCGATGCCGCGCACGACCGCGTCGAGCGTCAGCGGTGCGTTTGCCGGGTGACGCTCGAGCAGGGCACGCAGGGCGCCGCTCTCGCGCGCCGCGGCCTCGCCGAACGTGGGCGGGCGCGAGCGTGCCAGCAGCCGGTCCTGATCCTGCGCGACGATCGCCGCGATCAGGTCCTGCATGCGATGCTGGTAGGTGTGCTGGGCGAGCGCGCGCGCGTGGCCGAGCGAGGTCATCGCGAGCCGCTCGTCGTTGTGCGCCAGGTAGTGCTGCGTCAGCTCGCGCATCTCGGTGACGCTGTCGGCCACCGCGATCTCGTGTCCCGGCACGAACAGGTCGGGCAGCAACTGGCGCCGATCGACGATCTGGAAGGCGCCACAGCCGGCGAGCTCGAACGTGCGCGGGTTGACGAAGTCGCCCTGCGGATCGACCCCGTCGTGATAGGTCGACGAGTGCAGGTTCAGGTTGACCCGCGTCGCGTTGAAGATGCGCACGGATTCCTCGGTGGAGATGCGCGCCGAATCGCGCTGGATCACCCGCTCGAGGTCGCCCGCACCGACCCACTCGCTGCCCCAGACGCGGAAGTCGAGGTCGAGGAAGCGGCGGAACGCCTGCCGACGATTGCGATAGCCGGCACCGACGAACGACACGTCGCTGCCCAGCGCCTCGCGCTCCGCGTCGCTCAGGTCGACTGGACGGTGCTCCTCGGGGTCGAACGCGCACGGCAGGTACGCGAGACGGGCGTCGCTGGCGGTGCGGAGCGCGGCGAAGCACTCGTCGGTCTGGATGGTGAACACGTGGTCGTACTGCGAGGCGACCTCGCGCCAGTAGGTGAAGCGGCGGAAGTCCTCGACGAACCACAGCGCACGGATCGCACCTGTTCGCCCGATCGCCGCCAGCGCGTGCTGGTCGAGTGGCGCCTGGGCGAGTGCCAGCACGATGTCGGGCGCGAAGCCCTCGCAGGCTGCGGCGACCCCCATGCCCAGAACGTTGCAGAACCCGCTATCGAGCTCCGCCTGCCGCTGGCGGCGCGCGCCGAATGCCGCCAGACCGTTCAGCCCCTGCTGGAAGCCGGACAGGTCGAGCAGGCGTACCTCGTGGCCGAGCGCCGTGAGGGCGTGCGCCGCGTAGCGGGCGATCGGCAGCGAGCCACCTGCGATCGGCGAGACCACGAGGACGCGCAGCCGCAGACCGGTCGTCGCGCTTCGTCCTACCAGCGTCTCGAAGAGCGCGCGGTGGGCACCGTCCTGGCGCAAGGCCGATGGCGCGTGCTGCAGGACGCGGGTCTTCGCCGGGGGCACCACCGCGTCGGTGTCGTCGCCCGAACGCGCGACGACCCGCTCGAGCAGAGGGCGCAGGTCGCGCGCAGCGAGCGCTGCGCGCCAGACCGCGAGGTCCGGCTCGATGACCACGATCTCGCCGTGGAAGCGCTCGGCGAGGGCCTCGACGTGATAGCCGAGCCCGAGGCCGACCACGATCGCACGCGACGCGCCGCTCGCTTCGAGCTTCGCGATCGCGCCCCTCGCCCAGCGCACACCGTCGCCGGACGGGTCGCGCGGGTGATGCATGGCAATCCCGTCCACGGCTAGCAGAGCCTCGCCACCGGGAGCGTGCGACAGCAGGTGCGTCACCGGTGTCGCGCTCGCGGCGATCTCGGCCGCGAGGCGCGGCGCTCGCCGGCTGAGCACGGCGAGGTTCGCTGCGCGCAGGATTCCGGGCGCCACGTCCATCGTGACTCGTCACAGCAACGACGATGCCACCCCGCCAGGGCCGGATCCCGGCATCGACGAACGCATCGCCGGGCGCGACGCGGCACTCCGTGCCGCAAATGGCAGAAGCTGCCGACGCCCGCGGTGTAGAGGAGAGGCAACCGGCGCACGGGGGGCAGAAGCTACCGCGCGCGGCGATGGCAAGAGCGGCCGGCACCGGGCGGGACGCCGGCAAGCCGCTCCGTCGATCGAGCCCGGCGCGGTTCGTCGCGCGCGCTCAGGCGCAGCGCGAGGTGAAGACGGCTTCGCGCGGCGCCTCGCCCGCGTAACGGCGCAGGTGTCCGCGCGTCGCACGGAGATCGTCGAGGCGCTCGGCCGTCGCGGCGCGCGCGGCGAGAGCGGCGCGCACGAGCTGTGGCTGGCGCGTCGCGAGTGAGCCGACCACGGCGTCGATCTCCTGCCAGACGTCGACGATCGCCGACGCGGGCGCCACGGTCGTCGAGCGTGCCGCGGACAGGTCCGCGATGCGCGGCTTCAGGTCGTTCTCCAGCGCAACGACGCGGCTCGCGAGAGCCCCCAGGTCCGCGCGCGCCGGATCGGCGAGGGCATCGTCGATGGCGTCGTACGCTGCCCGGAGCTCGATCCAGCTCGCCAGGGCCCCGCGGCTCCGTTCGAGCAGGGATGCTTCAGGCGGCATCGCGCGCTCCGAGCGCGGCAGGTCCCTGCGCGACCACCTCGCGGTAGGCGTCGGCGATGATCGAGAGCACGCGTCGCACCTGCTCGACGTGGCGCACGCTCCTCTTCATGTTTGCCTCGACGAGGTGCTCGAGCATGAAGCGGTAGAGCCGGTCGAGCTGGGCCGCGATCTCGCCGCCCGCCTTGTGATCGAGCGTGTGCAGCAGCTCGGCGATCACCGCCTGCGCCCGCGCCAGCGGTGAGGCGAAGTCCTCGACGCGGTCGTTCCGCAGGCCGTCTTCCGCCTGCGCCAGGAAGCGCAGCGCACCGTCGAACATGAGGAGGAGGAGCCGGCCGCGATCCGCGGTGGCGATCTGCGCCTGTTGATACACGCCTGCCGAGGTCTGATAGCTGACCATGCGTCACGCTGTCCTTCCGAGTGCGCTCGCGAGGAACGAGCCCTGGGATTGAAGTTGGCTCACGAGAACTTCGAGCCTGGTGAACTGATCGCGAAGGGTCTGCTCGAAGGCCGCCACCGAGCGCTCGCCCGCGGCGATCCGCTCGTCGAGCGTCGCGAGCGTGTCCGTGATGCTCTTGTTGCGCAGCTCGAGAAGCCCGCCGGCGCTGGTGAGCCCGCCGAGATAGTCGTGGATGCGGTCGAAGGCGCCGCCGGTCGCGCCGAGGCCGCCGAACAGCTCGCTGACGCTCGCCTCGTCGCTGGCCAGCGCCGCTGCCAGCTTGGCCGCGTCGAGCTTGAGCGTACCGTCGCGCGTCGATTCGAGACCGGCCTCGGCGAGCAGCGAGTAGTCGCCCGAGAGCCCTTCGACGGCGGCGCTCACCGCCGTGCGGAGCCCGTCCATGATCGACCGTACGGTGGTGTCGAAGGCGAGCGGACCCGCGCTGATGTCACCGTCGGCGGACGTCGTATCCTGGGTCACCTCGCTCTGGTCGTCGACGAACGCGACCAGGGCGTTGTACGCGTCGACGACGGCCTGCACGTCCTGCGTCACCTTCGAGGTGTCGGTCGTCACCCCGATGTTGACCGGCCCGCCCAGCGCGTTGAGGGTCAGCGTCACCCCGGAGATCACGTCGTTGACGACGTTGCTCTCGCGCGAGAGCGGCGTCGCGAAGCCGCTGACCGTGAAGGTCGCGTTCTGCGCCGCCTGCGTGACGCTCACGCCGAGCGTGGTGTCGTCCGCGACGATGGTGAGGTCGTTCGAGGTCCCGGTCTCGCGCGTCGCCAGGCGCAGCCGGTAGTCCGGCACGGACGACGTACCGAGGTTGACCACCGTCGCGTTCGCGCCGACGCCGAGATCGCTGATCGCAGTCGCAAGCTGCTCGATGGTGGTGGTGGCGTCGATCGCGACGGTCTGCACGTCGCCGGTTCCGATGCGGAACGAGAAGCTGCCGGCGCCGGCGGCCACCGTGGACGTTTCGCTCGCCACGCCCGTCGCGGAAGCCGCGATCGCGTTGCGCGCGAGCTGCGACACCGTGATCTGGGTGGTACCCACCAGTGCTCCGCTGCCCGCCGTCGCGCTGACGGTCGCTTCCGCACTCGACGTCGCCTTGCGCGCCAGCGCGCTCGACGGGTCGCGCAGCTTGTCGACCGCCGACAGAAGGTCGGCGAGCTTGGTGCCGAACGTCGCGAGCGCGGTCTGCTTCGCCTGCTGGTCGAGCTGGTCGATCTGCAGCAGATCGACGGCGCGCCGACGTTCGAGGGCGACGAGCTGGCTCACGATCGAGTTGGTGTCGAGGCCCGTCGCCAGGCCACCGATGGAGATCGTCGGCATGGGCCGTCAGCCTTCCTGATCCACGAACAGGCCCTTGGCACCCTTGAGGCGCTTCAGGTGCCGCATGAACTCTTCCGACGGGATCTGCCGCACGACCTCACCGGTCTCGGCGTCGATCACCCGCACGACCACCCGGTCGACCTCGGGGTCCTGCTGGATCGACAGCTGCCGGGCCGAGAGGACGGGGATTCGCGCTTCCCGCTCGGTCGGCAGATTCTCCCCCGTGACGCCGGCGACTTCTTCCGCCTCCCGGGCGGGCGCGGCGTGCGCGTAGGGGGAGGCAGCGCGGCTGCGCCGCAGAGCCTCGAGGGGCAGCCGATCCGCTCCGCTCGCTGCGAGGTCGCCGATCGGCGCCGTGCTTCGGTTCGGATTGATCGTCATCGCGGTCTCGCTTCACGGGACGGCGGCGACCGGTGTCGCCGCCGTCCGCGTAGCGCTCCGATTTACCGGAGCAATGAGAGTGCCAGCTGAGGCTGCTGGTTGGCCTGTGCGAGGATCGACACGCCGGCCTGCTGCAGGATCGTGGCGCGCGTCAGGTTCGCGGTCTCCTCGGCCACGTCGGCATCGCGGATGCGCGACTCGGCGGCCGAGAAGTTCTCGCGCGCGACCTGCAGGTTCGACACCGCGGTGTTGAGGCGGCTCTCGACCGCGCCCAGGGTGCCGCGCGACTGCGCGACGGTCGCGATCGCGTTGCCGATCGACGCCAGGGCCGACTGCGCCGCGGCCGCCGTCGAGACCGACACGCTCGAAAGACCGATGCCGCTCGACGAGCCATTGATCGTCGTGAACGAGATGCGGCTGTTCGTGGTGCCGTCGAGGCCCACCTGCAGGTCGACGGTCGTGCCCGCCGACAGCAGGTTCACGCCGTTGAAGGTCGTCGTCGTCGAGATGCGGTCGACCTCGGACACCAGCGCCGTGAACTCGGTCTGGATCGCGCTGCGCTGCGTGGCGCTGACGAGACCGGTCGCCGACTGCGACGCCAGCTCGGAGAGACGCGTCAGAATCTCGCCGACCTTGCCGAGCGCCTTCTCACCGATGCTGATCGCCGAGATGCCGTCGTTCGCGTTGCGCACCGCCTGGCTGGCGATGCGGACGTCCGCACGCAGCCGGTCGGCCAGTGCCAGACCCGCCGCATCGTCCGACGCGCTGTTGATGCGCAGACCGGACGACAGGCGCTCGAACGACCTCGTGAGAAGCCCGGTCGAGGCGTCGAGGTTCCGCTGCGCGTTGAGGGAGGGAACGTTGGTGGAAATGTTCAGAGCCATGCTGTCCTCCATGGGCTCGTAGCCCCGGACGTCCATGCCGGGCTCGGCCTTGTTGGAAAGACGCCTCCGGCTCACCCCGAGCCTTCGTACGTCCTTTCCGGTTCGCCCCGCATTCGAGTCGCCCGCGCGAGAACTTGAGAGCGGAATCTCGTCCCCGGGCGAAGAACTTCGCGAACCGCGCAGACGCGCTGCGCGGTCATGGGAGGTCCGCGTTTTCTCGACGGTTCCGGCCGGCTCTCGAGCCGCGGAGGCCCCGCCGACCCGCGCATTTTCGGCCGCGGCCCCGGGCGGTCGTCATTGCGCAGGAAATCGGCTACGAGGCCCGTCGGTAGAGCCGTGGATCGACGAGCCACGGCCAGGACACGGAGGGACGGACGATGGGCAAGCACTTCCTGAACGGGATCGCCTTGGTGGCGGCGGTCCTGCTGGCACTCGCGCCCGCGCCTGCGCTCGGAGCGGCCGACGACGCAGGAGCGCTGGTACGGAAGGCCACGGACGCCCTGCCGAAGAACACGTTCACGGCACAGCTCAAGCTGACCCCCCAGAGCCAGCCGGGCCGCGACCTGAGGCTGGAGCACAAGGTCGTCGGCGGCGCGCGTGCGAGCTACCTCGAGGTCACCGCCCCCGAGGCGCTGTCGGGCATTCGTTTCCTCTTCCTCGAGCACCCGACCGGGCAGCCCGAGCAGTACATCAAGGTCGCCGCTGCCCGGAACGCCGTCCAGGTGAAGGACCAGGTGCGCAAGCAGCCCTTCCTCGAGTCCGACTTCTACGTCTCGGACCTCGTCGAGCCGCAGGTCGATGCCTACGACTACAAGTTCGTCGGCGACGAGGAGTTGCTGGGACGCAAGACGAAGCTCGTCGAGGCGGTGCCCAAGAACTCGGCTGGCGAGATCTATGGCAAGACCGTCATCGCCATCGATCCCGAGGACGCCCTGATCCTGAAGCGCTCGTTCTACGACCTGAAGGGCAACCTGCTGAAGGTCTGGACGATCGACCAGGTCGAGAAGGTCGACGGCGTGTGGACGTTTCGCAAGCAGACGATGACGACTGTCCCGGCCAAGACCAGCTCGACGCTGGAGACCCCCGAGGTCAAGTACGACGTCGAGCTCACGGACTCGGTGTTCACGCCAGAGCACTTGCGCCGCTGAGCGGAAGCGGGTCCGGCACGACTTTGGGCCTTGCCGGACCCGCGGCACGCCCTCTACTGTCTTCGCGGCCCGCCGGAGGCGCGCCGTCCCGCCATGCCCAAGATCCTGGTCTTCCAGCACGTCGCCTACGAGCCCCTGGGAACGCTCGATCCCCGGCTCCGCCGTGAGGGCTTCCGCATCCGGTACGTCAACTTCGCGCGCCACCCGCACGCGGAGCCGACGATCGACGGCTACGACGCGGTGGTCGTGCTCGGCGGACCGATGAACCTCGACGAGGCCGAGCAGCACCCACACCTGCGACACGAGGTGCGGGTGATCCGCGACGCTTTCGACCGCGGCCGGCCCGTGCTCGGCATCTGCCTCGGGGCGCAGCTGCTCGCGCACGCGCTCGGCGCGCACGTCGGCCGTGCCGCGGAGCCCGAGATCGGCTGGTACGAGGTCCGCAAGAGCGGTGCGGCGACCGACGACCCGTTGCTCGGTCACTTCGACGACGTCGAGCGCGTCTTCCAGTGGCACGGCGACGCCTTCGATCTGGCGCCCGGGGCCACCCACCTCGCGTCGTCGGAGCGCTGTCCGAACCAGGCGTTCCGTGTCGGCGACGCCGCCTGGGGCCTCCAGTTCCACCTCGAGGTCGATCCCCCGATGATCGCGCGCTGGCTCACGACGCCGCGACACGCGCGCGACGTGTCGGGCCTGCACGGCGGTCCCGAGGGCATCCTGCGCGACACCGAACGCTTCGCGGCGCGGCAGCACGCGCTCGCCGAAGGGGCCTTCGACGCATTCGTGCGCTGCGTGCGCGCACACCGGCCGCCGCGTGCGCTACGCACGCGCTGCGGCCCGGCCGCGATCGACGACTCCTCGCCCGCCTGACCGCCCGCGCACGATCGCGACGGCGGAAAGATCACCAGGGACGCGCCGACAGCCACCAGTCTCCGCCCGCCGCCCGGGCGACGAGCAGCACGTTGCCGCCCGCCGCAGGCACGGCGCGCAGCTCGTCGAGGCCGACGACGCTCACCTGCGGCGCGCCGAGCCGCGCCGCGGGATAGAACGCCAGCATCTCCTGTCCCCCGACCGCGGCGGCGCCCGACGCTTCCAGGACGCCGCTCTCGTGCTGCCAGCGCAGCACCTCGAGTGGACCCGGCGCGGCCCGCACCCAGCCGCGCGTCAGCTGATCGATCAGCGGCTGGCGCGGGCCGGTGATCGCGTTGGTCCGGCAGTCGACCTCGAACTCGCCCCAGACGTAGGGGATGCGCCCGGCGCGGTAGTCCGCGGTCTTGTGCGGGTCGCCACACGACTCGCGCCACGTCCACAGCGTCGCGCCGAAGCGGAACTCGTCCTGCAGCTCCTGGTGAAAGAGGAAGTAGCGGTCGTCGGGGTCCTCGGCGCGGTTCGGACCCGAGCCCCACTCCCCGACCAGCACGGGCGCGCCGCCGAAGAGCGCCGCCTCGTCGCGCGCGACGACGAAGTTGTCGCGCGTCAGCGACGCCGCGTTGATGCCGCCGGTGTAGACGTGCGGGCCGTAGACGACGTCGCGGTCGCGCACGAAGCCCGGCGGCGCGCCGCGCCCGACCGCCGACCACAACGCCGAGGGCTCGAACACGACCAGGTGCGGGAAGCCGCCGGCAGCGCGCTCCGCCGCGCGGATCTCGCGCAGGGCGTCGGCGTACATCTGCGCGAGCCCCTCCTGCGCCGCCGACGTGAAGGCGTTGGGCTCGTTCATGAGATCGTAGCCCGCCACCGCGGTCTCGCGCGCGAAGCGCCCCGCGACGTGGCCCAGCATGCGCGCGTAGCGCGTGCGGATGCCGACGCCGTCCGGCCCCGGGGCGTCGTTCCAGAGGGCGGTGAAGGCGGCGACGACGGCCGGGCTGGTCTCCCGGATGCCGGCGGTGGAGCAGCGCGGCGCGCCGCCGTCGAACGTCGCCCAGCCCGGTGCGCCGTCCCAGCCGAGCGCCGGCTCGCCGGTCGTGGGGCACTCCTCGCCGGGCCGTGCCGCGAGCGTCGGGCCCCAGGCGTCCTGGTGCAGGTCGACGATCGAGTACACGCCACGCGCTGCCAGCGCGCGGACGGCGGCCGCGGCCTCGTCGAGGTACGCCTCGTCGTACACGCCGGGCGTGGGCTCGACGCGCGACCACGACAGCAGCAGCCGCACCGCGTTCCAGCCGATGCCGGCGATGAGCTCCGCGTCCTCGTCGGTGAACGGGAAAACCGTCGGGAACTCACCCGAAACCCAGTACTCCGCGAGCGCGTTCACGTTCACGCCACGCAGCAGAACCTCGCGTCCCTCGGCGTCGACGATCCGTCCGCCGGCGAGCGGATCCGGCTCCGCGTGCAGCGCCGGCAGGCGGAGCGGGTCGGCGCTGCCGCCGCCCGTCGCGTCGCTGCAGGCGACGGCCAGCAGCGCGAGCAGCAGGGCCGCGAGTGCGTGCGCCGCGCGCGTGCGGGTGGGTCGGATCCGGTGCATTTGTGAGTTCCCCTCCGTGCCAGACTGGCCCGGAGCGCGCGCGCTCGCAAGCCGGGAGCGCCTGGCGCGACGTACCTCCGGCCGCTCCGCGGCGGCGCCCTCGCGGACGGCGAACTTCATTCCTCCGGTAGCTCCGGGTCCCACTGTACGCCGTTCAAGTGCGAGCCACCGTCGACGAACAGCGTGTTGCCGGTCACGTAGCGGGAGTCGTCGCTGGCCAGGAAGAGCGCGACCGAGCCGATGTCGTTCTCGGGATCGCCCATGCGGCCCATGGGGTTCTGCTTCAGCAGCGCGGCCGCGTTGTCGGGCGCCACCCGACGGAAGGCCTCGTACGCCTCGGTCGCAGCCGCGGGACAGATGACGTTCGCGCGGATGCCGTGTCGCGCCCACTCGCGTGCCGCCGTCCGCGTCAAGGCGCGCGCCGCCTCCTTCGCGCCGTTGTACTCGGCCGTGTAGAGGTGCGCGTTCACGCCGTTGAGCGAGCACAGCGTGACGATCGAGCCGGCCGTCTTCTTCAGGTGCGGAAAGGACGCCTGCATGACGAAGAAGACCGCCATGTACCCGAGCTGCACGCCGTGCCGCATCTCGTCGTCGCTCTTGTGCTCGAGGCGCTTGATCGTCCCGCCACCCCACGCGTTGTTGACGGCCACGTCGAGACGTCCGAAGCGCTCGACCGTCGTCGCGACTGCGGCCTCGACGTCGGCGCGCTCGGTCACGTCGGTGCGGACGAAGAGCCCCTGCCCGCCCAGCTCGTTCACCTCGCTCGCGGTGCGCTCGCCCGAGCGCGGGTCGATCTCGGCCACCACCACGGCCGCGCCCTCGTGCGCGAAGCGCCGCGCGATGCCGCGTCCGATCCCGAAGCCGGCGCCGGTGACGATCGCCACCCGTCCGTCGAGCCTGCCCGCCATGTCGCCACCCCTGCGGTCGTCGTCACCCGCGCGCCACGCGCTTCAGCCCAGCAGCTTGCCGCGTGCGACCGTACCACCACCGTCGACCGGCAGCAGGGCGCCGGTCACGAACTCGCTCTCGCGGCTCGCGAGGTAGACGATCGCCCACGCGATGTCTTCGGCGCGGCCGAGGCGCGTCAGGTGCATGCCCTCGAGCTCGGCGCGGCGCTCGGCGGACATGTCGGCGTCGCGGCGCGGGTTTTCCACGTAGCCCACCGAGAGCGCGTTGCAGCGGATGTTCTGCCGGCCGTAGTCGACCGCGATCGAGCGCGTCAGCGCGTTGAGACCTCCCTTGCTGGTCGCATACGGCGCGAGCCCGGGGCTCGCGCGCTCCGCCTGCCGGGATGACACGTTGACGATCGAGCCGTGCCCGGCGGCGAGCATGTGCGGGATCGCTGCCCGGCAGAGCCAGGCGGGGCTGGTGAGATTGACGCGCAGAATGCGCTCCCACAGCGCCGTGTCGAACGCACCGATCGGGGTTCGTCCGCCGCTGGCCGCGGCCGCGTTGTTGACCAGCACCGTGAGCCCGCCAAAGCGGGCGACCACTCCTGCCACGAGCGCGTCGCAGGCGGCCTCCTCGGCAAGGTCGGCCGCGAAGAATTCCGCCTGCCCGCCCGCCTCGCCGATCGTCTGGACGACCGCCGCACCGCGCTCGGCGTTGCGGCCGTGGACGGCGACCAGGGCACCTTCCCGCGCGCAGGTGATCGCCGCCTGCCGGCCGATGCCCGAGGTGGAGCCCGTGATCAGAACCGTCTCGCCGGCGAGTCGTGGCACGCGCCCGGCATATGCGGGCTGCGCGTCTCGGGTCAACGACGGCCCCGCCTGACACTCGTCAGCAATTATTGACACATGTCAGCGCTGCATCTACGCCTTGCGTCATGCAGCTTCGCCGATCGCTTCCGGCCCCCCGTGACCGCAAGGGGGATCGGACTCGCGAGCGACTCTTCGAGGCCGCGCTCGCCGAGTTCCGCGAGCACGGCTTCGAGGCCTCGAGCGTCGGCGCCATCGCGCAGCGGGCGGGAACGTCCCGCGCGAGCTTTTACTTCCACTACCCGTCCCGCGAGGCGGTGCTCCTCGACCTGCAGTGGCGCGTCGAGATCTCGATCGTCGATGCCACGCGCGACGCCGTTGGCCTGCGCGCCTTCCTCGACGCGCTGATCGAGTCCCTCTGCACCGCCGACACGGGGCTCGCATCCGGCGGCCTGCTCCGCGTGACGCTGGGGGTCTACATCCGCCAGCCTGCGGGGATCGATCTCGCCGATCAACCGTTCCCGCTGATGATGGAGGTCGCGCGCCGCTTCCACGACGCGCGCGACGGCGCGCTCCGCCCCGGACTCGACGCGCGCGACGGCGGGCTCCGCCCCGGACTCGACGCGCGCGACGGCGGGCTCCGCCCCGGACTCGACGCGCGCGACGGCGGGCTCCGCCCCGGACTCGATCCCGAGCAGGCGACGGAGCTGTTCCTCGCGAGCGTGTTCGGCCTCGTCGCCGGAACCGCCGCGCCGGTCGCCACACGCCGGGACGCGCTCCGCACCCTCGCAACGCTCTTTCTCGCCGACGAGCCGCACGTCGAGCGCTGAATCCGAACCACCGAGGACCCGACATGGAATCGTACGCCCGCGCTCTCGTCCGACGCGCCTGGCTGGTGCTGCTCACCGTCGCACTCGTGACCGTCTGGTTCGCGACCGGGATCGGCAAGCTGCGCACCGAGTTCGACGTCGAGAAGAGCCTACCGCAGAACCACCCGTTCGTGACGATCGACAAGGAGATTCGCAGCAAGTTCGGCGGCCGCAACACCATCATCGCGCTGTTCGTCCCGAAGGACGGCGGCGACGTCTGGCGAACCCCCGTCCTCGAGGTCGTACGCGACGCGACCCTCGAGGCGCTCCGACTCGACGACGTGATCGCCCATAACGTCGTGAGCCTCGCCTCGCCGAGCGTGCGCCACGTGCAGGAGATCGACGGGGCGCTGGACATCGACCTGCTGATGCGCGACCCGCCCGAGACTCCCGAGGACATCGCCGCGCTCCGTGCCAAGGTCGACGGCGACCCGCAGCTCGCGGGCATGGTGGTCACGCCCGACCAGAAGGCCGCCGTGCTGATCATGGACTTCTGGCCGGGACCGCGGGCGCACGACCTCGCCGACCGCGTGCTCGCCCTGCGCGACGGGCTCCGCGACACGCCGGTGGAGATCTATCTCGCCGGCGAGCCGATGATCGCGCTCACCGATCGCGCGCAGTCGGCGGAGATGGGACGCCGGCTGCCGATCACCTTCGCCGCGATCGCGATCATGCTGCTGGTCTCGTTCCGCAACCTGCAAGGCATGCTCATCCCGATGCTGACGGCCGCCCTCAGCACGGTCTGGGGTCTCGGCCTCATGGGTCACAGCGGCATCGGCATCGACAGCTGGAACGCGGCGACCCCGATCCTCGTGATGGCGATCGCGGCCGGACACTCGGCGCAGATGTTGAAGCGCTACACCGAAGAGGTCGCGCGCCTCGGCGACAACCGCGAGGCGGTGGTCGCTTCGACCGCGACCATGGGTCCGGTGATACTCGCCGCGGGCGGCGTCGCCACCATCGGCTTCGCGTCGCTCGCGCTGACGGGGATCCCGTCGATCGCGGGGTTCGGCCTCTCCTGCGCGTACGGGATCGGCAGCGCGGTGGTGCTCGAGATGACGTTCATTCCCGCCCTGCGGACGGTCTTGCCTGCGCCGCGGCGAGGGCTCCGCAAGCCGCGCTGGACCTCCGCGCCGCTGGCGTTCCTCGAGCGCGCGATCCTGAGCGAGCGCGGCCGTCCGGTGCTGATCGCCACGGCGGTGCTGCTCGTCATCGCGATCGCGGGGGCGACGCGCATCCGCACCTACGGTCCGACCCGCGAGTACATGGTGCGCGACAGCCTGCCGGCGCTGCACCTCGAGGAGATCGAGAAGCACTTCCCCGCGACCGTGACGATGACGGTGCTGTACGAGGGGCCGCCGGACAGCGTCAAGCAGCTGCCGCTGCTGCGTCACATGGACGCGCTGCGCATCGAGCTGGAGCGCGATCCGCTGGTGTGGCGCACGGCCTCGCTCGGCGACCTCGTCAAGACGCTGCACAAGACCTTCAACGGCGACGCTCCGGACCCCTACCGCATCCCGGACGATCAGGAGCTGGTATCGCAGCTGATCTTCCTCGGCGACTCGCCCGCCTTCGAGCGCTTCATCGACCGCGGCTACACCAGATCGCTCCTGGTGGCGTACCTGCGCAGCGACGACTCCGCGCTCGTCGGGCCACTGGTACGCCGGGCACAGGACTGGGTCGCCGCGAATCCACCGCCCGACGGCGTCCGCGTGCTGCTCGCGGGCGGCGTCGCGCCCACGATCCTGGCCGTCAACGAGCACACCACGCACAGCAAGATCCTGAACATGCTCATCGTCCTGCTCTCGATCTATGCGGTGTCGTCGCTGGTGCTGCGCTCGGCGCTCGGCGGCCTGTTCGTCGTGACCCCCATCGTCCTGACGATCGTGCTGCTGTTCGGCCTGCTCGGCTGGACGGGGATCCGGCTGGACATGGGCTCGGCCACGCTCATGGCCATGGCAGCAGGGATCGGCGCCGACTACGGCATCTATTTCCTCTACCGCCTGCGCGAGGAGCGGGCGCGATCGGCGACGGACGCGGAGGCGCTCCATGCCGCGCTCGAGACGTCAGGGCGCGCCGTCGTCTTCGTCGCCGCGAGCATCGGCGCCGGGTTCGCCGCCCTCGGGTTGTTCTCCGACTTCTTCGGGCTGCGCCTCTTCGGAACGCTGATGCCGCTCGCCATGGTAATCTCATGCGTCGCGGCCCTGTCGGTGATGCCGGTCCTCGTGCTGCGCACGCGGCCGGCGTTTCTGCTCGGCGCGCAGCCCGACGCGGCCCCCCCGGCCGGCGCGCGGCCGGCCGTGTCGTAGGTCGCTCACCGGTTCCGGACACGGCTCGCTGCGCCACCGACGCGGCTCGCTGCGAACCGCGGGGGCCCGGGGGACAGCCGCCGGTGGGTGCGCGGGCAGATCAGCCGCTGGTCGCGATGTAACCCTCGAGCTGCTCGATGAGGAACTGCTTCTCGGAGATCACCGCCTTCACGACGTCGCCGATCGACAGCAATCCGACCAGAGCCTCGCCCGCCATCACGGGAAGGTGCCGGATGCGGTTCTCGGTCATGAGCGCCATGCAGTGCTCGATCGTCCGCTCGGGCGCGACGCAGACCAGGCGAGTGGTCATGATCTCGCGGACGGGCGTGTCCCGCGAGCCTTTTCCCTTGAGCACCACCTGCCGCGCGTAGTCGCGCTCCGACAGGATTCCGGCCAGGCTGCGCCCCGACATCACCAGCACGGCCCCGACGTTTTGCTCCGCCATCAGCTGCAGGGCCTCGTAGACGGTGGCGTCGGGGGACACCGACCAGACCTGTGAGCCCTTCTTCGCGAGAAGCTCGCGTACCGTCAGCATCGCAGCCTCCTTCCGCGCGCGGTGGACGACCGAACGTGGGGTGGAGTCTGGCACCGTCCGCGCTGCAGCTCAAGACGGCTCGCCCGCTGCCGGGAGCTCCGCGACGGGCCGGCCGACTGCGCACCACGCGCAGTCGGCCAGCCGTCGAACGCCCGACGCGCCGCGCGATCAGCCGGTCTTGAGCACCTTCGACAGGATGCGAAGCTCGTCGGTGATGCTGGCGGGAATCGTGTAGCCCTCGGGGCTGCGGATCTGGTCGAGGTGCGCCTGCACGTCCTCCGCGCTGACTTTCTTGCCGGCGTCCGCGACCCAGCCGGGCGTGAGGCCGATGAACATGCGCGCGAAGCGGCCGCCGCCGACCGAGAAGATCTCGTGCGTCAGCTCACAGGCCTCCGAGCCAAGGTACACGACGAGCGGCGTCACGGTCTCGGGATCGAGCAGCGGCGCCAGCAGGCCGAGCAGCTCCTCGGTCATGCGCGTGCGGGCCGTGGGCGCGATCGCGTTGCACTTGATGTTGTACTTGGCGCCCTCGACGGAGAGCACGTTCATCAGGCCGACGAGGCCCATCTTCGCGGCGCCGTAGTTGGTCTGGCCGAAGTTGCCGAGGATGCCGGCCGCCGACGACGTGAAGATGAAGCGGCCGTAGCCCTTTTCCTTCATCGCACGAAACGCGGGCTGCGAGACGTAGAAGGCGCCCTTGAGGTGCACGTCGAGGACGATGCCGAGCTCCTCGGGGGTGAGCTTGAGAAAGGTCTTGTCGCGCAGGATGCCCGCGTTGTTGACGACCACGTCCACCCGGCCGAACGCGCTCAGCGCCGACTGGATGATGCCCTCGCCGCCTTCGGGGGTCGAGACCGAGTCGTAGCTGGCGACGGCCTCGCCGCCGGCCTTCCGGATCTCGTCGACGACCTGGTCGGCCATGCTCTGGCCGGCGCCGGTGCCGTCGGCCTTGCCGCCGAGGTCGTTGACCACCACCTTCGCGCCGCGGCGCGCCATCTCGAGGGCGTAGGTCTTGCCGAGGCCGCCGCCCGCCCCGGTGATCACGGCCACGCGACCGGCGTAACGTATGTCGCTCATGTCTGTCCTCCTTGGTCTTGCTGGGGTTGGAACGCGCGCTCGCGCCGCGCGCGCACGGCTCTCGCGTGCCGCTGCGGCACGGTGTGCCGCGGGCCGCACGTCAATCGAACGGATTGGCGAGATTGAACTGGCGGCCGCGCTCGGCGTAGTCGACGCCCGGCTCGCGCTCGCACTCGGGCGGGAAGCACTCCCGCTTGCGCGCGTAGTACGCCGCGCGATGATCGCCCGCGGACGCGGGGTTGAACGTCAGGTAGTACGAGCGTCGCGGCGCCGCCGAGCGGTTCGCGCCGGAGCGGTGCGGTGCCCAGGCGTCGAACACGATGATGTCGCCGGGCTCCGCGAGCAGCGGTACGACCTCGAGATTCGCCATCACATCGGGCTCGAGCGTCCCGTCGGGGTGGTGCGGCAGGAACACGCGTTCGCAGGCATCGAGCGCGATCTCGAGGCAACCGTTCTCCTCGGTGAACGCGTCCACGGGGACCATCATCGTCAGCTGGTGATCCACGCCGAAGTCGACGTAGGCCGGCGCGTCCTGGTGGTCGGCGAAGCCCGCGCCGCCCGGCAGCTTGAAGTTGATCTTGTCCTTGAACAGGACGACCGGCTCGCCGCACCACTGCGCCAGCAGCTCGAGGCAACGCGCGCTGCCGAAGAGGCCGGCGAGCCCCTTGTGGTACGGCAGGAAATTCTCGATGCGGGCGAGCAGCTTCGTACCCGGGGCGCCCTTGGGGCGCTCGTAGTAGCGCATCCACGCCCCGGGCGTCTCCGGCCAGGCCGCGATCTCGTCGGTCCAGCGGGTCAGGTCCGCGAGCGTGCGCTGATCGAGGACACCACGCAGCCAGACCCAGCCGTGGCGCCGCCAGTGCTCCATTTCGGAGGCGTCGAGCTTCGTCATTCCGGGCTCGGGTCGTACCAGAGGAGGGATGGCCCGGCTACTCAGGCCGGGCTCAGAACAGCCGGAAGCCGAGCGCCGCGAGCGTCTGCCGCTCCTCGTCGCCGACGGCACAGCGCACCCCGTACCCGGCGAACTCGCGGCGGACCGGGTACTCTCGCCGCAAGCGGTCGAACGCGGCTGCACGGGCGGCACGATCGCCCCCGGCCGCCCCCAGCGCAGCACGAAGACGCGCATCGTCGGCCCGCACGTCGTACACCCGTCGCACTGCCTCCCGGACCGCCGCCCGCCCCGTCTCTCCGACCTCGATCACCGGCGACGTCACCGGCGCGACGAAAACGGCCGGGTCGGGCCCGGCGGCCCCGAGGAAGCTCGCCAGCGCCTCCGCGACCATCCGCGTACCGGCGAGCTTGCCGTCGAGCGAGTAGCCCGCGATGTGCGGCGTGGCGATCCGGACCACGCCCAGCATCGCCGCCGACGGCTGCGGCTCGTCCTCCCAGACGTCGAGCACCGCCTCTGCCCGTCCGGCGGCGCAAGCGATTGCGAGCGCCTCGTCGTCGACGACGCCACCGCGCGAGCTGTTGACCACCACCGCGCCGGGCCGCAGCTGCTCCGAACGCTCCGCGTCGAGGAGGTGTCGGGTCGGATGCTCGCCGCCGCTCTCGAGCGGGACGTGGAACGTCACGACGTCGGCCGCGCGGACGAGGACGTCGAGCGATACCGAGGCGAAGCCGCGCTCGCGCTCCGCGCGCGGCGGATCGCACGCCAGCACGCGCATGCCGAGAGCGCGCGCCACCTCGGCGACACGGGTTCCCACGTTGCCGACGCCGACCACCCCGATCGTCCGACCGCGAAGCTCGCGCCCGGCGTCCGCTTCGAGCTGCAGCAGCGCCGCAGCGACGTACTCGGCGACCGAGCGCGCGTTGCAGCCCGGTGCGGCCGCGAACACGATCCCGCGGCGCTCGAGCGCCGCGCGGTCGACGTGATCGGTACCGATGGTCGCGGTGCCGACGAAGCGCACACGGCTGCCGTCGAGCAGGGCGTCGCCGACACGCGTGACCGAGCGCACGATCAGCGCGTCGGCGTCGGCGACGGTCCGGGCGCCGATGCCGCGTCCGGCGACCAGCTCGACCGCGCCGAACGGGCCGAACGCCTCGCGCGCGAGCGGCACGTTCTCGTCGACGACGATGCGGAGCATCAACCGATCCAAGCCCGCCGGACACCTTTCGGCAAGCGCGCGGCGCGCCGGCGCCCCGGCAAAGCGCCGCACGGCAGCGCCACCGCGCAGGCCTGGCGCCGCACGGCAACTCCGCGCGTCGGGGGTAGAGCCGTACGGTCAGTCCCCGCTACCGCGGGCGGTCGACGCGCCTCGCTAGGCGCCCGCGTCGATCGCCGCGGAGACCAGAGGCAGCAGGCGAACGAAGAGCTCCGTCCCCACCGCGGAGTTGACCTCCAGCGCGAAGAACACCCCGTAGCCGCGCTCCTCGTCGAGCCACGCGTACGCGCCGTAGGCGCCGGGATCGACGATCAGCGAGGGCTGGTCGCGGTCCACCCACCAGCCGAAGCCGTACCCCTCGAACGCGGTGCCGGTGAAGCCACCGTACGCGGCGATCCGGTCCTCGTGCATCCGCCGGACGGCCGCCTCGCTGAGCACGCGGCCACCATCGCACTCGCCGCCGCGCAGGTGCATCAGCAGGAGCTTCGCATAGTCGCCGACCGCGATGTAAGCGCCGCCCTCCATGTTCGGATTCGTCGTCGGCAGCAGGTTCGCCGGGTCGCCGGCGAACTCTGACGGGTAGGATCCCTGGGTCGCGAGGGGCTGCACGAAGTGGTTGTTGTAGCCGAGGGTCGGCACGTCGCACGGCTCGACGTAGGTCGCGCGCACCAGCTCGTCCCAGCTCTTGCCCGACGCGATCTCCGCCAGCGCGCCCGCGACCTGCCACTGCCCGCCGCCGTAACGGTAGGTGGTGTCCGGCGCGATCACGTCGGCGTCGTCGTCGCTGCCGGTGAAGATCCGCTCGCCGCACTCCTGCAGGCTGCCGCTGTTGTAGACGAACTGGCACAGATACGGCGTGTACGACGGGTTCGAGCCCAGGCCGACCAGGCCCGAGCTGTTCGAGATCAGCTGCGCCGGCGTGATCGCCGGGTTCGCCATCGGCCACGGCACGAATTCCGCGACGGGACGGTCGAGATCGAGCAGTCCCTGGTCGGCGAGCCGGAGCAACACGCCGGCGGTGATCATCTTGCTCGAAGACGCGAGCAGATACACGCGGTCGTCGGTGAAGCCGCCAAAGCTCTGCTGGTACACGATGCCGCGATCACGCTGCACGATCGCGATGCCGACGCCGTCGACCGCCGTCTTCTCGTCGACGAAGGCTTGAACCTCGCCCGCGACCGCGGCGAAGTCGTACGGCGGCGATTCGTCGCCGCCGCCACCACCGCCATCGCCGCAGCCCGCGGCGAAACCGAGCAGGAGCAGCAGCTGGAGAACGGACCGGACGGCAGAAGACGCGCTCATGGCGATCCGCCTATCATCTGCGGGCCACACCTGGCGACCGCCACGTGCGGTGCGGCCGAAACTCCGCGCCGATCGGCAGCCCCATGGCGTACGCGGTCAGGACCCGGGTAACGCGCTGGATCGCGCCGGCAGGGCGAAGCCGAACACCGCCCCCTGCCCGACCTCCGACTCGACCCACACCCGTCCGCCGTGCGCCTCGACCAGCGTCTTCACGATCGCGAGGCCGAGCCCGTTGCCCTCCTGCTCGCGGTACTCGCCCAGCGTCGAGAACTTACGGAACAGCCGGCCGTGCAGTGCCGCCGGAATGCCGGGTCCGGAATCCGCGACTCGCACGACGAGCCAGCCGTCCTCGGGCGCGGCCGAAAGCCGGACGCGTCCGCCCGAAGGCGTGAACTTGAGCGCGTTGCCGAGCAGGTTCGCCACCGCCCGCTCGAGGCGGAGCGCCGAGCCGCGCACCCGCGGCAGGCCGGGGGCCAGATCGAGGTCGAGCGCGATGGCCTTGCGGCGTCCGGTCGCCGCCGACGCTCCGAGTGCCGCGCGCAGCACCGGCGTCAGGTCCATGTCCTCGAGCTCGGCCGCGAGGCCCATCTCGATCCGCCGGACGTCGAGCACGTTGTCGATCAGCGCCCGCATGCGCTGGATCGCGTCGAGGATCTCGCGCGCCACGCCGCGGTCCTCGTCGCCGAGCTGCGGCAGGTCGGCGAGCAGCCAGGCATTGCCCTGGATCACGCCGAGCGGCGCGCGCAGGTCGTGCGCAACGTGCGCGACGAACTCGCTCTTCAGCGCGTCGAGGTTCTTCAGCGTCGTGATGTCGTGCATGCCGAGGACTTTTCCGCCGCCGGGCAGCTCGACGAGCGCGCAGTCGAACACGCGTCCGTCGGCGAGCGTGATCTCGCGCGCGACCGGCGCCTGCTCCGCGTACAGCGGCGCGAGCTCGTGCCCCGCGGCATCGGCGACCGGACAGCCGGCGACGCTGCCCGCGAGCCCGAGAACGCGTTCGCCGGCCGGATTCACGCGCACGACGCGATCGTGCACGTCGGTCTCGACGATCGCGTCGTGTGCGCTCGCGATCACCGCCGCGAGGCGCGCGCGCTCGCGCTTCGCCTCCTCGTAGTGGCTCGCGTTCTCGATCGCGACCGCGGCCTGAGCGGCGATCGCCTCGAGAAGCTCGAGGTCGTCCGCGTCGAAGGCGCGGGGCTCCCGGTGCATCATCGTGACGATGCCGACCGCGCGGTCGTGGCGCAGCAACGGTGCGGCCATGGCGGACAGGCTCACGAGCTGGTTGTCCGCGAAGAAGTGTCACCGGACATCCTGGCGCGTGTCGGCGATCAGCGCCGCGGCACGCTGACGGAACACCCAGCCGGCAAGCCCGTCGCTCATCACCGCGTCGACGATCGGGCGACCGACCCGCGCCGGAACGTCGCCACGGGCGAGGATGCTGCGCGTCACGTAGCCCGCCTGGTCGAGCTGGAAGATGCTTCCGGCGTCGGCCGCTACCGCGCGAACGGTCGTCTCGAGGACCTTGCCGAGAACCGCTTCGAGCTCGAGGGTCGAGGCGAACTGACGCGTCACCTCGTAGAGCACGTGCACCCGGTCCCGGCTCGTGGACCCGTTCGCTTCCGCGGTTGCCACCGCCGTGTGCGGAACCCTACACCTGGCGGCGCCGGGCCAAAAGGTAGCGCGCCCGGGCGGGTTCGCCCGGGGATCAGAGTCGCGCCGCGAGGGTGACGCCGCCGTAGACGTTGATGCCCGGCGCCGGCTCGTAGAAGCGTCCGCCGAGCGCGTTCAGCCGTACGACCGCGGCGTACGAGGCGTCGGCGAGGTTCTGCACGCCCGCGAAGGGTGCGACGCGCAGCGGACCGAGGTCGTACTCCAGCCCGGCGCGCAGGTTGACCAGCGGATAGCCGCGGGCCCGCGCGTCGTTCGCGTCGTCGACGAAGAATCCGCCGACGAAGAGCCCCTCGACGGCGACGAAGGCGCCGTCGGGTCGGCGCCACGCGAGCTGCTGGTACGCCTGCCACGGCGGGATTCCGGGCTCGTCGTTGCCGTCGAAGTTGCCCGCGGGCGTCGCGTAGCGGCGGTAGGTCGCGTGCATCGCCGTGAACGATCCCGTCCATTCCACGTTGCCGCCGAGCACGCTGCCGAGCCACGGTGTGAGCGTCGCTCGCGCATCGAGCTCGACCCCGACCCGCCGCGAGCTCCCGGCGTTGCGGAAGGCGGTGCGTCCGGAGGCGCTCTCGAACGGAACGATCTCGTCGTCGAGGTCGAGGAAGTAGGCGGCCACGCCGCCCTCGAGCAGGTCGCCGCCTCCGGCGCGTGCGCCGATCTCCCAGCTCGTCGAGACCTGCGGCGCGATCGCGGGATTCAGTCCCGCGCCGTCGGGGTTCGCGAGCTCGGTCGTCGTCGGCACCTGGAAGGCCGTGCCGACGTTCGCATACGTGGAGAGCCACGGCAGGGCGGTCCAGAGCACGCCACCCGCGGGACTCCACCTGCCGAACGTCCGCGCCCCCCCGGGCGCGCCCGGCGGGTACGCGACGTCGACGGAGAACGCCACGTCGTCGTAGCGCACACCACCGGAGACCTGGACGTCGCCCGTGACGAAGACGGCCTCGCGCAGATAGATGCCGATCCCCTGCACGCTCTCGCGCTCGCTCAAGCCGAGCGTACCGCGCGCGCCGTCCACGTTGCTCCAGCGCCGCCGCACGTCCTCCTGCCCCTGCACGTCCAGGCCGAACGTGAGCGTCTGTGCGAAGCCGAGCGCGGGCCGCTCGAGATCGTAGCGCAACCCACCGCCAGGACTCGTGCGGTGAAACGCGACCACGCCATCGCCGTTCTCCGGCAGGATCGGCTGTCGCGAGTCGAAGTCCCGATAGAGCGCGTACGCGTATGCCGACAGCGCGTGGGGTCCCGTCCGGTGCTCGACGACGATGCCCGCCCTCACCTGCTGCGCGGCCTCACCGGCGTCGAGGCGCACGTTGAGCTCGCGTGCCTGTCGCGGCCGGGCGCGCGCCTGTTGCCAGGTGAGCGTGCCCGGATCGTCGGCCAGGGGAACGTCGAAGGCGTTGGCGAGAAACGTCACGCGCGTGGTGTCGGATGGCGTCCAGCGCAGCTTCGCGTTCAGCGTTCCGTCGTAGGCCGCCGAGTGATCCCGGTAGCCCCCGATCCCGAAGTACGACCCCTGCACGAAGGCGCCGAAGTTCCCCGCGACCGCGCCGCCGCGGAGCGACGTCTTGAGCAGCCCGTACGACCCGGCGACGGTACGCGACTCGACGGTCGGCGTCGCCGGCGGGTCCTCGCTGAACAGCTGGATCACGCCGCCCGAAGCGTTGCCGTACAGCGAGGACGCCGGACCGCGCAGCACCTCGATGCGGGCGATCGCGTCGAGGTCGATGCCGCTCAGCTCGGTCTGCCCATCGGGCAGCGTCTCCGGCAGCCCGTCGAGGAGGACGCGGATCTCGCGGACCCCGAAGGCGGCGCGCGTTCCGAAGCCGCGGATCTGGATCCGCGGCCCCTGCGCCTGATTGCCGGCGTCCTGCACGAACGTGCCCGGCACACGGTTCAGCGGCTCGGCGAGGCTGACGGTCGGGCGCGCGTCACGGATCGCGCCGCGATCCACGACCGACACGGCGGCGGGCACGTCGCGCAGCGACGTCGGTGCGCGCGTCGCGGTGACGACCGTGGCGTCGAGCAGCACGGGCGCCATCGAAGCTCCCCCCGGAGTCTCCGCGATCGGCACGTCCTGCGCGCGCGCCACCGGTCCGTGGAGTGCCGCGAGGAGACCGGCGGCCATGATCGCGGCGCGCGGCATTCCAGGAGAAGAGTGTCCCCGACGGGATTTGAACCCGTGTTACCAACGTGAAAGGCTGGTGTCCTTGGCCGACCTAGACGACGGGGACCGAAGTCCGGGTGGTACTAGCCGCCGCGTCCCCCCGCAAGCGATCGCTGCGCCGTAACGAGAAAGGGCCGGCCACCTCCACGAGGCGACCGGCCCTTCCGCTACTTCGACACGCGAGGCGGACTATCTGCCGCTACGCACCACGCGGTCGGTCTCGAAGATCGCGTCGGGGATGTCGATGTAGTACTCGGTCGGATTCACCGGCATGCCGGTGACCGTGGCGCGGTCGAGCTTGTAGTTGACCGAGTAGCCGGCGTTGCCGCCGCCGCCCGTCCGGAGGTAGCCGGGCTCGCCGTCGACCTTGGTGACCGCGAAGGCGGGCAGCGCGTAATTGACGAGCGCGTTGCCCTTCCAGTCGAACTTGTTCTTCCAGTAGCCGCGGCCGGTCTCCTTGTCGAGGTACATCACCTGCTTGCCGAAGAGGTAGTACGGGTTCTTCGGCACCGCCTCGACGATCCACACCGGGCGCGGCACCAGGGCCCACTGGATCGGCGCCCAGGCCACGAGCCCTTCGCCCTTCGTCCACGGAACGCACTTGCCCGCGTCCTTCAGGGTGGACGAGCACTCCGACGGGATCAGCTGGTACTCGGGTGTGACCAGCTGCCAGCCGACCTCGGTCGAGTCGATCAGGTCAGAGACCGCGGTGCCCGGCTTGATCTTGGCGACCGGCGAGCCGCTCTCCAGCGCAGGCTTGTCGTAGTGCGCGAGCACCGTGCCCTCACCGATCAGCTTGAACGTGAAGTCCTCGGGCTTGCCGTCGAAGTACGGGCCGTCATCGAGCGAGATGTCCGAGCCGAGCAGGCCGTCGGAGCGGTTGGCCGGGTTGATCGGGCGCACGCGGCGCAGCGCCGGGACGTACGTCCAGGCCTGATCCTGCTTGTCGCCCTCGCGGTAACGCCAGTTGAGGTTGACGATGCCATTGACGTCCGCGGGCTCCTTCACCGCACCGATGGTGCGCGACAGGATGTTGAGTGGGTTGTCGGCGATGCGCTGCTGGAAGAACGGCGGCTGCCCGTCGTAGTACTTGAACGTCACGTCGGTCGCGATGCGGCGCAAGAGGCCGTCGCGCGACACCCAGTTGACCGGCGACTGGGTGTGGAACCCGCCCTCCCAGAACAGGGTGTAGAACCAGTTCCAGATCAGCTTCGAGCCGGCCTTGGGGTCGTTCGCCTCGATGTCCGGAAACGGCCAGCCGGTGATGATCGCCGGACGATTTCCAGTCGCCTTCTCGACGACCGTACCCTTGTCGTCGATGTCGAACTTGCCGCGGTTCTTCTCCGACGCGGCCTTGAGGTTCGGGTCGACCACGCTCTTGTTGACCGCTTCGAGCTTGATGATCGGGTTCGCGTACTCGCCCTTCTTGTAGAACTCGAGGATCTCGTCGGGCATGAGGCCACGGCCGATCTCCCAGTTGTCCTTCGACAGCACGGTGCCCGACGGCACCTCGTCGATCGGAGCCGCGTGCGCCGACCGCGCGATGGCCAGCGCGAGGCCCAGAATCGTGACCCGGAGAGCGCGGCGGCAACTCACCTCTTGCATGAACGGATTCCTTTCGAATGCGGGATCGGGGCGTCACCCGTGCGCTGACGCCCCGTAGACCACATCCTGGTGCGGCCCCCGGGCGGAGGTCAAACCGTCAGTTGAGCTGGTAGGTCGCCCGGAACCAGAACTGGTCCCGGTCGCGCAGGATGCCGACCCCCTGCGTGTAGCCGTTGTTGCCCGAGCCGAACGTGTGCGTGTTCACGTACTTGACGTCGAACAGGAACGAGTCGGTGAAGCGATAGAGCAGTGACGGCGTGAACAGCAGCGCGCCACGTATCGTCGCCACGGTCGTCAGCTGGGGCAGAAGGCGCCCGCCGGCGAAATCCGAGCGGACGGTCGCCTGGATGAACGCCTCGAACGGGTCCTGGTTCACGAAGTCGCAGCCCTTCGGGGTCGGCGCCTGGGGTGCGCCGCAGTTGGCTATCTGCCCCGCCTGCGGACCGCCGGCGAGCTGGCGATCGATCGCACTCGGCTTGAGGATCGGCGAGTAGAAGTCCTTCTTGTCGGAGTCGGTCAGGTTCGCCTGCCAGACGACCGAAAAGATGCCGAGGAAGCTCGACGCCGGGTTCAGCATCGGGATGAAGAAGTTGTGGTCGAGGCCGAACTCGCCGCGCAGGACGTTCGCCGTCTGGTACGTGCCGGGCTGCGTGAAGCGGCTGTTCACCACGGCGCCGATGCCCTCGTAGGGCAGGAACGCGGGCTCGTCGTTGAACAGCTCGACCTCGGTGCGCACGATCGAGTTCAGCGTGTCGCTGTACCAGCTGAGCGCGGTGCCGATCACGTTGGTGAGCCCGTGGTGCGCGACGCTCGTGATGTACTGTCCCGGGCCGTTGGGGTTCGGCTCGGAGATCCCGGCCAGCGTGATCACCGGCACCTGCTGGAAGGTGCGATAGAACCAGATCGACCAGTTGTAGTCGCGATCGATGACGCTCTGGAACTTGAAGCCGTAGCGCGAGTTGCCGGTCTCGTAGCGCGGCAGCTTGTCGTACACCTGGATGCCCGGACCCTGGATCGGAGGCGGCTGCGAGTACGGGCTCACGCCCTGGATGTTGAGATAACCGGTATTGGTGTCGAGCCAGCCCGGGACCCAGTACGCGTCGAGGAAGCCGCTCGACAGCGGCCCCCAGGTCGAGAACAGCTCGTAGGTCGTGCGCAGCGTCCAGAGCGGGATGCGCGCCTCGTCGAGGTCGATCTGGATGCCCGGGATGAGCAGGACGTCGAAGGGGTTGTTCGCGTCGAGGAGCCCGATGGTGTCGGCCTCGCCCCAGGAGATCGCCTGGCGGCCGACGCGCATGAAGAACTTGTCCTTGGCGAAGTTCAGGTACGCTTCGTTGACGCGCGTCCGGCGGCCGTAGAACTCGCGGCCGTCACGCCGGCGGCCGGTGTTGTTCAGCGCCTGCGCGATCGTGCGGCCCTCGGAGTAAAACGCGGCCTCGACGCCGGGCTGCTTGGTGAGCGCCAGGGTCTGGGCGTAGCGTTCCGGGCCGACGTCGTAGATGCCGTCGTAGAATCCCCAGATCGCGAGGCGTCCGCTGAGATCCGTGAAGAAGCTCCGCCAACCGGTGAGCTTCCGGAAGTCGACCTCGAGCTCCGGGTTGTAGAAGTTGCGCCACTGCTTCATGTCGCCGGGGTTGATCGACGGCTGCGTGTACTCCTGCGACTGCTCCGTCGCGATCGTGTACTGCGTGTAGAAACGACCCCGCAGCTCGACCGAGTCGTTCTGGCCGAACCGGATGGCCAAGGCGGTACCTGGCGCCGACGCCAGCATCGCGATCGCCAACACGGCCATCCCGACGCTGGGCTGCAGCGTCCTCCCCGTACCTCTCCTTCCGGATCGAGCAACCATCCTGGCCTCCCTCCTCGATGACCGGCAGTCCCCGCTCGGCGCGGCTGCACGAGCGGTCGATTGTACCGCGCGGTACATCCGCGCCCGTCGAAACGCAGCGCACCGTACTCAGCGTCACGCCGGGATGTCAATGCGCGGAACGTCTCGTGGAACGTCTCGCCGCGACGCGCGCTTGCACCCCGCATCGCTTCTGGCGCCGCAGGCGGAGGGCGGGTGCGCGATGCACGCTGCCGTGATAGCTCGCCGACGCGCATGGACACGACGACCACCAGCCGTCCTCGCGCGCTGCTCGCGCTGGGGGCCGCACTCGGATTCGCGCTCGCGACGTTCGACCTCGTTCGCGGGGGGCGCGGCGAGGCGCCGGTTCCCGACGACGCCGTCGCCATCGTCGGGGACGCCGCGGTGCTACGCATCGACTACGAGCGCGCACTGTCGGCGCTGGCGGCCGATCGCCGCTCGCCCCTGTCTCCGGACGACCGCCGGCGCGTGCTGGACCGCCTGATCGACGAGGAGCTGCTCCTGCAGAGGGGCCTCGCCCTCGGCCTCGAGCGCCGCGACGGCCGGGTGCGTTCCGACCTCGTCGCGTCGGTGGTGGAGTCGATCGTCTCCGAGGCGGCGACGGCCAAGCCGACCGACGACGATGTCGCGGCCTTCTTCGCCGACAATCAGGCGCTGTTCAGGCGCCCCGGGCGTGTCCGCGTCCGCCAGATCCTGTTCCGGGTCACCGCCTCGGTGACGGACGCGCAGGCGCTCGCCCGCGCCAACGCAGGCCTGAAGAGGCTCCGCGCGGGCGAGTCGTTCGAGCTGGTGGCGACAGAGCTCGGCGACACGGCGCTGGTCGAGATCCCTTCGGGACCGATCGACCCCGCGACGGTACGCGAGTACCTGGGTCCGACGGTCGCCCGGTCGATCGACGATCTGGCGGTCGGCACGCCGGGTGAGCCGGTCCGCTCCGCGGCGGGCTACCACGTGGTCGAGCTTCTCGAGCGCGAGCCGGGCGCCACGCCTGCCCTCGCCGACGTGGCGGACCAGGTTCGCGCGGAGCTGCGGCGCAGCAACGAGAACGCCGCTCTGCGCGGCTACGTCGACGAGCTGCGCGCGGCGACCGACGTTCGCGTCCGCGCGTCGGGGCTGGAGTGACGCGCCCGCTCCCGCTCCTCGCGACCGTACTCTCCGCGGCCGCCATCCTCGCTGTCCTGACCGCGGCGCCGCGGGGCGCTGCGGGACACGCACGCAGCATCTCGCACTCGACCTGGCAGCTCGACGACGCCGGTGCGAGCGTCGAGGTGCGCTTCGCCGCGCTCGACCTCTCGCAGCTGCCGCTCGGCGCCGGCCCCGCCGAGGCAGCGGCGCGGTACGCCAGCGAGCACCTCTGGGTCGAGCGCGACGGCGCCCGCTGCCCGGTCCGCGGCGAGCCGCGCCTGCTCCCGGCGGCGGAAGGCTGGCGCGTGTTCGCCTGGCGGATCGACTGTCCCGCGGGCGGGCGCACGATGCGCAGCGACCTGCTGCGCGAGGTGAATCCGTCGCACATGCACTTCGCCCGACTGCGTGGATCGGGCAGCGCGCCGGTCGAGCGCGTGCTCGCCGAGAGCGACGATCGCTGGGCCCTCGACGCGGAGGGGCGCCACGACGGGGCCGGCACCTCCTTCGCGGGCTACGTGTGGCTCGGGCTCGAGCACATCCTGGCCGGCTGGGACCACCTCGCCTTCGTCGCGGCCCTGCTGTTGCTCGCCGATACCCTGCGCGAGGTCGCAACGTTGGTCACCGCGTTCACGCTCGCGCACAGCGTCACGCTGGCCCTGGCCGTACTCGGGCTCGTGCGGGCGGAGGCGGCCGGGATCGAGTCGCTGATCGGCTTCTCGATCGCGCTCGTCGCCGCGGAGAACGCTTGGCTCCTGTCGGGTCGCGACCGCGTCGTGCCACTGGTGAGCGCCGGGCTTCTCCTGATGCTCGCGGGACTCTCCGCGGCCGGGGTCGGCAGCCTCGGTCCGCTCGCACTGTGCGGCCTCGCGCTGTTCACCTCCTGCCACTTCGGGCTGCTCGATCGTACGCAGCGACCGGCGCGCCTGCGGGCGGCGATCGCCTTCGCCTTCGGCCTGGTGCACGGCTTCGGCTTCGCCGGGGTGCTCGCCGAGATCGGGCTGCCACGCGACCGCCTCGTGCCGGCCCTGGTCGGGTTCAACGTCGGCGTCGAGCTCGGTCAGCTCGCGGTGGTGGCGGTGGTGTGGCCGCTCCTGCGCTGGCTCGCCCGCTTCCGCGAGGGCGCGGTCGAGCGACTGGTCGCGGAAGCGGGCTCCGCGGCGATCTGCGGCCTCGGCCTCTTCTGGTTCTTGACGCGCGCCCTGGGGTGAGCCGCGGCTGCCGTTCCCGCGCGGACGCTGGCAGCCCGTTGCCCACGAGCAGCCGCGAGCACGGATCGGCCGACGCCCGAACCGTGCCACGCACCGGCTCGGGTCACTTCGACGGCCAGACCGCGCGCTCGTTCCCGCCGTCGAAGGCGACGATGCGGCCGCTGGCCCGATCATCCACCGCGAGTGCCAGGAGCGTCCCGCCACGCGCATCGAAGGTCGCGACGGTGCCCTCGCCGTCGCTCGTCTGACCCAGCTCGACCAGCCGACGACCGCTCGGCGCGAAGGTCGACACCGCCCCTCCTCCCGCGCTGCCGGCGCCGAGCTGCACGAGGGTCTTGCCGCCCGTCGAGGTCGTCTCCAATACACCGCCGTCCGCACCGGCGCCGATCGAGACCACCTGGTGGGCGCGCTCGTCGTAGAGGCTGAGCGCACCGCCGTCTTCGGTCGTTCCGATCAGCACCGCGCGCTGCCCCTGCTCGCTCTGCAGCTCGATCACGCCGCGCCCATCGCGCGCCTCGAGGCTGACGAGCACCTTGCCGCTCGAGTCCACCAGCTCGATGCGGCGTGCCTGCACGACATCACCGCCACCGGCGCCCATGGTCAGCAGCGCCACCGCGCACGTCACCGTGACACCCAGCAGGCGCCGCTGCGTCGCGACCCTGCGTTCGAGATTCGCGAGACGACGGTCCAGGCTCACCATACCCGCGTGCCTCCCGGGCCGTTTGGCGGCCCTCCCCCCCCCGCGTGCCTCCCGGGCCGCTTGCCGGCCCTCCCCGTGTAGCGGCCGTTCGCCGCCGGGACGCGAGCCAGCGGCGTGGACGCGCCGCACGGGGCGCTCACCTGTGATAGGCGGGACCGATGTCGAAACGGCTCGCCGACCGCCTGACGCCGATGCGCTGGATCCGGCTGCGCTACTCCGCGTTGCTCCTGCTGCAGCTACTGGTCTTTCTCGTCTACCCGTTCGTCATCGATGGACCGGCGGGAATCGTCGTCATGGGGCTGTTCATCGTCGGGACCCTGCTCGCCGGCGCGTTCTCGCTCGGCGAGGAGGCGCGGCTGCGGAGCCTCCTGCTGGTAGTGCCCGCGGCGGCACTCATCTCGGCCGCGATCGTGACCTCGTCCGACCTGGCGCTGCAGATCGCCTGCATCCTGGGCGTCCTCGCGGTGTCGCACCAGATCTGGCGAATCCTGCTGCACGCGCTCCAGATCGAGCGCGTGTCGACCGAGAAGGTCCAGGGCTCGCTCGCGGTGTTCTTCCTGCTCGGGCTCAACTGGGCGCTGATCTACGCGGTCCTGGAGGTGTTCCAGCCCGGCTCGTTCGCGCTCGGCGATCCGCCGCAGGCGCTGCCGATCACCGCGGCGGCCCTGCAGGCCCCGGGCAACGAGCACGCGACGCACATGCTCGGCTTCTCGCACCTGCTGTTCCACAGCTACATGACGCTGTGTGCGACCTCGTACGGCAGCGTCGCCGCGCTCACGCCGCCCGCGCTCGGGCTGACGGCGCTCGAGACCCTGCTCGGGTCGATCTACATGGCCGTACTGATCTCGCAGCTCATGGGGCTCCACCTGGCGTTCCACGGCTCGCGCGAATGAGCACCTCGACCCGGCCATCGTCGCGACCGATCAGCACGCGCTCGGCGGTGCCGAGGAAGAGCCCCGTGTCGACCACTCCGGCGATCTCCAGCACCTGAGCCTCGAGCGCGCGGGCTTCTTGCGCCCCCTGCAGCGCGTGGGGGAGGCGGCAGTCGAGCGTCAGGTTGCCGTTGTCGGTCACGAACGGCGACACACCGTCGGCCCCGGTACGCACCGTGGGGATGATGCCGAACGCGCGCAGGCGACGCGCGACGTAGCCGCGCGCGAGCGGGATGACCTCGACGGGCACGCGACCGCGCGCGCCGAGCCCGGGCACGAGCTTCTCCGGCCCCACGAGGATCACCTGCCGGCGCGACGCGGCGGCGACGATCCGCTCGCGAACCAGCGCACCGCCCCAGCCCTTGACGAGATCCAGGTTCGGCGCGACCTCGTCCGCGCCGTCGACGGTGAGATCGAGTTCCAGCGTGTCGTCGATCTCCACCAGCGGGATGCCGAGCGCCCGCGCCTGCGCTTCCGACGCGTCGGACGTCGGCACACCGACGACGCGCAGGCCCCGCCGAACGCGCTCGCCGAGCCTTGCGATGAATGCCGCAGACGCGCGACCGGAGCCGAGGCCGACCTTCGCGCCGTCCGCGATCAGCTCGAGCGCCTTCTCGGCGACCGCCTGCACCGCAGGATCGTCGCTCCCGCCCCGAGTCCTGGCATCGTTCGCCATCCCGTCCTCCAAGTCGCTGCGTCCGCGCTCGGTGTAGCGGCGGTGGCGGCACGCGCAAGCCGACGCCCGCGCGCGGGCGAGAGTGAGCCGTCCGGGGATCGAACCCGGGACCCTCTGCTTAAAAGGCAGATGCTCTAACCATCTGAGCTAACGGCTCCGAGCGCCCGAGGAGTTCCTCCACATATACCGGCCGCCCGCCGGCGGGACAACCGCCGTCTCCGCCACTATTCTTTCTTGACGCGGTGCCGGAAGCGAAAAGGGGCGCGTGGCCTCGCGCCCGCGCCCCCTTCGCCCCCCGCGGTCGAACCGCGGCGAGTCCTGTCGCGATCAGAACTGATACGTGAGGCGCAGCTGGGTCTCGGAGCGACCGCGGTTGATGCCCGCCACGCCCCAGGTCTCGTACACCGGAGCCTCGGTGGTGTTGATGAAGTACTTCTGGCCGATGTTCGCGATGAAGTCTGGGGTCACGTAGTAGTCGAGGCTCCAGGCGACCTCCATGTTGAAGGAGTTCACCGGGTCGAGGATGTACGTGAGCTGCGGCACGAGCGTGCCGCTCAGGTAGAAGCTGGTCGCGGCGAGAGTCGCGAGCATCTCCCAGTCGCGCACCGTGTCGACCGCCTTGCAGTCCGAGAAGTCGACGCACGGACCGCCGCCGCGCGCCTTGAGCGGCTGGCTGGGCGACAGGTTGCCGACCAGACCGACGCGATCGCCCACCGAGTGCTCGTTGTCCACGAGGTAGTGCCAGAAGAACTGCCCCAGGATCAGCCAGGTCGTGTTCTTGTTGAGCCAGCGGATCCACGTCGGACGGTCGAAGCCGATCATGCCCTGCCACATGTCCTTGCGGACCGTGCCGAACAGCTGTCCGGGCAGCACCGGCGAGCGGATGTCGCCCGAGTTGAACGGCACGCCGAAGATGTAGACCATCTCGGTCTTCAGGACCGACCCGGTGAACTCCTCGAAGTAGTTCGCCGACCCGCCGAGCGTGTTGGTGTACGGCACGTAGTACTCGGCGGGCAGCTGGTTGGCCGCGAGCGCGGCGTTCGCTTCGGCCGGATTCTGCAAGGCGCGCAGGAAGGCCGAGTCCGAGCCGTCGTCACCGTTCCAGCGGCCGTACATGTAGGCCAGCGTGAAGTTGATGCCGCCAGCGAAGCCGCTGAAGCGGATGCCGGCCTGGCTGTTGTCGGCGGCGTTGCGCGAGTACCTGCCCTGGCGGAACAGGGTGGTGCCGCGTGCGATCCCCGGGAAGGGGATCGGATTGTCGAGCGGCAGGCTCCACGAGTAGTACGGGTAGAAGCCGCGCTGGTTCGGCACCCAGTCACCGGGGTTCCAGTACGCCTCGAGGAACGCGTTCGAGATGGGCCCGAGCTCGTCGAGACGGTAGAGCGCCTTGAACATCCAGTACGGAATGCGCAGCTGGTCCCAGCCGCGGCCGATCTCGATCTCCTGCTGCAGGTGCCAGGTGAGGTCGAGCGCGTTCACGCGATCGAGGAGGCGGAAGTTGTCCGTCTCGCCCCACACGATCTGCTGCTTGCCGAGGCGCAGGCTGAGCGGGATGTCGGCGAAGTCGATGTCGACGTACGCCTCACGCAGGTTGTTCTCGTACTTGAGCGCGTCGCGCGTGTCGTCGGGGATGTCGCTGAACTGGCCGAGGCGCTGCCCGGTGAACGAGTAGAAGTGACCGCCGGGCTGGAGGTCGTAGACGCTGTCGTAGACGCCGCGGTACAGCAGGTACACGCTGGACTTGTCGACGAAGCCGGGCGTCTCCCACTTGCCGGCGAGCTTGCCGTCCTGGAGCCACTTGTAGTCGAGCCCGACGCGCAGCGTGTTGCGCTGCTGCACCAGGTTGAAGTTCCCCACCTGACGCATGCGGAACAGATTCTGGGCGGACAGATCACCGAATACCAAGGCATCGCCCAGCTGGATCGTCGCGCCCGCTCGACTCGCTCCGAGCAGCGAGATCGCGAGTAGCAATGCCGGGAACAGTCCTTGCCGGAACGGCGTCTTTCTCATCAGCTGCCCTCCTCGGCCACGGGCCCCTCTGGGCGCCAGCAGCGCGCGCCGATTCGAGACATCGGCGGCGGAATACTCCAAATCCCGCGGACATGACAAGTGACGGCGCAGCTGGCACCGCGCAGCCGTCGGCGCCGACGAGCCGCGGGCTCGCGCAGCGGTGTCCGCGCAGGGGCGCGCGGCCGTGGCGTACGGAGCCACGCAGCGGCGCGCCACGGGGCGCGACGTGGCGCGCCACCGAGCCACGCAGCGGCGCGCCACGGGGCGCGAC
>Ga0194132_10002256_pt1 | contig 36800 bp, 37 predicted proteins | sample TA2KigOf80mmetaG_FD_148612 | JGI IMG/M metagenome (GOLD analysis project Ga0194132, IMG submission 148612) | Freshwater microbial communities from Lake Tanganyika, Tanzania - TA2015054 Kigoma Offshore 80m | ecosystem: Environmental > Aquatic > Freshwater > Lake | place: Tanzania: Lake...
ATGCTCTTGCATGTAGCCGAGCGAATAGACCTGCACGACCAACGCCACGAAGGTGACGAGGCCCAGCATCATCACCGTGGCGGGGTCGACCAGGATGCCGCCGGCGACGCTGAGATCGCCCACCGTGAACCAGTGGACCTGGAAGTGGTGAAGACCCACGCCCTTGGACAGCAGGTCGAACAGCACGACCCAGAAGACGATGAAGCCGGCGAGGACCGCCAGCACGGAAATGTGCTTGCCCTGCCAGGGCAACCAACCGCGGAATGGCGCGATCACCGCGAAGGCGCCAAATCCGAACGCCGGTATGAGCCAGGCCCATTCCATGGCTTGCCTCAGCCCCTCATGATGTCGATTTCGTCCACGTTGACGGAGCCGCGTGCGCGGTAGAGCCGCAAGACGATAGCGAAGGCCAGCGCCACCTCCGCCGCCGCCACCGTGATCACGAACACCGCGATGACCAGCCCGGTGACCTTGTCGAAGTGGTTGTAGGCGGCCCATGCGACCAGGTTCACGTTCACCGCGTTCAGCATGAGTTCGATGGATATGAGCACCAGCACCGCCGAGCGGCGCGCCAGCACGCCGTAGACTCCGAGCGCGAAGAGTGCCGCGCTCAACAACTGGAAATGCACCAGCGTCATGGCTCGTCGCTCCCGCCGCCCCGGGCGATGACGATGGCGCCGATCATCGCCACCAGCAGCAGGATCGACGCGATCTCGAACGGCACGGCCCATCGCTCGAACAGCTCCGCGCCCAGCCGGTTGATGCCGACGCCGACTCGCGCGTCAGTTCCGCGGGCACGGTCGTCCAAGACCACGGACGCGGCCAGCAGTCCGAATAGCGCGATCGACGCGACCGCGGCCACGGGCCACCGCCGGTGCTCCGCCGTCACCTGGAACTCGCCGTGGCGGGTGAGCATGAGCGCGAAGAGGATGACGATGACGATGGCGCCGCCGTAGATGAGCACCTGCACTAGCGCGAGGAACTCGGCGTACAGCAGCACGAACGCTGCGGCGACCCCGGCCATCGACGTGAGCAGGAACAGGGCGGCGTGCACGACGTTTCGAGCGGAAACGACACCGGCCCCGGCGAGGAGCGTGACGAAGCCGATGACGTAGAACAGCACGAGGTCCAAGCTAGGCGTCGTCCTCCCGGGAGGGTGCCTTCCCCGAGCCAGTGTCGAGTTTCGTCGCCGCCGTGGCGGGCGCCCTCTTCGCGAGCGCGACGCCGGCGACGTTCTTCTCGGGGTTCCTGGGCCGCCAGCCGCTGCGCTCCATCCACCGGCGCCCCTGCGAGAGCAGGATGGGCAGGTCCGCGCGGGCGCCGTTGCGTGCATACGAGGCGAGCTCGTGCTCGTGCGTCATTTCGATGGCATCGAAGGCGCACACGTCCACGCAGATGCCGCACAGGATGCAGCGGTTGTAGTTGATCTCGAAGTGCTCGATGATCTTCCGGCGGTGGCTCGTGCCCGCCGCGAAGTTGGGGTTGTCGTGCATCCGCGCGCTCATGCATTGCGTGGGGCATTCGCGCACGCACACCATGCAACCCGTGCAGAATGGCTCGTCGGCCGTCGTGTCCCACAAGAGCGCGGGGAAGCCCATGTAGCGGGGTTGCACCGGCAGATGCTCCTCCGGGTAGTTGGCCGTCACCGGCCGCTTGAACACCCAGCGGATGGTCGTCAGGAAGCCCTTGAGTCCAGCGATCATGATGAAGCCTCGACTTTGGCGGCGGCCGGGGCCTCGCGATGCAGCCTCGGTTTCGCCTGAACGACAACGGCGTCACGCCGGTACTTCTCCGCCAGCGCCCGCGCGGGCGCGCCCTGTAGCCGCGTTTGGAGCCATGCGGCGAGCGCGAGCGTCGCGAGCGACATCAGCGTCAGCGTCCACGACGGCCAGCCGTAGAAGCGCTGCACGACGACGGTGACGAGCGTGACGAATGACAGCGGTATCAGTATCTTCCACCCCAGGCTCATCATTTGGTCGATGCGGAGTCGCGGGTAGGTGCCGCGCACCCAGAAGATGAGCACGGTGACGAAATAGGACTTCGTGAGGAACAGCGCCACCGCCGCCGGCGCCGGCAACGTGCCGAACGGCCAGCTCCAGCCGCCCAGGAACAACAGCGCCGTGAGCGCGCCGACAAGGAACGTGTTGCCGTATTCGGCGAGGTAGAACACGGCCCAGTGCGCGCCGCTGTATTCCACCAGCGGGCCGCCCACCACCTCGGATTCGGCGAGATAGATGTCGAACGGCGTGCGCCCGATCTCGGCGAGCCCGGCGATGAAGAAGAGCACCGCGGCCAGCGGCACGAGTGCAATGTAGGGCACCGTCCGCTGCGCCTCGACGATGTCGACGAAGCTCATGGAGCCCGCGAGCGCCACCATCGTGATCGCGATGACGATTAGCGGTATCTCATAGCTAACCAGCTGGGCCGCCGCGCGGAAGCCGCCCAGCACGGAATACTTGCTCGCAGCGCTCCAGCCCGCCAGCAGCACGCCGACGATGCTGAGCGTCGAGAAGGCGACGAAGAAGAAGACGCTGGTGTCCAGGTTCCGCAGCGCCAAGTCGCGCGTGAACGGAATGGTGAGCCAAACGACGAACGAGGGCACGAACACGAGCAGCGGCGCGACATAGAACAGGACCTTGGCCGACGGCCCCGGCGACACGTCCTCTTTCCACAGGAGCTTGATGCCGTCGGCGACCGGCTGCAGCAGGCCGAACGGGCCGACGCGGTTGGGTCCGGGGCGTCCTTGTAGGCGGCCGAGGAACTTCCGTTCGAGCCAGACGAGCGACACGCCGAGTATGGACACCGCCGTGACCAGCGCGACCGCGCCGACGGCCGCCCAGACGATGTCCAGGAGCGTCACGCTCACCGGTCCACCTCGCCGAGCACGATGTCGATCGACCCGAGGATGGCGATGGAGTCGGCGACGTAGGAGTTGAGCAGCATGGGGCGGAGCGCGACGAGGTTGCAGAAGGATGGCGGGCGCACCTTCAGGCGATAGGGCTTGTCGGAGCCGTCGCTCACCAGGAACACGCCGATGTCGCCGCGTGGGTTCTCGGCGTGCACGTAGACCTCGCCCTTCGGCGGGCGCGCGATGCGGCGCGTTTGCGTCATCGTTGGGCCGTCGGGCAGCAGGTCGAGGCATTGCTCGATCATCGAGATCGATTCGTGGCACTCCAGCACGCGCATGTAGTAGCGGTCCCAGCAGTCACCACGTTCGCCCACCGGCACCTTGAAGGTGAGGTAGGGATAGACCTCGTACGGGTTGTCCTTTCGCACGTCGTAGGGCACGCCGCTGGCGCGCAGGTTCGGCCCCGTAAGGCCGCACGAAACGGCGGTCTTCGCGTCGATGACACCGACGCCCTTCGTGCGGAGCAGAAACACCTCGTTGAACGAGAGCAGCCGGTCGGTTTCGTCGACGCCGCGCTTCACGAACTCCAGCGCCGCGCGGACTCGCGCCGTGAAGTCGCTGGGCACGTCTTCCTTGATGCCGCCGATGCGGATGTAGTTGTGCATGAGCCGGGCGCCGGTCACGCTTTCGAAGATGTTTTGGATGCGCTCGCGCTCGCGGAACGTATACATCACGGGCGTCATCGCGCCCACGTCCAGCCCATAGGTGCCGAGGAAGAGCAGGTGGCTCGCGACGCGGTTCAACTCGCACAACAGCACGCGGATGAACTGTGCGCGCTCCGGCACCTCCAGCCCCATGAGGCGCTCGACGGCCCGCACGAACACCAGTTCGTTGTTGAGGTTCGCGATGTAGTCCATGCGGTCGAATAGCGTCACGATCTGCCCGTAGGACTCGTTCTCGCACAGCTTCTCGGAGCCGCGGTGCAGATAGCCGATGTGCGGCTCCATGTCCACGATGCGCTCGCCGTCGAGCGTCAGCAGCATGCGGAAGACGCCGTGCGTCGCCGGGTGCTGCGGCCCCAGGTTCAGCATCATGTCCACTTGTCGTTGGTCGGTGGTCGTCATCGCCTAGAACTCATCGTGGTCGTGAAACGGAAAACTCTTCAGCCCCGGATGCCCTTCGAAGCCCTCGTACAGCAGCAACGGCGACAGGTCCGGGTTGCCGGTAAAGGTGACGCCGAACAGGTCGTGCACCTCGCGCTCGTACCAATGCGCCGCCTCCCACAAGTGGGTCGCGGTTGGCACTTGCGCGTCGTTGGCGGGCACGCGCGCCTTCAGCATGGCCTTGCGGAGCGTTTGGGTGCTCAACAGGATGTAGACCACCTCCAGGTGCTCGACGTAGTCGACGGCGAGCAGCAGGTGCAGCATGTCCATCCGTAGCGATTGGTCGTCGCGGCACCGCTCGGCGACGTGGGGCAGGCGCTCGCGCTCCACGCGCACCCAGGGGACCTCATCGCGCCCGCCGGATTCCAGGGCATTCGTCCCGACGACGCGGGCCAGCAGCCGTGCCGTTTCTTGCCCCTGGACGTCGAACACCTCTTGCGCCACTTCCACTGGTGGGCCGTGGCGCGCCGGACGCTCCGGGGGAGTGGGCTTCGGCGGTTGGGTCACGACCGCGTCTCCGTCAACGCGTCAGGGGCCACGTCGGCGTTCCGCGCATCGTGCCGTATCTTTTCTTGCAACTTCAGAATGCCATCTTGCAGCGCCTCGGGGCGAGGCGGACAGCCCGGCACGTAAACGTCCACCGGAATGAGGTGGTCGACTCCCATCACCACGCTGTACGACCGCCAGTAGGGGCCGCCGTTCGTGGCGCAAGAGCCCATCGCGATGACCCATTTGGGGTCGGGCATCTGTTCGTATAGCAGCCTGATGGGCTCGGCCATCTTCTTCACGACGGTGCCGGCGACGATCATGACGTCGGACTGCCGTGGCGACGGCCACGTGACCACGCCGTAGCGGTCGAAGTCGTGGTTCGTCATGTGGGTGGAGATCATCTCGATGGCGCAGCAAGCCAGCCCGAACGTGAGCGTCCAGAGCGAGTTGCTGCGGGCGAGCGCCGCCAGCTCGTCGAGGCGGGCGGTGATGACGCCGGGCGCGGCGCTCTTGATGAGCGACGGCGCCGGCCGGTTGCCCTTGCCGAGCGAGACGGCCCCTTGCTCCTTGGTGTCGAAGAACCGGCCTTGCTTGGGCCGCTGCCAGTGCTCGGGAACGAACAGCGGCGATGGTTGCGTGGGCTTCTCGTTCATCGCCATTCCAGCACCCCCTTTCTCCAAGCATAAAGCACGCCGAAGAAGAGGATGCCGATGAAGAGGAGCATTGCGTAAAAGACGTAGGAGGCCGTTTGCAGGAACACCAACGCCCACGGGAAGAGGAATACGGCTTCCACATCGAAGATGAGAAATAGGATCGCGAATAGGTAGTAGCGGGCGTTGAATTGCGACCAGCCGAGCGGTCCGGGCCGTATGCCGGACTCATAAGGGGTGGCCTTGTCGACCGAGGGCCGGCGGGGCGCGAGCACGGCGTTTGCGAGAAAGGCCGCGCCCATTGCCGCAAACCCCACGACAATGGTGACCGCGACCGTGACCCAGTCAAGCGCAAACCCGTCGCCGGGCATACTTGTCCCCTTTCACATCCGGCAGGCGCGAAACGCGCCGCCCTCATAATGAACGGCGGGACAGACTGTAACATCGGCCTAGGGGGCAGTCAACGCGAACGGGGACGTGCCCGTGTCGACGCCATGCGGGTGCGGGGTGGGTGTTTGGCTAATGTCCGCCCGGCGCGGCCTTGTCGCGCGCCATGATGGTCGCCATGTCCTTGTCGCCGCGCCCGCTGAGGCTGATGACGACGATGCGGTCGCTCGGCAGCTGCGGTGCGAGGCGGTTCACCACGTAGGCGATGGCGTGCGACGATTCGAGTGCGGGAATGATGCCCTCCAGCTCGCACGTCAACTTGAAGGCCGCCACCGCCTCGTCGTCTGTCACGCTCACATAGGTGGCGCGCTCGGTGTCCTTCAGCCATGCGTGCTCCGGGCCGACGCCGGGGTAGTCGAGGCCCGCCGAGATGCTGTGGGTGTCCTTGATCTGGCCGAACTCGTCTTGAACCACGTAGGACATGGAGCCGTGGAGCACGCCGACGTCGCCGCCGCCGATGCTGGCTGCGTGCTTGCCGGTCGCCACGCCCTCGCCGCCAGCCTCGACGCCGATGAGGTGGACGCCGGCGTCGCCGATGAACGGATAGAAGAGGCCGATGGAGTTGGAGCCACCGCCGACACAGGCGACGGCATAGTCGGGCAGGCGCCCGGCCTGCTCCAGCGTCTGCTGGCGTGCCTCGCGCCCGATGACCGATTGGAAGTCGCGCACCATCATAGGGTAGGGGTGCGGGCCGACGCAGGAGCCGATGAGGTAGTGCGTGTCGTGGACGTTCGTCACCCAATCGCGGATCGCCTCGCTCACGGCCTCCTTCAGCGTGCGGCTACCCGCCTCCACGGCGCGCACCTCCGTGCCGAGCAGGCGCATGCGGTAGACGTTCTGCTCTTGCCGGCGCATGTCCTCGGAACCCATGTAGACGATGCATTGCATGCCGAGCATGGCGCACACCGTCGCACTGGCGACGCCGTGCATGCCCGCGCCCGTTTCCGCGACGATGCGGCGCTTGCCCATGCGGCGGGCGAGCAGCGCCTGGCCGATGGCGTTGTTGATCTTGTGTGCGCCGGTGTGGTTCAGGTCCTCGCGCTTGAAGTAGATCCGCGCGCCGCCGGCGTGTTCCGTGAGGCGCTTGGCGAGATAGAGCGGCGACGGCCTCCCGACGAAGTCGGTCAGCAGCTGGTGAAACTCGGCGTGGAATGTGGGATCGGCCTTCGCGGCGTCGTAGGCGCGCACCAGCGCCTCTAACGCGGGCATCACCGTTTCGGGCACGTATTGGCCGCCGTATTTGCCGTAACGCCCGCGAGCGTCCGGCAGGGTGGTGTTCGTGGTGTTCACGATGCCCTCCCCGCTAGCAGGCGGCGTAGGCCCTTCGGAGCAAGCGCACGGTCCGCCTCGCGCGCGGCGGCGATGAAGGCCCGTATCTTCGCCGGGTCCTTCACCCCATTCGTCTCGATGCCGCTGGAAGTGTCAACCCCCCACGGCCGCACCGTGCGTATCGCGTCGCCCACGTTGTCGGGCGTGAGGCCGCCGGCGAGACTGAACGAATAGGACGCACCGAGGCCCGCGGCGACTTTCCAGTCGAACGACTTGCCGGTGCCGCCAAACGCGCCCGCGACCTTGGTGTCGAGAATCGGCCGGTGGTCCGCCATGGTGTGCCGCTGGAGCAACAGCATGAGCTTCGGCAACAGCGCGGAGGCCGGCACGTCGCCGTCGACGCCGATCACCTTGTAGATGATGGGCGCCTTGACCTGGGCCGCGTAGCCCATGCCTTCCGACCCGCAGAGCTGCACGGCATCGAGGTCGAGCGTCGCGACGGCTTCGTTCACGAACTCGACCGGCTGGTCACCGACCATGCCGACGATCTGCGGCAGCGGCTGGCCGCCGAGCGCGGCGCGCAGGTCCGCGAGCATCCGTTGTAGCTGGGGGACGCTGACCGAGCGCTTGAGGCCGGGGATGAGCACCAGGCCGATGGCATCGGCCCCGGCCTTCGCGGCGGTGATCATGCTCTCGCTATCGGTAAACCCGCACACCTTCACGCGTGTCATGTTGCTTGTCCTTATGCTGCGTAAGAGCGCCTAGACGCTCGCCATTTCGCGGACCTTCGCCGCCGTGTCGCCCGATGTTACCAGCGCCTCGCCGACGAGAATGGCGTTCACGCCGGCCTCCTTGAGCGGGACGATGTCGGCCGCCTTGTTCATGCCGCTCTCGGCCACGACGATCTTGCCCGTTGGGATGAGGGGGCGCAACCGCAGCGCCAGCCCCATGTCCATCGTGAAAGCCTTGAGGTCGCGATGGTTGATACCGATGACCTCGGCGCCGGCGCCGAGAGCCAGCTCCAGCTCGGCCTCGTTGTGCACCTCGACCAGCGGCTGCAGGCCGACACTCCGCGCGGCATCCATCATCTCGCGCAGTTGGGCCTCCGTTAGCATCGCCACGATGAGGAGGGCCGCGTCGGCGCCGTGTGCCCGCGCCTCCACCATCTGGTAGGCGTCGTAGAGGAAGTCCTTGCGGAGCACCGGCAGGCCCTTCGGCCCGACCGCCGCCTTTACCGCCTCCAAGTCCTTCAGGCTGCCGAGGAAGAAGTCGGCCTCCGTCAACACGGAGATGGCGGCGGCGCCGTTTCCGGCGTAAAAGGTCGCCAGGCCCACGGGGTCGTAGTTGGGCGCCATGATGCCGCGTGACGGCGACGCCTTCTTGACCTCGGCGATGAGCCGCACCTGCTGGCCGACCAGCGCCCTCGCGAAGTCGATGGGCGGCGGCAGCATCCGGATGCGCGCCTCGAGCGCCGCCAGCGGCGTTTCCCGCTTATGGCGTTCCACCTCAAGGCGCTTCTTGTCGAGTATCTTGTCGAGGATGGTCCCGGTCCGCTGCGTCATGGGGTCGCCTCCAAGTTGATGCCTACGCCAGCGTTTGGCTGAGCTTCGCCAACTCGCGCACCTTCACCACCGCCGCGCCCGAGGTCACGGCCTCGCGCGCCAGGTCGACGCCCGCGCGCAGGTCCGCCGCGCGTGCAGCCACCACCAGCGCGGCCGCCGCGTTCAGCAGCACGATATCGCGCGCGGGGCACGCTGTCTTGCCCAGCGCCTCGAAGAAGCGGGCCTTATGTTCGTCGGCCGACTTCACTTGGAGATCGGCCAGCGAGCACCGTGCGATGCCGGCGGCCTCCGGCGCGACCACGTAGTGCCGCATGCGCCCGCCGAAAATTTCCCACACCTGGCTCGTGGTCGTGGTCGTCAGCTCGTCCATGCCGTCGTCGCCGTGTACCACGAGCGAACGGTCAGTGCCGAGTATGCTGAGCACCTTCGCCATCTTCTCGCCGATTTCGGCCGTCGGCGCGCCGATGAGCTGGTAGCGCGCGCCCGCCGGATTGGTGAGCGGCCCAAGGATGTTGAACACCGTCCGCACCGCGAGTTCGCGGCGAGGCACCGCCGCGAAGCGCATGGCCGGGTGGTAAGCCTGGGCGAACATGAAACCGATGCCGACCTCGTCGATGCAGCGCCGCACGCCATCCGGGCTCAATTCGATTTTCACGCCGTTGGCCTCGAGGATGTCGGCGCTCCCCACCTTGCCCGACGCTGCGCGGTTGCCATGCTTCGCCACCTTCACGCCGCACGCCGCGACGACGAACGAGGCGGCGGTGGAGACATTGAACGTGCTCATGGCATCGCCGCCGGTGCCGACGACGTCCACGACGTCGCCATCGGCCAGCACGCGCGTCGCCTTTTCGCGCATCACCTGGGCCATGCCAGCCATCACCTCGGCGGTCTCGCCGCGCATCCGCAACGCGACGAGGAACCCGCCGATCTGGGCCTGCGTGGCCTGCCCGGTCATGATCTCCTCGGCCGTCGCCGCGGCCTCTTGCTGCGATAGCGGCTGGCCCTCGACGAGCTTCCGTATCGCATCCGTGATCGCTGGCATGTCTGATTCCTCAATTGTCCGAGCACTCGTCGGCTCGGATACATTCCGCCGCGCCTCACGCGCGGTAGCTGCTAGCGCTTGCCTTCGGTCAGCGCGAAACGGTCCATGGCCCGGTCCATAGCCAAGTCCACCCGCGTCGCCTGCACGGCCGCGAGCGGGGCATCGCTCACCCGCGCCACGGTGCGCTCGGCGGGCTTGAACACCGTGTCCTCCGATTTCTTCGTGAACGCCTTCACGTCGCGGTCGCCGCTGGCCTCGCCAGCGCCCGCCAGGATCGTGATGCGGAGGTCGCTCACCACCCCGCTGCGCTCGACGCGGGCGTCGTCGCCGGCGCTGGGCGCGGCCGACCTGCTGGCGCCCGCGGAATAGCTCTCTCCCTCCATCCGCACTTCGATGAGGTGGCGTGTCATTTGCTGTTGCTGCTGCATGCGGCCGAGGCCAAGCCCGCCGAGGACGATGGCCGGCAGCATGAGCGCCGAGATCACGAAGCGGTCGGTGATGCCGATGATGATGAGCACGACGACCGCCACCACCATGAGCGCGGCCGCCGCCAGCAGCCACACGCCCTCGCGCGAGCCGACCGACACGCTGAAGTCGCGCACCGCGAGGAGCCGCGCGCGAAAGGTGGCCGTGCCCGGCAGGGCCGCGTTCGTCAGCGTGGGCGGCTGCTCGTCGAACACGCGGAAGCCTTCTTGTTCGAGCACGTCGGCAACGGCGCGATACACGGGCTGGGGGGCGGCAACGCGCATGTCGCGCTTCAGCTTCACTGGGTAGTCGTCGCGTAGTGCCATCGGTTGCGTTTCAGCCACGTGCGCCCTCCAGAAAGTTGTGGAGCAGGTGCTTGCCTTCCGTCGTCATGATCGATTCCGGGTGGAACTGAATGCCCTCCACCGGGTGCCGCCTGTGCCGGACGCCCATGATAACGCCATTGGGAGTCTTGGCGGTCACGACGAGGTCGGCGGGAAGCGTGTCCGGCACGATCGCCAGCGAGTGGTAGCGGATCGCGTCGAAGGGGCTCGGCACGCCGGAGAACACGCCCTTGCCGTCGTGCTCCACGCGACTCACCTTGCCGTGGACGATCTCGCCGGCGCCAGCGACGACGCCACCGTAGGCCTCACCGATGCACTGGTGGCCGAGGCACACGCCCAGGATGGGCGTCCGCGGACCGAAGCGGCGGACCGCCTCCGTCGAGATGCCCGCCTCGCGCGGGGTGCACGGCCCCGGCGAGATGACGATTTTCTCGGGAGCCATGCGCCCGATCTCGTCGAGCGTCACCTTGTCGTTACGGACCACCCGCACGTCGGCGCCCAGCTCGCAGAGGTATTGGTAGAGGTTGTAGGTGAAGCTGTCGTAGTTGTCGATGAGCAAGATCATCTCGTTCCCCTTGGCATGTTCATTCTAGACCGCGCGGTTGCGCCGCACGCGCTCGTCGGTGTTCACGGCCGCGAGGCCGACGTCCATCCGCTCCTTGACCGCCGATACCGTGGCCTCGGCGATCGGCAATGCCTTCTCCGCTCCTAGCCGCGCGATCGCGTCCAGCTGCGCCGGATCTTGGGCATAGGTCGCGTGGCGTTCGCGCAACGGCCGGAGCGCCTCGACGGTGACGTCGGCCACGGCGCGCTTCAGCTCGCCGTAACCCTTGCCGGCGAAACGGGCCTCGATCGCCTCCCGCGATTCTCCGGTGAAGGCTTCGTAGATCGCGAGTAGGTTGAAGACGCCGGGCCGGCGCTCATCGAACCGCGCGTCCGCCAGCGAGTCGGTCGTCGCGCGTTGGAACTTCCGCCGGATGACCTCGGGCGGGTCCAACAGATTGATGGCGTGGCCGGAGCCTGCCGCGCTCTTGCTCATCTTTTTCGCCGGGTCGTCCAGACCCCTGATCCGAGCGCCGGCCGGAGTGACCCTCGGCTCCGGCAGCGTGAATGTTTCGCCATGCAGACGGTTGAAGCGGGCGGCGATGTCGCGAGCCAGCTCCAGATGCTGCTGCTGGTCCTCGCCCACGGGGACTTGGTCCGCTCGGTAGAGCAAGATGTCCGCCGCCATCAACACGGGGTAGGCGAACAGCCCCGCGGTGACCTGCTCGCGTTGCGCCGCCGACTTGCCCTTGAATTGCGTCATGCGGCCCAACCACCCGTAGGGCGTAATGCAGTTCAGCAGCCACGCCAGCTCGGTGTGCCGCGGCACCTGCGATTGCGCGAACAGCGTCGAGCGGCTCGGATCGATGCCGGCGGCGAGCAGGATGGCGAGCACCTCGCGCGTCCTTGCCCGCAGCCGCGCCGGCTCTTGCGGCACCGTGATCGCGTGCAAGTCGACGATGCAGTAGAAGCACTCGGCGCCGGGTTGCTGTAACGCGACCCAGTGACGGACGGCGCCGAGGTAGTTGCCGATGTGCAGGTCGCCCGAGGGCTGTATGCCCGAGAAGATGCGCGTCGTCACCATGCCCCTCGTCAGTCACCGCTCTCGGCGGCGTCCAGCGCCCGCAGCAGCGCGCTCGCCTTCTGCAGCGACTCCAACCGCTCGGCCTCGGGGTCGCTGTCGTACACGACGCCGCCGCCCGCTTGCAGATAGGCCGTGCCGTCCTTCACCACCATCGTCCGAATCGCGATCGCGGTGTCCATGTTGCCATTGAACGAGAAATAGCCGATGGCTCCGGCATAGGTGCCGCGCCGCTCGCCTTCGAGCTCGGCGATGATCTCCATGGCGCGTATCTTCGGCGCCCCGCTCACCGTGCCCGCCGGGAAGCACGACCGTAGCGCGTCGTAGGCCGTGAGGCCGGACGCCAGCTTGCCCGTGACGTGGGACACGAGGTGCATGACGTGTGAGTAACGCTCGACGTCCATCATCTGCGGGACTTGCACGGTGCCGGGCTTGCTCACGCGGCCGATGTCGTTTCGGCCAAGGTCCAGCAGCATCACGTGCTCCGCGCGCTCCTTCTCATTGGCGCGCAGCTCCTGCTCCAGCGCGTTGTCCTCCTCCTCGGTCGCGCCGCGACGCCGGGTGCCGGCGATGGGGTGCGTGTCGACGATGCCGTCCTCCACGCGCACCAGCAATTCGGGCGACGCGCCGACGATGTCGAAGCCTTCGAGGTGCAGGTAATACATGTAGGGCGACGGGTTCACGGCGCGCAGCGCGCGATAGATGTCGAACGGCTTGGCGCCGGTGGGCCGCGCCAGCCGCTGAGATGGTACGACCTGGATGATGTCGCCCGCGACGATGTATTCCTTGGCCTTGTTCACCATCCAGTGATAGCGTTCGGGCGTGTTGTTCGACCGCACCTCGGGCTTCATGGCGGGCGGCGGATTGGGCACCGGCGGAGTCAGTGGCGCTTGCAAGCGCCCGGCCAACGTGTCGATGCGCTCCGTCGCGCGCTGGTAGGCCGCGTCGGCCGAGCCGTTCACGTGTGCGTGCGCCACCACCTGAATCTTGTGCTTCACATGGTCGAACACGAGCAACGAGTCGGTGAACAGCAGCACCGATTCGGGAACGCCGAGCGCGTCCTTCTCCGGTGTCGGGACGCGGGGCTCGAAGTAGTGGACGCACTCGAAGGACAGATAGCCGACCGCCCCGCCGAGGAAGCGCGGCAACCCCGGCACGACGACAGGGCGGAACCGGCCCAGCTCCCGCTCGACGTGGACAAGGGGGTCGCCGGCGCCGTCGGGTTGGCCGGGGCCGGTACGCACGACCTTGTACGGCTCGGTGCCGATGAAGGTGTAACGGGCCACGCGCTCGCCGCCCTCGACGCTCTCGAGCAGGAACGAATGCGGCCCGCGCGCGATCTTGAGATAGGCCGACACCGGCGTTTCGAGGTCGGCGTTGACCTCGCGATAGACCGGTATGAGGTTGCCCTTGCCCGAGGCTGCGAGCCGCCGGAACTCATCGAGTGTCGGATGATACGTCGCCATCGATGCTCCTTGGGGCGCCGGCGGCCACGCGACGCGGGTTCACGGTGACCGGGGCACCCATCGTTGGCGGCGAGATGGCCGTTAAAACAAAACACCCCGCCAGCCTTTTGCAATCAAAAGGGGCGGGGCATCCCACGGTGCCACCCTTTATTCTCCCAGCGAGGAACCGCCGGGACTCGTTCGGCACGTCCTCACGCAAGGAGTATGCCTACCGTCTGTATCGGGACGGACCCGGTGGAGTCTACTGGCGCCGCCGGAGCGGGCGTTCGATCCACGGCTTGGGGGCCCATTCGGCTCGCTGCTCAGGATGCCGGATCGCACCAACCCCGGCTCTCTGCGATCCCGCTGGCGAGCGTACTCTTCCCCGTCAACGCCGCGATTTCCACCACTTTAGCACAACCCGCGACAGCGGGCAACCGGCGTGCACCCTCGTGGGCCGCGTCGTGGCCTCGCGAGACGCCAACGCGAAACTCGCGCGCGATGCAGCATCCACGTCGTCAGGCCCATGGCGAGAAGAGGCTGTGCTCCGCGGCGAAGAGTGTCGCCGCGGCTCGTGTCGATACGTCAATCTTCTCGTAAATGTGAAGCGTGTGTTGCTGCACCGTCCGAGGCGAAATAGTTAGCTGGGCGGCGATCTCCTTATTCGTCATCCCCCCTCCGACCAGCCGGAGGACCTCGATCTCGCGGTCCGTGAGCCCAGCGGGATAGGCTATCGTCTTGCGTGATGGCTTGTCGCCCGCGATATCGAGCACCGCGGTCGCCACCCGCGCGTCAAACAAGCCCCGCCTCACCCCGTCGCGGAGCTGGCTAGCCGCGAGGTCGCGACTCAAGGCTGGACGATAGGGCTTCTCACGTAGCGCGCCTTCGTACCAGTTGGCGACCGCGAGCAGCCGCGTCTCGATACCGAGGCTCGGCCCGGTGAGGCCGTGAGGGTAACCCGAGCCGTCGAGCCGCTCGTGGTTACTTGCCCCCATGCGTCCCAGCGGCGCGAGCGCGGGAGATGCCGACAAGATACGCTCGGTGTAATAGGCGTGGCCGCGCACCCGCTCCCGCTCGCCTTGATCCAAGGGCCCCGCCTTGTGCAGCATGCCGGCTGGCAGATTTGCGTCGCCGAGGTCGTGGAGCAGGGCGGCGACCTCGACCTGCTCGATCGCGAGGGGCGGCATGCGGAGCGCCCGCCCCGCTTCCACCACGAGCCGCGCGGCTCCGCGCGCGTGTCCGAGCGAAAACGGCGATTTCAGGTCGGAATAGTCACCCAGCACGCGCGCAAGGTCCACCAACTCCGTCGCCGGTAGGAGGCGGGGAGCGCCAGGCTCGGCAAGCATGGCGCTTGCCCACACCGACTCGGTATCGAGCCATCCGGCGACTGCCTTGCGCGTGAACACCGGCAAGATGTCCGGATCGAATTGCTTGCCGGATCGACGCGCCAGCAGCGAACGCAACTCTTCGGCGTCGAGTGCGTGCGCGTTCGCGACGACCGTTTGGGCGAAGTCCAGCACCCGCGCGGCTGCCGGTATGGCCTCGGCCCGCAGGCCTTTCAGCCCGCCGTCATCCCAACGCTCGTGGTAGGCGTCGACGACGGTCGTGACCGGCTCCGACATGCCAAGCCGGCGCGCCAACTTCACCCCTACCTCACAGTGGGACTTGAGCACCGCCGGCGCGAGCCTCGGCCCGCGCTCAATGAACGACCGCACCGCTTGGTCCCGCCGTGCCGGTGAAAGCTGCCTCCCCAACCCGTGCTCCAGCCGAGGGCCCAAGTCGGATGGATCGTGCAGGTCGGCCGCGAGCAAGAGGGCGCGAAGTTCCAGATCGTCGCCGCTGAAGCTGGATTCCTCGAGCGACGTCGAAAGGCATCCGACGAAGCGCAGTAAACCACCCCAGTAGACACAGGCGAGATCGGGCGTGGAGAGTCCCATCTCGCGGCCCAAGCCCATTGCCAGCAGGGTGCAACGCAGCGCGGTTTCCAAGGGCTGGCTGTTGCCAAGGTCCGTCGCGAGGAAGAGTGAGCCCACGATCTCGGCGAGCCGGATGGGGCCGGCGCCGCTTGGGGCGTCGTCGCCGGAGATATGAGCCATTTGGCGCATGTGGGTCCACCTGTGCGCAATATAGCGTAGGCGCCAGCAAATCCTGGGAGAATGACGATGAACGACAACAAACAGGCGGTGATGGAGATTTACGCGGCATTCGGTAAAGGAGACGTGGACGGCATCCTCAGGCAAATGGCGTCGGACGTGCAGTGGGAGTACGCCTGGGCGCAAAGCCCGGTCCCCTGGTTGGCTCCGGGGACCGGACCCGGTCACGTCGCGCGGTTCGTTGGCGCCTTGACGCAGGGGTGCGCCATCGAGAAGCTGGAGGTCAAGCGCGTGCTGGCCGAAGGCGACCTTGTCGTTGCGCTGGTGGATGTCGACGGTGTCGTGCGCAGCACGGGCAAGCGCATCGTCGAAACGGATGAGCCGCACATCTGGTACTTCGACGATCGAGGCCGTGTGCGAAAGTTCCGCCACGCGGCGGACACCTATCAGCAGGCGCGGGCATTGCAACCGGCATAGCGCGCTATCGCCGGCGCGAGCGGGCCGGCGAGCCACTCCACGGTGCGACACCGTCCCCTGGGGCGGCGGGAGCGGAACCGTTGGTCTATTCCATGGCTCGCGCCCGCTATACTCCGGGCATTCCAACCACAGGAGTGGCAATGACCACGCAACGCAAGCGCAAGGAACTCATCTCGATCCCCGGCGTCAACCTGCCGGCGGGCAATGTCGTCGGCATCAAGGCGGGCGGCCTCCTCTGGTACTCCGCATTGCGGGCCGACGGCGCCGATGTGAAGGAGCAGGCGCGCAATGCGCTGGCGGCGCTGAAGCGCAACCTGGAAGCCGCGGGCGCGACACTCGACGATGTCGTCAAGGCGACGGTCTACTTCCAAGACATCGCCGACCGCCTGCCGTTCCACGAGGTGTGGATGGAACACTTCAGTGGCCCGGAGTATCCAGCGCGCATCGTCGTGCAAGTCGCCGACGCCAGCATGCGGCCGGGGGGTGGCTCGCAGTTCGCCATCGACATCGTCGCGCTGGCGCCCGAAAGCTGCCGCTGCCCCCAGCGCTCGTAATAGGTGATCTCCTCCAGCGGCAGGCGCTTCTGATTGGAACGCGCCTGCTCTGGCTGGGGATAGCCGAACGCGATCGCCAATGCGACGTGGTGCCCCGGCGGCAGACCCAGTACCTTCTTCGCGTACTCGGCGTTGTGCGCCACCACGGGGCATGAGGCCACGCCGTCGGCCCAGGCGGCCAGCATCATGTTCTGCGCCGCGCGGCCGGCATCGAAGCCGAGATGGGTGTCGGGCATGACGATGGCAATGACCATGGGCGCCGAGGGCACATGCGTCATGAAGTTGCCGGACCCGGAGAATTCCATCTTCCGCTCCGGGTCCTTCAGGACGACGAAGCGATAGGGTTGGTCGTTCTTCGACGAGCCGGCCATTCGCCCGGCCTGCAAGATGCGGTGCTCGACCTCCGCCGGGATGGGTGTATGGAGGTAGCGCCGCACGTCGCGCTTGCCGACGATGGCCTTGTAGGCGTCCATGCTCATCTCCTAGCGCGAGTCGTTGGACGCGCCAAGCGGCACCGCCGCCGCGTGCGAGGCATGTGGAGCCGGGGAGCCAGGGACGTGCCCGAAAAAGTCGCTTACCGGACGCGCGGGATGTGGTTGGCGCCGTTGCTAATGGGTTCGTTGATGTACACGTCCCCATTGCGGATCTTGATGTTGAAGCCGCAGTCGGGGTTCGTGCAGACCCAAGCCTTGTACGTGATGGGGGCGCCTTGGCTACCGAAGTCGGACAGGGGAACTAGGTCGCCGGTATTGCATTTGCGGCACAATGGGTACGTGCTCTCCACGGACACCTCCTCCACACCAGGTTGAGCGGCGCGGATTGTAGCACCGACGCATTTTCCAACACAAGCATGGCGTGGCCGGTCACCTCGCCACCGCATGCTATATAATCGCCGCATTGGGGCGGTTAGCTCAGTTGGTTAGAGCGTCGCGTTGACATCGCGGAGGTCAGAGGTTCGAGTCCTCTACCGCCCACCACTCCGGAAATGGCAAGGCACGGCCGCGTCGGGGCGCCTTCCATTCCAATGACGTCAAGGCCTCGTCGCCGCTCCGGCTGGGCCCATCGCGGAACCGGCTGCTTTGTCCCGTGTGGCGCCGGAATGGCATCGCGGGGCAACTTGGCGGTTTAGCGACAATCACGAATCCTCGAAATTACGCGCGCATGGGGATGCTCAAGCGCCTCGCCGGCGTGCATGGATACGCAATGGGTCCAAGCACCGCTCACCGCCGTCTCATCGCCTCCGTCATCGTCGCGCTCGTGGCCGTGGCGCTCGCCGGGTGCGGCGCGTCTCCCACGGCCACGCCAATGAGCGTGCCCGCCTACAGCGGCGTGCTTGCCGCGAGCGAGTTCGCCGTGGGCGATAACCGCGTGCCGTTCGGCTTGCTGAACGTCGATGGCGAGATGCTGGAGCGGGCCAACGTCACGGTGCGGTTCCACCTGCTCCAGGGCGACGGCTCCGTGCCAAAGGACCAGGCGCGCGCCACGTACCGCGCCATTCCCATCGACACACCGCACACGCACGGCCCCGGCCAAACGGAGCTCGAGGTGCGGTTCCGCGGCATCTACGTCGTCGATTCGGTCCACTTCGACCAGCCCGGCATTTGGGCCGCGTCGTTCGAGGCGACGGACCACGGCGGCAACGCGGTCCCGACACGCCCCATGGCGCTGGAGGTTCAGGCGCGGCCGCGCTCGTTCGCCGTGGGCGATCGGGTGCCGCCCACCGACAACCTCACGATCCACGATGCGCCGTTCGCCGAGCTGTCGACGCGTCAAGTCGAGCGTGACAACATGCACGAGGTATCCGTGGCCGAGGCGCTGCGTCAAGGGCGGCCGTTCGTCGTCGTGTTCGCTTCGCCGGCTTTCTGCGTCAGCGCGATGTGCGGCCCTGTCACGGAGATGGTCGCGGATGTCGCGGCGCGGTACGAGGGCCAGGCGCATTTCATCCACATCGAGCCCTACGACCTGCGAGCGGCGCGAGAGCAGGGCAAGCTGTTGCCGGCGCCCGTGATGGACGAGTGGCGCTTGCAGACCGAGCCGTGGGTGTTCGTGGTGAGAGCCGACGGCACGGTGCGGGCGCGCTTCGAGGGCTTGGTGACCGCCGAGGAAGTCGACGCCGCCGTCGCCGAGGCGCTGGCTTCGCAGCCGGGCCGCTAGCCGAGGCCGACGCCCACGAGCCGCCCGATGCCGTAGGATGCGGCAACCGCCAGCCCGGCCAGCGCGACCATCTCGAATGCCTTTGGCAGCACGCGGGCGCCGGTGAGCGCTGCGCGCCACGCGCCTATGCCGAACAGGGCGAACGCCGTGAGCCCGACGGACACTCCGAGGCCTGCCATGCCGCCGGCGAAGGCAAACGGCAGCACCGGGAACGCCGCGGCGAACGCGAAAGCCAGTCCCATGATGACCGCGGAGAAGCCTGGCTTGGGCGCCTCGCCGGCGAAGCCGAGCTCCTCGCGCATCATCAGCTGAATCCACTGCTCGTGGTCGCGCGACACCGCCGTCACCACCTCGTCGAGCAGCGGGCCGGTGATGCCCTTCAGCCGGAATATCTGGCGCGTCTCGGCCAGCTCTTGGTCGCGCATGTGCTCGACCTCGTAACGCTCGCGGCGTTCCTCTGCTTCGCGGAACTCGCGCTCGCTCTTTGTCGAGACGTAGGCACCGAGGGCCATGGAGATGGCTCCCGCCACCAGTCCCGCCAGTCCCGCCAGCAACACCAGCTCGTTGTTGGACGTGGCGCCGGCCATGCCCGCGACGAGCGCAACGTTCGAGACGAGCCCATCGTTGGCGCCGAACACCACCTCGCGCAGCATGCCGCCCTCGGGGCGGTGGCGCTCCGAGCGGCCGCCGCCCCAGGGGATGAACACGCGACGCAGGCTGACGAGGGTATCGGCTATTCGCTGCACATCAGCCCCCCAACGAAGACCTCAAGCCCAGTGTATCCGAAGGCGACGCCGCGCACGGGCATTCGCCGACCGGCCTCGCGTCCCAGGGGTCAGCCGTGTTTCACGTTGCCGATGAAGATTTGGTCGCCTTCGATCTTCGTCTCGTAGGTCGCGATGGTGTGTGGCGCTCCGACGATAGCCTGGCCGGTTTCCGCGTTGAACGTCCATGCGTGCAGCGGGCACTCGACCACCCCCGCCTTGATCGTGCCCTCGCTCATGGGCCCGCCGGAGTGCGGGCAATAGAAATTGGTGACGTGGAATTTGCCATTGTCGTTGAACACGGCAACCGACTTGTTGCGCCACTTCCCGGCCTGCGGCCGGAACATGCGTCCCTCGCCCGGCCGCACGTCGCTGGTCTTGCACAGCGGGACGAAATCGGGCACTACCGCCTGACTCGACGTGACCATCGCTGCCTCCACGAGTGAGCTTGGCGCGGAGTCTAGCAGGATAGCGACGCGGAGGCACACCGGATTAATGCGGTCGAGGTCGCCTGCATGGCGGCCATGCGGTAGAATCGCAGCGCCAGACTTCGGACGGGGAGAGGGATCATGATCCAGCGCGCGCGCGAGCCGATGGACCGCAACCTTGCAATGGAGCTGGTCCGCGTCACGGAGGCGGCGGCCTTGTCGGCGTCGCAGCACATGGGCAAGGGCGACAAGGAACTGGTCGACCAGGCGGCCGTCGACGCGATGCGCTTCACGCTGGACAGCGTGCGCATGGACGGCATCGTGGTGATCGGCGAGGGGGAGAAGGACGAAGCGCCGATGCTTTACATCGGCGAGCGCATCGGCGACGGCTCCGATCCCAATGTCGACATCGCCGTCGACCCGGTCGACGGCACGACGCTGCTGTCGAAGGGACTGCCGGGCGCCATCTCCGCCATCGCGCTCTCCGAGCAGGGCACGATGCACGTCCCGCGCGAGGTGGCTTACATGAACAAGATCGCCGTCGGGCCCGACGCTCGCGACGCCATTGACATCGAGGCTCCGGTGTCGGTCAACCTGCGGAGCATCGCGCGCGCGCTCGGCCGCAAGATCGGCGAGTTGACCGTCGTCGTCCTAGACCGCCCTCGCCACGAGCAGTTGCTGAAGGAGATACGCGCGGCAGGCGCCCGCGTGAAGCTCATCTCCGACGGCGATGTCGCGGCAGGCATCCAGGCCGCCATGCCCGACTCCGGCGTCGACGTGCTGATGGGCATCGGCGGCACTCCCGAGGGCGTGCTGACGGCGGCGGCCATCCGCTGCGTGGGCGGCGAGATACAGTGTAAGCCGTGGCCGCGCAACGACGAGGAGCGCAAGCGCGCGCACGACGCGGGCCTGGACCTGAACCACGTGTACGTGACCGAGGAGCTGGTGTCGGGCGACGACGTGTTCTTCGCGGCCACGGGCTGCAGCACGGGCGAGCTGTTGCACGGCGTCCGCTACTTCACCGGTGGCGCGGAGACCTACTCGCTCGTGATGCGCTCGCGCTCCGGCACGGTGCGGCGCATCACGTCCGTGCACAATTTCAACCTCATCGACAAGGTGCGGGCGCGGCCTCGCAAGTAGTCACCGCGAAACGGGCTATCATCGGTGCGGGTATGCAACCCGCCCCTTTTCATGCCTGCTGGGAGGCGATATGAGCGCTATTGGCACGCCCCTGACCGCGACCGCGACGCGATTGCTGTTGCTCGGCTCCGGCGAGCTTGGCAAGGAGGTCGCCATCGAGGCGCAGCGGTATGGCGTCGAGGTCGTGGCGGTCGACCGCTACCCGAGCGCTCCGGCGATGCAGGTGGCGCACCGGGCCCACGTCATTTCGATGCTGGACGCCGCCGCGCTGCGAGGGGTGGTCGAGGCCGAGCGGCCCCACCTGATCGTGCCGGAGGTGGAGGCAATCGCGACGGATGAGCTGCTGCGGTTGGAGTCCGAGGGGTGGCGCGTGATCCCCACGGCGCGCGCGGCCCGGCTGACGATGGACCGCGAGGGCATACGGCGCTTGGCGGCCGAGGAGTTGGGCCTGAAGACATCCCCATACCGCTTCGCCGACAGCCTCGCCTCCTACCGCGCGGCGGTGGCGGCGATCGGCGTGCCGTGCGTGGTGAAGCCGATCATGTCGTCGTCCGGCAAGGGACAGAGCGTGGTGCGTGACGAGGCCGCCGCCGACGGGGCCTGGCATCATGCCATGGAGCAGGCGCGGGCGCGCTCGGCGAAGGTCATCGTCGAAGGCTTCGTGCCGTTCGATTACGAGGTCACGCTGCTCACGGTGCGCCACGCGGGCGGCACGTCGTTCTGCGCGCCCATCGGCCACTTGCAGATCGATGGCGACTACCGCGAGTCGTGGCAGCCGCAGCCGATGGCGGATAGCGCGCTGGACGAGGCGAAGCGCATCGCGAGGGCAATAACCGACGCGCTGGGCGGGCAGGGCGTTTTCGGCGTCGAACTGTTCGTCAAGAGCAACGATGTCTACTTCAGCGAGGTGTCGCCGCGACCGCACGACACGGGCATGGTGACGCTCATCTCGCAAGACCTGAGCGAGTTCGCCCTTCACGTGCGCGCGATCCTCGGTCTGCCGGTCGTCGCCATCGAGCAGTTCGGGCCGTCGGCGTCGTGCGCGCTGCTGGTCGACGGCACGTCGGCGCGGGTCCGTTACGAGGGCTTGAGCGAGGCGCTCCGCGAGCCCGGCACCGCATTGCGGCTGTTTGGCAAGCCCGAGGTGCAAGGCCACCGGCGCATGGGCGTCGGCCTCGCGCGCGGGCGCGACATCGAGGCTGCTCGGGCCAAGGCGCGCCGCGTTGTCGAGGCGGTGCGCCCCGTGTTGTGACGTTCGCGGAGCCCTCACGGACGTCGTCGTGGGCATCCGGCGCCACCCCGCCGCCGGTCGAGCGCCGACGCGGCGAGGGCCCGGCGCGACGCCGAGCCCTCGCATGATGACCAAAATGCCCCGACGGGACGTCAGCCCGCCGCGGCCGCCTGCTTTTCCATCGACGGGTCGTACTTGCCTTCACGGGCCGCGCTCGTGAGACGCGCGCGATGCAGGTACGCGGCCTGGGCGGCGGACACGTTCGCCGACTTGCCGCCCCACGCCTTCAGCGGCGCGGCTTGCAGGCCCCGACCGTAGGAATAGCTGAGCTGCCACGGCGCCTGCGCCTGCTTGGCCTGCGCGTTGATCGCCTGCAGGTTGGTCGTCGCTTCGTCGTCGCCCTGGCCGCCCGATAGGAACACGATGCCCGGTACCGCGGAGGGGACGGTGCGCGAGAACACGGCGATGGTCCGTTCGGCAACCAACTCGGGCGTCGCGCGGTTGGGCGCCTTGATGGCGGAGATGACCATGTTCGGCTTCAGCAGCATGCCTTCGAGCAGCACGCGTTGAAGGCGGAGCTGATTGAACACCTCGCCCAGCGTCATCTCGGTCACCTCGGCGCACCGGTCGATGCCGTGGTCGCCGTCCATGAGCACCTCGGGCTCGACGATCGGCACGAGGCCGGCCTCCTGGCTCAACGCGGCATAGCGCGCGAGCGCGTGGGCATTAGTCTCAATGCAGTACCAGCTGGGGATGTTGTCGCCGATGGCGATGACTGCGCGCCATTTGGTGAAGCGCGCGCCGAACTTGGCATACTCCGCGAGACGCTCGCGGAGCCCATCGAGCCCCTCGGTGATCGTCTCGCCGGGCGCGAACGGCAATGGCTTGGCGCCGGCGTCCATCTTGATGCCGGGCATCACGCCTTGGCTCGTGAGCAGCTGCACCAGGGGCGTGCCATCGGCGGCCTTTTGCTTGATCGTCTCATCGTAGAGAATCACGCCGCTGATGAAGTCCGCCGCGCCCTTCGCGCGGAACAGCATCTCGCGGTAGTCGCGGCGGTTCGCCTCGGTGTTTTCGACGCCGATGGAATCGAAGCGCCGCTTGATGGTGGACGTGCTTTCGTCCGCCGCCAAGATTCCCTTGCGAGGAGCGACCAGCTCGCGCGCGGTCGTCGTCAGGCTTTTCGCGTGGGGGTGCATGTCCGTGGCCATAATGCCCTCCTATGCGGTAATGGAGCCATGCGTTACGGTGCGCCTTATCATAGCCGCGCCGCGTAACGCATGGCTAGCGCTCGCCCGCCTCGCGGTGACGATGGGCTCCTCGTCGGTTCGTGTCGGATGAGGCCGTGCACGGACTGCGCCGCCCGCGCGGCCCGTCTCGTCAATTCTCCCCTCCCACGTGGGTGTCCATGGACAGTCTCGCCGTCGCGCTCCTCGCCTTCCTCGCCAGCGCCGTGGTGGTGATCGTCGCCGGCATGAACCTTGCCCGGCTTGGCGACGCGATATCCGACATTACCGGGTGGGGCAGGGCGTTCGTTGGCACCGTGCTCATCGGCAGCGCCACCAGCCTGCCCGAGCTGGTGACCAACGTCTCGGCGAACATCTTGGGCCTCCCCGGCCTGGTGCTGGGCAACATTTTCGGCGCCAACCTGTTGAACGTCGCCATCATCAGCGCCGTCGCGCTCGTCGCCGGCGTCCGCAATGTTTACGGCGGCGGGCAACGCGACACGTTGATGCTGTTCAGCCTCGCGCTGACGCTGGCGGTGATCGCGCTGGCGTTCAGCATCACCGGCGACACGGCGCTGGCCCACGGCAGCCTCGGCGGGGCGGTGCTCATCGTTGCGTATCTGGCCGGCACGTTTCTCGTATACCGCTTTCGCACGACCACCGTGCACATCAGCGGCGAACCGCCGGCTACCGAACGGCACGCGGGCAAGGTCTACGGCCAGTTCGCGCTCGCCGCCCTGGTCATCATCGTGTCGGCGCCGGTGCTCACGATCAGCGTCGACGCGATCGCCGACGCGACCGGCATCGCTCGCAGCTTCCTTGGCGTGCTGGCGGTGTCGATCGTGACGACGATGCCGGAAACGTCGGTCACTGTCGTCGCGGTGCTTCGCGGCTCATACCGTCTCGCGCTCGGCAACCTGTTCGGGACCAACGCCTTCAACTTGGCGATCCTGTTCTTCATCGACCTAGCGAGTGCGGATGCGCTGCTGGACGCGGCCGGGCCCGAGCACCTGGTGGTGGCCGGAAGCGGCGTGGCCTTGATGGTGACATCGCTGCTCACACTGATCAGTTCCCGGCTGCCGGCCCTGCGATGGGCGCGGGTGTTGCCGGTGGCATCGGTGGCCGCCTACCCGGTGCTGATGTTTTGGGTCTTCAGGCTGTCGCAGCAATAGGCGCCGGCCCGGCTACAATGGCCGCCATCAACCTGGAGGATGTGCCGTGCAAGTAGGAGTCTGCCTGCCTCACTACGGTAAGACGATGGAACCCGCCGGCATGCGCCAGTTCGCCGAGGCGGCGGAGTCGCTGGGGTTCGGCTCGCTTTTCGTGACCGACCACGTGATCATGCCCAAGGGCAGCACCACGCCCTATCTGAACGCCATGCTCGACCCGCTCGCCACGCTCAACTATCTTGCCGGCGTGACGTCGCGCATCCGCATCGGCACCAGCGTCATCATCCTGCCGTACCGCCACCCGGTGCTGGTGGCGAAGGAGGTCGCGACCGCCGACGCCCTGAGCGGCGGCCGGGTGATTTTCGGTGCCGCCGTGGGCTGGGCGGAGGAGGAGTTCCGCGCACTGAACGCCAACTTCGAGGAGCGCGGCGACGTTGCCGATGAGTACCTGCGCGCGATACGCGGCTTGTGGGCTGATCCAGATGCCGATTTCAAGGGCAGGTACGTGACGATCCAGGGGGTGCACTTTTCGCCGTCGCCCGCGCAAACGCCGCATCCGCCGGTGTGGATCGGTGGCAGCTCGAAGCGGGCGGGCCGGCGCGCGGTCGAGCTCGGCGACGCATGGCACGCGACGAACGTGACGGTGCCGCAGCTGCGGGAGGTCGCGACGCACATGCGCCACCTATCGATGATGCGCGGTCGCGCCAAGCCGCCGGCGTTGACGATGCGGATGCCGGTGTATCTCGATAGCCAGCCGCCGCAAGGCCGCGTTGGAGCATCGGGGGATGAGCGGTCGATCATCGAACAGACGCGCGCCTATGCCGAGGCGGGAGTGGAGCATGTGGTGTTCGCCGTGCCGGAGGTGGAGTTCAGCGTGGCGATGCGGCAGCTGGAGCGGCTGGGACGGGGCGTGCTGCCGGCCCTTCGCTAGGCGGGCTTGCCGTTAGCCGCCGCCCGCGCCTCGGCCTGTTCGATCTGGCGTTGCTTGCGCTCCTCCGCGCGCACGGTGACCGCCAACTCGATCAGGATGACACCCAGCAGAATGAACGAGCTGGGTATCCACATGATGAGGCCGGCAATCTCTTGGTCCTCGGCCGGCGTGAGGCCGTAGGCCGGCGCCGTGAGCGCGTAGGTGGGATACCACGGCGTGTCGGCGTGCGTGGCGAAGGCGCCGAACACGAACATGGGCACCATGACGATGAAGGTGTACGGCAGGCGCGCCAGGTACGACAGGGTGGAGCGCAATGGCGCCGGGTCGACGACGTTCCACCAGAAGAGGAGCGCGGTGGACCAAAACGCGAAGTGCTCCAACTGGTGGATCCACTCGTTGTGGAGGGCTGCCTCGTAGGCAGTGGGCGCGTGCCAGGCGAAGAGCATGGCGATGAACAGCGACCACGCGACGATGGGCTTGGTGAGCCACCGCAGGACGAAGCGGACCTCGCCCGCCCGCGCGACGGGGATCACCACGGCGCGGCGCGCTCCGCGCGGGATGCCGCGGAACAGGGGCAGCAGCGGGGCGCCGAGCAGGATGAGCGGCGGCGCGACCAGGGTGAGCAGCAGGTGCTGCGTCATGTGGGCGAGGAAGAGCTCGTCCGCCAGGTGGTCGAGCGGCGACAGCAGAGCGACGGCGACGGTGGCGATGCCCAGGTAGAAAGCCGAGAGCTGCGATTTGCCGTGGAGCGGGCGCTTGCCGGAGCGGGCCAGCGCGCGGTAGCCACGGAAATAGAGGACGCTCGCGGTGACGACCAGGGCCAGCACGAGCGGATCGAGCGTCCACCCCCAAGGGAGGACGGAGCCTCCGTTCGTATGTAGCGCGATCACGCCGCCCACCGCAACCCCCAGCCAATGTCAACACGTGCCGCCGGCGTCAGCGGGTGAGGTTCCCGAACACCGCCAGCAGCACGACGGCGATGCTGACCATGGCGATCATTGGAATCACGAACAGGGCCATGAAGCGCTTGTCGTCGAACTTGAGGTGCATGAAATAGCCGACGACCAGGGCGAACTTCGACAGCGATAGGGTGAGCAAGATCATCGCCATCAGCCAGGACGTGATCTCGAGGAAGAAAATGCCAACCTCGATCAGCGTGATGATGCCGAGGATGACGGCGATGGTGATGTATTGCCGCACGCCGGGGTGGCGTCCGTGCTCGGCTGCGTGGTCGTGGATGGTTGCCATGCGCTTCTCTCTTTTCGTCGCTAACTCAGCATACCAGCAACGGCGTGCGCGGCGTCGCTGGCTTCCACGCCGTATGCGCCGATGAGGTAGACGACACCGAAGATCACGATCCAGACGATGTCGACGAAGTGCCAGTAGAGGCCGGCGATTTCGACGTCGAGCGACGTGTCCTGGCGGACCTTGCCCTTGAACGACAGGAACACGAGCGACCAGAGCCAGAACACGCCGAACGTGACGTGGGCGCCGTGGAAGCCGGTCATGACCAGGAAGGTGCTGCCGAACAGGTTCGTGCGGGGCGTGAGGCCCAAGTGGGCGAACTCATAGAACTCGAACATCTGGAAACCGATGAAGATCATGCCGAGGACGGCGGTGGCCGAGAGCCATAGCCGCATGCCGCGGATGTTGCCGCGCTGAATGGCGGCGAGCGCCAGCACCATCGCCAGCGAGCTCATGAGCAGGACGAACGTGCTGATCGAGGTGACCGGGATGTTCAATATCTCTTCCGCGGGGCCGGTGAGACTCTGCCCGCGGTAGATCAGGTGCGTGGTGATCAGGGAGCCGAAGAACATGACGTCGGAGCCGAGGAACGCCCACATAAGGAGTTTCCGGTTGTTCAGCCCCGTCGATGTCCGGTGCTCGGGCACGCCAGCCAAATACTGCATCGAGTCCCCCTCTAACCCAAACGGTCGACGTTCCTAATGATGAGCGGCGGCGCCGTGCGCACCGTGGCCGTGCACGGGCTCGGTCGCGGGCTCCACGGCGAACCGGAACAGGGAGTAGAGCATGAGTACGCCGGAGGCCATCATAATGACAAGGCCCGGCAGGCTGGCCTGCTTCCAAATGAGCAACCCGGCGGCCAGCAGCGTGATGGCGCCGGCGAGGACCACGGGCCAGTAGGACGGCGACGGCATGTGAATCGCCCGCGCGTCGACGGGCGGGAGCGCCGGCGGGTCGATCGGGTTCGCGTCCTCGTCCCACAGCGGGTGCAGGCTGCGGACGGTGGGCACGACGGCGAAGTTGTAGACGGGCGGCGGGTTGGGGATGGACCACTCGAGCGTGGAGGCGCCCCACGGGTTCGTGGTCGTCACGCGAGGATTGTTGCGGAGGCTCGTCCATACGTTGTAGAGGAACACGAGAAGGGAGATGGCGATGATGAAGGCGCCGGCGCTTACGATCCCGTTCAACAGGTCCCAGCCTTGGTCGGCGCTGTAGGTGTAGATGCGGCGCGGCATGCCGAGCACGCCGAGGACGTGCATCGGCATGAACGTGAGATTGAAGCCGATGAGCATGATCCAGAAATGGACCTTGCCGATGCCTTCGCGAAGCATACGCCCGGTGAACTTGGGGAACCAGTAGTAGATGCCGGCCATGAGGCCGAACACGCTGCCACCGAAAAGCACGTAGTGGAAGTGCGCGACGACGAAATAGGAGTCCTGTTGCTGCGTGTCAACGGGCACGGATGCGTGCATGACGCCGCTGAGCCCGCCCAGCATGAACATGAGGATGAAGCCCAATGCGAAGAGCATGGGCGTTTGGAACCGGAGCGAGCCGCCATAGAGCGTCGCCATCCAGTTAAAGATCTTCACGCCGGTGGGCACGGCGATGGTCATGGTCGCGACGGCGAAGGCGCCGGTGGCCCAGGCGCCGAGACCGACGGTGAACATGTGGTGCGCCCAGACGCCGAAGCCCAGAAACGCGATGGCGGCGCCCGCGAATACCACGGTGGCGTAGCCGAACAGCGGCTTGCGCGCAAACGTGGGCAGCACGTCGGAGACGATGCCCATGGCCGGCAGAATGAGAATGTAGACTTCCGGGTGGCCGAAGATCCAGAAGAAGTGCTGCCACAGCAGCGGGTCGGCGCCGGCGGCCATGGCGAAGAAGTTGGTGCCGAAGAACCGGTCGAACATGAGCAGCGTGAGCGCGATGGTGAGGACGGGGAACGCGAAGATGATGAGGAAGGAGATGATGAGCGTCATCCAGACGAACACGGGCATCCGCATGAGCGTCATGCCGGGCGCCCGGAGGTTGAGGATGGTGACGACGAAGTTGAAGCCGGCGATGAGCGTGCCGAGGCCGAGCACCTGCAGGCCGAGCACCCAATAGTCGACGCTGGCGCTGGGCGTGAAGGTGTTGGCGGTGAGCGGCGCGTAGCCGAACCAGCCGGAATCGGGGGCGGCTCCCGCCAGGAAGCTGACGTTCATGAGCACGGTGCCGAACAGGAACAGCCAATAGCTGAAGGCGTTCAAACGCGGGAAGGCCACGTCGCGCGCGCCGATCATGAGCGGGATGAGGAAATTGAAGAACGCGGCTCCCGCCGGCATGACGACCATGAAGACCATGGTGGTGCCGTGCATGGTGAACAGCGCGTTGAACGTCTCCGCGCTGATCACGTTCGCGTCCGACGTGGCGAGCTGCGCCCGGATCGCCAGCGCCTCGAGGCCGCCAATGAGGAACATGATGAGCGCGGTGACACCGTAGAGTATCCCGATCCGCTTGTGGTCGACGGTCGTGATCCACGACCAGACGCCCGTAGGGGCGAGCGGCCGCTGGAGAATCCCGACTCTTGCTGTTGTTGCCATGCCTCTGCTCACCTCACTCGCTCCAAGCCTGCCTGCCGATCGCTAACGGGCCCCGGGAAGGGTATCCCGGTCTACTCCACGCGCATGCTTTCCAGGTACGCGACCAGCGCGTCGACCTGCTCGTTCGTCAGGTGCCGGGGGTCGTCGGCCGGCAGCGTGCCGAACGAGGGCATGAAGCGCGGCTCGTCCGGAATGGGCTTCATGGACCGCAGGTCGTAGATCCACTGGTGCAGGTTCTCCGGCGTGTTCTCGAACACGCCCGCGCCAAGGGTGTCCCGCGAGCCGAAGCGCGTCAGATCGGGGCCGAGCTGGCCTTGCGCTATCGTGCCCGCGATGGCGTGGCAGGCGATGCAGCCGGCCGCGCCGAAGAAGAGCTGCCGGCCCTCCTCGGCCAAGCCGCCGACGGGCGCCGGAGGCGTCTGGAGCGCCTGCACCCAGCGGTTGAAGTCGCCTTGCGATAGGACGTGCACGCGGAACCGCATGAGCGCGTGCGCGGCGCCGCAGAACTCCGCGCACTGTCCGTAGAAGGTGCCGATCTCGAACGGCGTGAAGGACTCGAGGCGATTGACGCGGTTCGGAATGGCGTCGGTCTTGCCGACCAGCTTGGGCACCCAGAAGGAGTGGATCACGTCGTTGGATTCGAGCGTGATCGCGATTTCGCGTCCAACGGGGACGAATATCTCGTTGGCGGTCCGAAGCGCCCCACCGTTCGGGCCGATGTCCTCGTATTCGACCTCCCACCACCACTGGTGCCCGACCACGCGAATGTGCAGCGCCTCATCCCGCGGGGGGCGCGCGGCGCCGGCGATGCCGATGATGGTTGGAATGGCGATGATGACCAGCACGAAGATGGGCACGAGGGTCCACCCGATCTCCAGCAGGTTGTTGCCGTGGATCTGTCGCGCTTGCACGCCCGGCCGCGCGCGGTAGCGGACGATGAGGTAAAGCGTGCCGAACAGCACGCCGCCGCCAACGATGCTCGCCGCGACGATCAAAAATATGTAGAGCGACATGACGCTCTGCGCGCGGTCGGAGGCGGGGGCGAAGTTGTTCTGGGGGACGGTGCAGGATGCGATCGCCACGAGCATGGCGAGCAGCAGCGCCGGGATGAATAGTGTCCTGAGCAAGCCTCGCGTGCGCGCCATGTTCACCCTGCCCTTGACATCCGCGGAAGTCACTTCCAAGACTCCACCAGCCGCTTGTTACGGATATCACAAGACCCTGGGACGGTCAATACGGAAGGGCCTCCAGCTGCCTCGCGTTCGACGGGGCGGCTCACGCGGGCCCTAACACGGGAGGGGTCGACGGACCGTCGGCGGGCCGGGGCGATGGCTTGCGCGCCAGCAGTATGGCGCCGGCCGCGGCGGCGCACGCGCCCATGGCGATGAACCATGTGAGCACGTAGTCGCCGGTGAGGTCGCGCAGCGTGCCCGACAAGGGCGCTCCAAGCGCGCTGATGGCGAGCGTGGCCGGCATGGCCGCGCCGCGGATGCTGCCAAGGTTGGCGCGGCCGAAGTAGGCAGGCCACATGTGGTTCTGCAACACCTGACCCGTGGCGATGCCGGTGCCGAACAGCAACATGCACAACGTCATCATCCAAACGTTGGTGGTGAGCAGCGCCGTGACGAAGCAGCCGACCAGCGCGAGGAAGGCGGCCGCGCCGACGTGTCGCGGGTTGAGCTTGTCGAGCATGAAGCCCGCCGAGATGGCGATGGTGCTGGACGCGATGGCATCGGCGACGAGGCTGAACGACGCGACGGCAGGGTCGATGCCGCGCTCGACGAAGTAGGGGATGCGGAACGAGGATATGGTGCTGGTGCAAAAGGTGAGGAGACCGAAGACGACGGCGAGCGTCCAAAACACCGGACGGCGCGTCGCCTCCTGTCTCGTCCATGGGTGCTCGTCGCCGCGCGATGGCATCGCGCCCGGCGCGGGCCGCGAGGGCGCGGCGGCGGCCCCGTCGGGCAGATGGCCCATGTCTTCCGGCTGCTTCCGCAGGATGACGATGGCGATGAGCACGATGAGGCCGCCCCCGACGGCGCCGAGCAGCGCCCACGCCGCGCGCCAGCCAAACGCGTCGACGAGCCATTGGGTGGTGGGCCCGGAGACGCCGATGCCGATGGGCACGCCGGCGAACGCCCATGCCATGGCGCGGCCGCGCTGGCGGATGAACCAGCGGGCGATGGGCACGCTGGTGTAGAGGTTGGCGCCGCCTTGAAGCCCCACGAGGCCGACGACGGCGAACAGGATGACGATGTGCCATCCCGTCTGCGCCGCGCCGAGCAGCATGGTGGCGCCACCCATGATGAGGCCGGCGACGGCGAGCGGGATGCGCGGGCCGAAGCGGTCGAGGGCGCGGCCTATGACGAGGCCGGAGAGCGCGAACCCGGCAAGGCGCGCCGTCTGCGCCCAGCCGAACGGCGCCGTGCCGATGCCCAACTCGTCGCCCATGGGCTTGATGAAAACGCCCACATTGGCGCCGAGCATCATGGTGATGACGAAACCGACGAGGCTGGTCGCGGCCACGATGATCCAGCCATAGAACAGCCGAGGCCGCGGTTGGGCGGCGGACATCATGGCGCACGACCCCACAAGGTACGGCTGCCGCGACTATACCACCATCCACGGCCGCCGCTTCCCTTGCGCGGCGGCCGCCGGCCGATAGACTGTCGCCGTGCCACCACTGCTGCCGAACACGATTTATCTTGGCGACAACTTGCCGTTGCTGGCGGGGGCGCCAACCGCCAGCATCGACCTGATCTACATCGACCCTCCATTCAACACCGGCAAGGTGCGGCGGTACGAGCGCATCGCGGTGACACGCGCCGCCGACGGCGACCGCGTCGGCTTCGGCGGCCGGCGGTACGCCACCAAGCGCGGCGGGGCGATGCGCTTCGTGGACGAGTTCGATGACTACCTGGCGTTTCTGGAACCTCGGCTGCGCGAAGGCCACCGGCTGCTGAAGCCCACCGGCTCGTTTTACCTGCACCTCGACTATCGCGAGGTGCATTACGCCAAGCTGCTAATGGACGCCATCTTCGGCCGCGACCGCTTCCTCAACGAGATCATCTGGGCATACGACTACGGCGGTAGGCCCAAGGGGCGCTGGCCGGCCAAGCACGACAACATCTTGTTCTACGCGAAGGACCCGGAGCGGCACACCTTCAACCAGGACGCGATCGACCGCATCGCCTATATGGCGCCGGGGCTTGTGGGGCCGGAGAAGGCGGCGCGCGGCAAGCTGCCGACCGATGTGTGGTGGCAGACGATCGTGCCGACCAACGGCAAGGAGCGGCTTGGATACCCCACGCAGAAGCCCGAGGCGGTCTTGCGGCGGATCATCGCGGCTTCGTCGAACGCCGGCGACGTGGTGCTGGACTACTTTGCCGGCAGCGGGACGACTGGGGCCGTGGCACGGGAGCTGGGGCGGCGTTTCGTGCTGATCGACGACAACCCACAGGCGCTGGAGGCGATGCGGCGGCGCTTCGCCGGCTGCGGCGACGTGCGCTTCGAAGGGGTTGGCCCTTTGGACCGCTCGGCAGGCCACGGCCTGCTGGAATAGGCGGCGGAGCGCATGGTGCCGGCGGCGTTGGGCGCTTGACCGTTACGCCTCCAGAACCTATACTATACATAAAACCAACGGACTCCCTGCTTCGCATTCATTGCCGTGCGTCACGCCAAGCTGGCCGGCGTCGGTTTGCCTTTGGGGAATGAGCGAGCGGTGCGAAGCGGGACGGCTATAGGTCATAATGGCCTGCCGTGGGAAGACGAGCGAACCGTGGGAGGGCCACGGAATTTGCTTGACATCCCTGAGGGTGATGCCTATACTTTCTTTTTGCTGGCTTACAGCAATGGGAGATGCGTAGAGCGTTGACCACTGTGTTCCATAGTAGAACCAGGTAAGGGCTAAGCGCGAAATCGCCGTAGAGGCGGTGGCGCGGGCAACCCGCCGCCGCCTTTGCACGTTAACAAGGGAATATCGAGCGAGTAACACGAGCAAGGTTGATCGTGGGTCAAGTTATTAAGGGCTCACGGAGGATGCCTTGGCGTTAAGGGCCGAAGAAGGGCGTGGCTTGACTGCGAAAAGCTCCGGCTAGCCGTCTAGCAGGCTTAACCGGAGATACCCGAATCGGGCAACCGCCCTGAGAGAAACTCAGGGACTCCCTGCTGAACACATAGGCAGGGTAGAGGTAACCGGGGGAACTGAAACATCTAATTACCCCGTGGAAAAGAAAGCAAAAGCGATTCCCCTAGTAGTGGTGAGCGAACGGGGAGCAGCCCAAACTTGCGTGGCTTCACGGCCTGGGGGCCCATGCCATACAGGGGTTGTACGAGCGTCAGTCCCGACCCCAGTTGGGACGCGGAGTTACCAATCCATCATCTAGTCGAGTGTGTCTGGAATGACCGGCCATAGAGGGTGAAAGCCCCGTAGGCGAAAGGTGATGGACTCCGGACGAATTCGTGAGTACCACCGGACACGTGGAATCCGTTGGGAATCTGGGGAGACCACTCTCCAAGGCTAAATACCCTTAACGACCGATAGCGAACAAGTACCGTGAGGGAAAGGTGAAAAGCACCCCGGAAGGGGAGTGAAATAGATCTGAAACCGTGAGCCTACAAGCGGTCAGAGTCCCGATTTATCGGGATGATGGCGTGCCTATTGAAGAATGATCCAGCGAGTTACTCCTGCGCGGCAAGGTTAAGGGATAGAGACGTCCCGGAGCCGAAGCGAAAGCGAGTCTTAATAGGGCGACAAGTCGCGCGGGGTAGACCCGAAACCGGGTGAGCTACCCATGGTCAGGGTGAAGCTCCGATAGTCTCGGAGTGGAGGCCCGAACTGGTGGACGTTGCAAAGTCCTCAGATGAACTGTGGGTAGAGGTGATATGCCAACCGAACTCGGAGATAGCTGGTTCTCCCCGAAATGTATTGAGGTACAGCCTCTCGGGTGACGGACGGAGGTAGGGCTCTGAATGGGCTAGGGGCCGTGAGGCTACCAAACCCAATCAAACTGCGAATGCCGTTCGATCGATGCCGAGGGAGTGAGACCGTGGGGGATAAGCTCCATGGTCGAGAGGGAAACAGCCCAGACCACCAGCTAAGGTCCCGAAATGCAGACTAAGTGTCAAAGGAAGTTTGGCCACATAAACAGCCAGGAGGTTGGCTTAGAAGCAGCCACCCTTTAAAGAGTGCGTAATAGCTCACTGGTCGAGTGGTCATGCGCCGACAATTTACCGGGGCTCAAGTCTGCTACCGATGCTGTGGCTTTCCCGATTCGTCGGGAAGGGGTAGGGGAGCGTTCCCAGGGCGACGAAGCCGCGTCGTGAGGCGTGGTGGAGCGCTGGGAAGTGAGAATGCTGGAATGAGTAGCGTATAAGATGCGTGAGAACCGCATCCGCCGAAAGTCCAAGGTTTCCTACGCAACGTCAGTCGTCGTAGGGTTAGCCGGTCCTAAGCTGAGGCCGCAAGGCGTAAGCGATGGAATGGCGGTCAATATTCCGCCGCCACTTACGGATCGTTTTAAGGCTAAGGAGGGGTACGGGAAGCTAGGCGGATCGCACCCACTGGACATGGTGCGTTCGAGCCTGTAGGCCATCCCGGGATAGGCAAATCCGTCCCGGTGGGCTGAGGGGTGAGACAACTCTAGGGTTCGCCCTGGGGGAGTCCGTCGAGGCTATGCCGGCGAGAAAATCTTCGTAGCTAGAGCCGTGAGTGTCCGTACCGCAAACCGACACTGGTGGACTGGTGGAGCACACTAAGGCGGACGGGTGAACCTTCGTCAAGGAACTATGCAATCTAGCTCCGTAACTTCGGGATAAGGAGTGCCCTGGAACATGTAGGCCCTCGCGGCCGAAGCGTTCTGGGGTCGCAGCGAAGCGGCCCTGGTGACTGTTTAACACAAACACAGGTCCCTGCTAAAGTCGCAAGACGACGTATAGGGGCTGACGCTTGCCCAGTGCCGGAAGGTCAAGAGGAGAGGTTCACGCCTTGAATCGAAGCCCCGGTGAACGGCGGCCGTAACTATAACGGTCCTAAGGTACCGAAACCCCTTGTCGGGTAAGTTCCGACCCGCAGGAAAAGCGTAACAACTGGGGCGCTGTCTCGACGGAGGGCCCGGTGAAATTGAAGTGCGAGTGAAGATGCTCGTTACCCGCGCCAGGACAAAAAGACCCCATAGAGCTTTACTGTAACCTGACATTGCTCCGGTGATTGTGATGTGTAGGATAGGTGGGAGGCTGTGAAGCATGGGCGCTAGCCTGTGTGGAGCCAACGTTGAAATACCACCCTTCGCTGTCGCTGGATCTAACCCCTGATCAAGCAGGGGGACCGTGTCTGGTGGGCAGTTTGACTGGGGCGGTCGCCTCCTAAAAGGTAACGGAGGCGCCCAAAGGTCTCCTCAGGGCGGATGGAAATCGCCCGTCGAGTGCATTGGCACAAGGAGGCTTGACTGTAAGGCCTACAAGCCGAGCAGAGACGAAAGTCGGGCAAAGTGATCCTACGGTCCCGTGTGGAAGGGCCGTGGCTTATCGGATAAAAGCTACCTTGGGGATAACAGGCTGATCTTGCCCAAGAGTTCACATCGACGGCAAGGTTTGGCACCTCGATGTCGGCTCGTCCCATCCTGGGGCTGAAGAAGGTCCCAAGGGTCCGGCTGTTCGCCGGTTAAAGGGGCACGTGAGCTGGGTTCAGACCGTCGCGAGACAGGTCGGTCTCTATCCGGCGTGGGCGCAGGAAGTTTGAGAGGGGCTTTCTCTAGTACGAGAGGACCGAGAAGGACAGACCTCTGGCGTTCCGGTTGTTCTGCCAAGAGCATTGCCGGGTACCTATGTCTGGTTCGGATAACCGCTGAAAGCATCTAAGCGGGAAGCCGGCCTCAAGATGAGACTTCCCATCCCATAAGGGAGTAAGGCCGCAGGAAGACTACCTGCTTGATAGGCCGCATGTGGAAGCGTCGCAAGGCGCGAAGCTAAGCGGTACTAATCGGCCGAGGGCTTGACCTACATTTTTCTTCCCGTCTCTGGTATTCGCTCGATATCCCTTGTTAGCGCGCAAAGGCAACGCGCCCGCCGCGCATCTCCAGCCGACGATCGCCATAGGTGCGGGGCGGCGTCCCGCCACGTCGGGACGGCCCGTCGGGCTCATGACCCGAGGCGCATGCCCCAACTAGCGACCCGGTGCGGGGTGGAGCAGTGGCAGCTCGTCGGGCTCATAACCCGAAGGTCGTTGGTTCGAATCCAACCCCCGCTACCAACCGGCAAACCAAGCGTCCCGCAACACCGTCGCGGGACGCTTCTTTTTTGCCTCGCGTCGGCCGGCCGCCTCACGCGGCCATCCTGCGGGAGCGCCACGTGACGCCTGACGCCACGTCCAGCGGTTCCGACGCGAGTTCCACCCGGCGCGAGGTCGCCACCGCGCGACGCCCTGAACGACGGGACCCCCCCCCCCCCCCCCCCCGCCGC
>Ga0194132_10002257_pt1 | contig 36786 bp, 31 predicted proteins | sample TA2KigOf80mmetaG_FD_148612 | JGI IMG/M metagenome (GOLD analysis project Ga0194132, IMG submission 148612) | Freshwater microbial communities from Lake Tanganyika, Tanzania - TA2015054 Kigoma Offshore 80m | ecosystem: Environmental > Aquatic > Freshwater > Lake | place: Tanzania: Lake...
AACCGTTCGACCGTGGTCGGGACCTCATCCGGGTGCGAAAATCGTTGCGGACCACCCTTCGCGGGGGTACTTTGTGGCCGCACGGCCGATTTGCGTTTCCAGAGGCGTTCATCTGGGAAAGATCGGCTCATGGCTCTGAGCCTCGGGGCCTCGCTGGTGCTGGTTCTGATCGGCCTCGCGGTACCGGCGCTCGAGCGCGGGGCCGCCGACTTCGTCCGGCGCATCGACCTAAACGAGGCGTTCCTCCAAGGGATGTTGGGGTTCTTGCTGTTCGCGGGCGCGCTCCACATCCGGCTCGACGAACTCGCCTCGCGCAAGTGGACGATCCTGACGCTCGCCACCGTGGGCGTCGTCGTCTCGACGGTCGCGGTCGGGCTGATGGCGTGGGGGCTGCTGCACGCGGTCGGCATCCCGGCCCGGCTCGTGTACTGCCTTATGTTCGGCGCGCTCATCTCGCCCACCGATCCTATCGCGGTGATGGCCATCCTAAAGAGCGCCGGTGTCCCGAAGGACACCGAGATCAAGATCGCCGGCGAGTCGCTGTTCAACGACGGCGTCGCGGTCGTGGCGTTCTTGGGCCTGTTCGAAATCGCCACCGGTACGGTCGGGTTCGACCCCGTTCACCTCACCAAACTGTTCCTGTGGGAGGCGGTCGGCGGCGCGCTCGTCGGGTTCGCTCTCGGCTGGATCACCTACCGCATGTTGCGCTCGGTCGATCACTATCAGGTGGAAGTGCTGCTCTCACTGGCGCTGGTGGCCGGCGGGTACGCGCTGGTGAACCGGCTCCACATGTCCGGCCCCATCGCGATGGTCATCGCCGGCCTACTGATCGGCAACCTAGGCCGGGCCTACGCCATGTCGCAGACCACCATCGAGCACGTCGACACGTTCTGGGAACTGCTCGACGAGATCCTGAACGCGGTGCTGTTCGTGCTGATCGGCGTGGAGGTGCTGGCGCTGGCGTTCACCGGGAAGCTGCTGCTGATCGGGCTGGCGGCGGTCCCCGTCGTGCTGCTGGCCCGATTGGTGTCGGTGGCCCCGCCGATCGCGCTGCTGCGGAAGCGCGGCCGGTTCCCGCGGTACACGATCCGGGTGCTCACGTGGGGCGGGCTGCGCGGCGGCATCTCGGTGGCACTGGCCCTCTCGATCCCGCGCGCGGTCAAGGGCGAGCCGGTCGCCGAGCGCGACGCCCTGCTCGCCATGACCTATGTGGTCGTGGTGTTCTCGGTGCTGGTGCAGGGGCTGACGCTGGGGCCTCTGGTGAAGCGCTGGATGCGGTTCCGGCCCCACGGCCCCCGCACCCCGGCCGCGTGAGTGCCGGGTCAGAAGCGGTAGCGCAGCTCGAACCGGGTCGTGTCGCGCGCTAGGTACTTGCCGGTGATGCCGTGCTGCCAGCCCACGCCCACGTCGAGCACGTCGCCGAAGAACAGCCGGAACCCGGTGCCGAGGTGCGCGCTCGTCCGCTTCGCCAAGCGTTGGGAGCCGAGGACTGGGTCCGTGAACAGGCCGTCCTGGAACGAGATGCCCGTTGTTTCCACCGTGCCAATCAGTTGCACGTCCTTGATCGGCTGCCACCACATGTGGTTGATGCTCGCGGCCCAGCGCAGGTGCGCGCCTTGATAGTCGTTGTCGCCGCCGAGCGGGATCCACTCGACCACCTGCGCCTGAAGGTACGTCTTGGGCGCGGCGCGCAGCCCGAAGTTCAGGCCCGGTTCCAGCGCGACGTGCCCCGTGCCCAGTCCCTTCGTCGGCACGCCGATCGGGATGTACGTCCGCATCTGGAACCCGAACAGCGCCAGCTCGCTGTCGAGCAGCATCGTCTTGGCGGTGACGGTCATGTCCGCGAACCCGGCCCCGTCCTGGCCGAACGGGGTGCTGTTCACCGACCGGTACGGCGCGGCGATCTGCACCCCGGTCGCGCCCATGCCGATCTCCGTGACCAGCATGAACTCGTGCGCGTCCACGTACGGGATGCTCCGCAGCGGGGCGTTCGCGCGCGGGCCTTTGCCGTTGCCGTCGCCGCGGGCGAAGAAGAACTCGCCGCGGTCCGGGTAGGCGTAGTGGTTCATGTGGTCCCAGCGGAACCGGGTGCTCGTCTTGGGCCGCACCGCGTCCACGAAGAACGCGGCGTCGGCCAGCGGCTCCCACTTCGGCTGGTAGCACGGGTCCGGGCAGACGACGCTCGAATAGATCAGGCCGATGACGCGGCCCGCGGCGGTCTTCGCGGGGAACGGCTCGCACCGCCCGCCGCGGCACGGCGGGTCGCCGCACGCGCTGCAACTGCCGTAGCTCGCGCCGTGCGTGCAGAGGTTCCCGTCTACCAGCTTCGTGAGCGCGTCGAACGTCGCCGGTTTGCCGTTCAGTTCAATGGCCACGGGCGCGGACTGAAGCGGCGGCAGTTCGGCCGGCGGAGGCGGTTTCACCTCCACCGCGGGCGAATCGCTCGTGCGCGCGGCCGACGGCAGGAACGCCTTCGACTTCACCGGCGGCGGCAGCGGGGCGTCGGGCACGGTCGGGATCGGCGGCAGGAACTCGCCGGGCGGAGCCGCGGGCTCGACCGGCTTCGCCGGCTCGTGCGGTTCCGGCGCGGGCCGGAGCGGGATCGGGCCGGGCGGCTCGGTCACGGGCGGGAGGCTCACGGGCCGGTCGTCGTCGCGGGTCAGTCGCGGCGCGCGCGCGGTGCGCGCCGCGGCGCTGGCGCGGATCGTCCCGGCCGCGACCCACGTGGAATCCAGATCGTCCGGCGGCGGAACGGCCGCGGTCGAGGTGAGCAGGTCCGCGGCCTTCGCAGTGGGCAACGGGAGCGGCAGCGGAACGGCGACCGCGGGCGCGCGCGCGGCGGGCGGAACGTCGGGCGTGGCCGCGCGCACCAAGGTCACTTCCGGCGGCTTCAACTTGGCGAGCGCGAACGGTTCGCGCGGCTCCGCGACGGCACTGCCGGGGCGCGCTCGGCCCCAGTCTGCTGCGGCAGGTGGCACCCGGCCGCGAGCAGCACGAGCGCGACGCGCGAACTGCGAAGCAGGCGACCGCCCATCGCGCCCCCGCGCCGGCCCACGTCGCTCCCCCGGTCGCGCGACTGGGCGCCTTGAGCAGCGTCCTCTTGTTTTCGGCGCGCCGCGCTCGCGACCTTGACGCTTGTAGCGGTTTGGCGCGCCGATTCCGGCGCGCGACACTTGCCCAAGTTGCCCACAGCGCGCGACCGCGCGAACCGGCAGATTCCGTGAAGTCATCGGGCCGCGCCGCCCGATGAACGACGGTGGCGCAATAGCGGAGGGCTTCGCATGACGGCGCGTGCGGAGGTACTGATGGTGGCGGTCGCCTGCGCGCCGGCGCACGCGCAACCGACGCTGCCCGGTGCGCCGGCGCTGCCCGGTGGCCCGACGCCGGCCGCTGCCGCTGCGCCCGCGGCCGGTGGGGGCGGCGCGCCGCGCAACATCTGGAGCTTCTTCATGAAGACTCCCGAACAGAAGGCGCAGTGCAAGGCGAACTTCTGCAACTCGCGCATCGGCCTGTTCGTGAACAACCTGCTCGTGCCCGCGGGCGCGGCGACCGGCGGGTTGCTCGGCCCGGTGTGCCCGCCGCCCGGCGTCGGCGGCGCGGTGGGCGGCGCGCCCAACCCCGATGACCTGAAGAAGCCCGCGACCAGCCCCGAAGGGGCCGCCGCCAAGATCAAGGCGGAAGAGGCCGGGGCGAAGGCTAAAGTGGGCGCGATCGAGTTTCTGGGCACGGTCAATTGCCGCTACTACCCGGAAGCCGAGGCCGGGCTGATTGCCGGGCTGCGCGCGGAGAAGAACGAGTGCGTGTGGATCGCCGCGGCCAAGGCGCTCGCCACCGGGTGCTACTCGCCGAAGGTGGTGAAGGCGCTACTGACGTGCGTGAACTGCTCGAACAAGGACGGGTTCCCCGCGGAGGCGTCCGAACTGGTGCGCACGTACGCCTACGTCGCGCTCGAGCGCTGCCTGCGGAAGTGCGCCGAAGAAGAACCGGACGCGCCGCCGGAACCGCCACCGGCCGCGAAGAAGGCCATGTATGAGGCGCTCGTGCCGATGGGCGCGACGGTCGATTACAGCGCACACATCTTGCTGGCGAGCTACTACCCGACGGAGGCGCGCGAGACGCCGGCGCAGGTGTACGCGGAGGGGCACCGGGCGCTGGCCCGCGGGCTGAAGGTGTCGCCGCGCACCGTCGAGCGCCTGTCCGGGCCGCGGAACGTGGCCGACGCGGTGTTCCCGTCCGGCGCGCGCGAGCCGGTGTCGTTGGCCTCGATCACGTCGTTCGCGCTGCCCTCGCTGCCGTCGCTCCCCTCGTTCGCGTCGATCCGGGCGCACGCGCCGCCCGTCGCGGAGCCGCCGGCGCGAAGTGTCCTGCCCCCGCCGCAACTGGTGGTCGAGCGACCCGCGCCCGCGACACAGCCGGCGCGGTACGTCGCCCCGGCCGCGGCCGTCGCGCAGCCGGTCGCGCAACCCGCGCCGCCCGCGCGCACGGGGCGCGGCAACTTGATGAACATCTTCCAAGACGGCTGGAAGCGGTGAGTACAATTCGGCAGGAGGTTCGTTATGCTCCCGTTTCCTGCCGACGCGGGGCCGGTGCTGGGCGGGGTGCGCGTGCTCGACGCGGCCCGCGTGCTCGCCGGCCCGTTCTGCGGCCAACTGCTCGCCGACCTCGGCGCGGACGTGATCAAACTCGAGCGCCCCGGCGCGGGCGACGACACGCGCGGCTGGGGGCCGCCGTACCTTCCCGGCTTCAACGACCTCTCGGCGTACTTCCTCTCGTGTAATCGCGGCAAGCGCGCGCTCACGCTCGACATCGGTACGCCCGATGGCAGCGACATTTTCCATCGGCTGCTCGCGAAGTCCGACGTGCTGATCGAGAACTTCCGCACCGACAGCGCGGAGAAGTTGGGCCTCGCGCCGGCCGACCTGCTGGCGCGGCACCCGCACCTGATCGCGTGCTCGATCTCCGGGTTCGGGCGCACCGGCCCGCTGCGCGACGCGCCCGGCTACGACTTCGCGGTTCAGGCGCTCAGCGGGCTGATGAGCGTCACCGGGCCGCCGGCCGGCCCGCCGTACAAGGTCGGGGTCGCGCTCGCCGACGTGCTGACGGGCCTGTACGCCTCGAACGCGATCCTCGCCGCGCTGCACGCCCGCGCCCGCACCGGCCACGGGTACGCCATCGACCTCGCTCTCGCCGACTGCGCGCTCGCGGCGCAGGTGAACGTGGCGCAGGCGTACCTCACCAGCGGCACCGTTCCCAAGCGGCAGGGCAACGCGCACCTGCAAATCGTGCCGTACCAACTGTTCGCCACCGCGGACGGCTGGCTCGTGCTGAACGTCGGGAACGACGGGCAGTGGCGCGCGTTCTGCGCCGCGGCCGACGCCGGGGAACTGGGGGCCGACGCGCGGTACGCCACCAACCGCCAGCGCGTCGAGGCTCGCGCCGAACTGGTGCCGCATGTCGAAGCGCTGATGACGCGCTACACGACCGCGGACTGGGAGCGCCGGCTGACCGGGGTGAACGTGCCGCACGCGGTCGTGCGCACTTACGCCGACGTGTTCGCCGACCCGCAGGTGATCGCGCGCGGCATGAAGCTGACGGTGCGCGACCCGGCCGGGAACGCGGTCGATCTGGTCGGGAACCCGGTGCGGTTCCACGGCGCGCCGAACCCCGACCCGACCGCGCCGCCGCAACTGGGCGCGCACACCGCGAGCGTGCTGAGCGACCTCCTCGGCCTCGACGCCGACGCGGTCGCCGCGCTCCGCGCGAAGGGCGTGGTGTGACTGTAGTTCCCGCGCATCGCGCGCGGGTACACTGGGCACATTCGGCCGAACTCGCGAAGCTGCGCGCGGAGTTGGCGAAGGCGCAGCAGCAGTAACCCGAAGGCGTTCCCCATGCGCCCGTGCCGTCAGTGTCGCGTGCCGATTGAGAACCGCGCCCCGGTGTGCGCGCGGTGCGGCGCGACTCAAGAGGCGGCCCCGCGAGCCGATACCGAACCCACCCCACCGCCCAATAGCACGGCGCGGCGCGTCACTCGCGACGCGGGCACGCTCCTCTGGCTCGCGCCGCCGTACTCGTTGCTGTTGCTCGTCCTTCCGCTCGCGGCGGTCGGCTACTGCGCCTTCGGTCCAACGGGGGCGACGGTCGGGGCCGTTCTTGCGCTGGTCGTCTGTGTCGGCGCGCTGCTGTCCGATTCCGGGGGCTGACGCCGCGCGCGCCGTTCTTACAATTCCCGGCACGCATTCCTCCCCACTCTCTCTGGAGTTCACCGTGCCGACCAACGGATCGCTCAACCGCAAGCTGCGCATGGGCCTCATCGGGGGCGGGCAGGGCGCGTTCATCGGGCGCGTTCACGCTACTGCCGCGGTGCTCGACAACCGCGCGGCGCTCGTCGCCGGGGCGCTGTCGTCCGACCCCGCGCGCGCGAAGGCCAGCGCTGGCGACTACGACATCCCCGCCGAGCGCGCGTACGGCTCGTACAAGGAGATGGCCGACGCCGAAGCCAAGCGCGCCGACAAGGTGGACTTCGTGAGCGTCGCGACCCCCAACCACACGCACTTCGAGATCGCCAAGACCTTCGCCGAAGCCGGGTTCAACGTCGTCTGCGACAAGCCCCTCACCTTCGACCTCGCGCAAGCGGAAGAGCTGCTCAAGGTGGTCGAGAAGAGCGGTGTGGTGTTCGCGGTCACGCACAACTACACCGGCTACCCGCTGGTGCGGCAGGCCCGCGAGATGGTGCTCAACGGCGAGTTGGGCGAGATCAACGCGATCCGCTCGAACTACATTCAGGGCTGGCTCCGCACGCGGCTCGAATCGAGCGACCAGAAGCAAGCGAAGTGGCGCACCGACCCGAAGCAGAGCGGGGCCGCCGGGTGCTTCGGCGACATCGGCACGCACGCCTACAACCTCGGTCGCTACATGACCGGGCTGCTGCCCAGCGAACTGGCGTGCAACCTGAAGGTGTTCGAGCAGGGCCGGGCGCTCGACGACTACGGCGTGGCGCTGGTGCGGTTCGAGAACGGCGCGCTCGGCACCGTGACCGCGAGCCAGATTTCCCACGGCCGCGAGAACGACATCTTCATCGAAGTGGACGGCACGAAGGGCGCGTTGGAGTGGCACCAAGAGGAGCCGAACAAGCTGTTCGTGCGGAAGAACGGCGACGCGCACAAGACGTACACCCGTAACGGCGGGCCGTACCTCGGCGCGGCGGCGGGGGCCAGCGTGCGGCTGCCAAGCGGCCACCCGGAAGCGTTCTTCGAGGCGTTCGCGAACGTCTACACCGCGGCCTACGACGCGATCATCCAGCGCGCGAGCGGGGCGAAGTTCGAGACCGTGAACACGGTCTACCCGAACGTGTACGACGGCGTGGAGGGGATGCTGTTCATCACGCAGTGCGTCGAGAGCAGCAAGCAGAACGGCGGCTGGGTGAAGTTCCGCCACCCCAAGAGCCGGAAGTAACCGCCGTGCGCCGCAAGCACGTCCTCGCCGCGGTCGCGTGTACCATCCTGCTGACGTGCGCCGGGCTGCTGTTCCCGGCGATCCAGCGGACGCGCGAGGCCGCGGCGCGCATGAGGTGCCACAGTCATTTCAAAGGGTGGACCGTCGCGCTGCACGGCTACGCATCGTCCCACGACGACAAGTTCCCGGCGGGCACCGTGTCGCACCCGGACCTGCCGCCCGATCAGCGTCTGAGTTGGTTCGTCGCTGTACTGCCGTTCTACGAGCAGGAACACGTCTATAAGCAGTTCGACCTAACGCGCAGGGCGGGCGATCCGGTGAACGCTAAGGCCGTGAGCAACCGCTTCCGGTCGATGGTATGCCCGTCGTCCGGCGAACAAAGCTACAACGATAGGCCAGCCGTCTGGAGGTCACCCACACCGCTGACGCATTACGTCGGAATTGCGGGCGTCGGCACGGACGCCGCCGCACTTCCGTCGAAGAACCCGCGAGCCGGCGTCTTCGGCTACGACCGTCGCGTGACGGTCAAAGACGGCGTGAAAGACGGCTTCCCCGACGGCACCTCCAACACGCTCCTTCTGATCGAGACGGCGCGCGATCCGGGCCATTGGACTTACGGCGGGTTCGCGACCGTGCGCGGGTTCGAGCCGGGCGCGGCCCCGTACATCGGCGAGGGGCGACCGTTCGGCGGGTTCCACGGCAACCACTGGCTCGGCACGCGCAACTGCACGGTCGCGTTTGCCGACAGTTCGGTACGCAGCTTCACACCCAAGACCGACCCCGCGCTACTGGAAGCGCTCGCGACCGTCGCCGGCAAAGAGGCTCTGCCGGCCGAGTGGTAGGGGCGCGACGAAATCCGCGCTAAGTCGTCCGCGCTTCTTGCTTGCCCAAACTCTTCTTCCCTTCTGGCGCGCAGCGGCTATCATCCGGGCACTTGAAGCGCCGTTGTTCGCGGGGCCACACATGATCGCCGGGCTGTTCGTCGGGGCCGTACTCTGCGCCGGGGCCGAACCCCAACCCGAACCCGCGCCGCGGGGGCCGACCGAGGCCCGTAAGGACGCGCTCGCGCGCTACGGCGCGGCCGTTTGGAACGTGCGCCGCGAGCGACTCCTCTCGGCCGTCAAGCAACTCGAAGCGGTCGCGAAGGACGACCCGGACGCCGCCGAACCGCGCCGCGAACTGGTCCGCCTGTACGCCCAACTCGGGCGCGAGCCGCGCGCCATCGAACTCGCCCGCAAGCTCCTCGACAAAGACCCCGACGACGCCGACACCGCCGCGCTGCTCGCCCGGCTGCTGTTCGACGCGGGTGAACTGAAAGACGCGCTCGCCGCGGCCAAGCTCGCGGCCGGCGCGAAGGCGCTCGCCGACCGGCCCGACCGCGCGGTGCGCGTGTACCGCGACCTCGCCGCGCTGTGCGAGAAGGCCGACGACCTCGCGACCGCGGAGGCCGCGCTCCGCAAGGCCGTCGAACTGCTGACCGAGGGCCGGGCCGCGGTCATCAAAGTCGCCGCGTTCACGCCGAAGGAGGCCGACAGCGAGGCGGCGGACCTGCTCGAACGGTTGGGGCAGATTCTGGTGAAGCGCCAGCAGCACGAGCCGGCGGCGGAAGCGTTCGCGGCGGCGGCGAAGCTGTACGCGGACCCCAAGAAGGTGAACGACCCCGCGAGCGCCGCGCGCCTGTCGTGGAACCTGTCCGGCGCGCTGGAGGCGCGCGGCGACGCCACCGCCGCGCTCAAGCACCTGCAGCAGTTCCTCAAGTACCAGCCGCGGGCCGCGGAGCCGTACCAGCGGCTCGCGCGCGTGCTCCGCGCCGCCGGGCGCGGCGACGACGTGGTGCCCACGCTCCAGCAATACGCCGACCGCGACAAACTGAACCGCCCGCTGGCCGCGGTGCTGGCCGCGGAGATGGCCGCGGACCCGGCCACGCGCCGCGCCGCCGACGAGCTGTTCGCCGCGCTGACCGGCGAGACGCACGACCCCGCCGTCATCGCCGTCGTGGTGCGCTCGCACCTCGACACGCGGCGCGCCGGCGAGATCATCAAAGACGTGGACCGCGCGTTCGCCGTGCTGAAAGAGAAGGACAAGGAGAAGGACAAGCCGGAGACGCCGGAAACGGCCGCGGCCCGCGAGTTCGCCGGGGCGAAGGCCCGCGCCTACGCCGACGCGCTCTTCAAGGAACCGGACGGCGTCGACGCGCTGCTGCGTGCGGCCGGCGACGACCTGAAGGCCGGCAACAAGCGCGCCTACGGCACCTACTTCTACCTCGGCTCGCTCGCGTTCCGCGCCCGCAAGCTCGAACTCGCCACGCTCCAATTCGAACAGGCCGTGCGGCTCGCGCCGCGCGACTCGCAGTCGGACGCTTACACGGCGCTCTTCCAAGTTCACTGGCTCGCCAACAAGCCGGACAAGGTCGAGGAACTGTGCGCCGGCGTACTGGCGGTCGATGACCAGTTCCGCGCCGACGTGTTCTTCAACTTCCACCGCGCCCGCGCGCTCGCGGAGTTGGGCAAGAGCGCCGCCGCGCTCGCCGCGGCCGATAGCGCGATCAAGCAGGCCGGCGACGCCGACCGCCTCACGGTGCGCCTGCGCCGGCACCTCGTGTTGTGCATCGGCGGGCAGTGGGACGAGGCCATCGAGTACGGGACGAAGCTCGCGGACCAGTTCGACGCGCCCGCGGACCGGACCCGCGTGCGCCACGCGCAGGCCGCGGCGTACTGGGGCGCGAGGAAGCCCGCGGAGGCCGAGGCCGTGCTGCGCGCGATCCTCGACGACGACCCCGACAACGCCGGCGCGTGCAACGAGCTGGGCTACCACCTCGCAGATCAGGGCCGCAACTTGGACGAGGCCGAGCGCCTGATTCGTCACGCCATCGCCACCGACCGCATCGACCGGCGCAAGGCCGGGAGCGCGGACCCGGAGAGCGCCGCCTACCGCGACAGCCTCGGCTGGGTGCGGTTCCGGCGCGGCGACCTCGCCGGCGCGCGGGCCGAACTGGAAACGGCGGCGGCGCTGCCCGGCGGCGCGACCGATCCCGTCGTGTGGGACCACCTCGGCGACGTGCTGTTCCGCTCTGGGGAGAAGGTGAAGGCGAGGGCCGCGTGGGAAAAGGCCCGCGACCTGTACGACGCCGACCCGCGCGCCTCGTCCCGCGGTCGGCGCGACGGCCTGCTCGCCGAAGTGAAGCGCAAGCTCGCGCGCCTGCCGTAGCCACGATCCGCGCGCCGGGCCCCAAAGTTTCGTAAGCTGTCGCGGACGCGACCCGTTCCCATCAAGCCGCTCGCGGAGCCGCGAGCGGCCGGAGGCTCACCATGCGCCGCCTTCTCGCTCTCGTATTCGCGCTCCCGGCCCTCGCGTTAGCGACCGCCCAAGACGCCAAGCAGCCGGACGTGCCCAAGGGCACGACGTTCAACTTCACCTTCGCCAAGAGCAAGGTGTTCCCCGGCACCACGCGAACCGTAACCGTGTACGTCCCGGCGCAGTACGACGGCAAAACGCCGGCGTGCGTGTACGTGAACCAAGACGGGCTGCCCGGCTACGTCGGGCCGACCTTCGACAGGCTCATCGCGGCGAAAGAGATGCCCGTTACCATCGCCGTCGGCGTCACGCCCGGTGTCGTGCCGGCCGCGAACAAGGACGCGCTGCCGCGGTTCAACCGGAGCTTCGAGTACGACGGCCTCGGCGACGCCTACGCCCGCATGCTGCTCGACGAACTGCTGCCCGAAGTGGAAACGAAGACCGCGAGCGGCGACCGCAAGATCGTCCTCTCCAAGCGCGGCACCGACCGCGCCATCGGCGGCGCGAGCAGCGGGGCCATTTGCGCGTTCACGGTCGCGTGGGAGCGCCCGGACGCCTTCACCCGCGTGTTCAGCACTATCGGCACCTACGTGGGCTTGCGCGGCGGCGACGTGTACCCGACGCTGGTCCGCAAGTTCGAGCCGAAGCCGCTCCGCGTGTACCTGCAAGACGGCAGCAAGGACCTGAACATCTACGGCGGCGACTGGTGGATGGCGAACCAGACGATGCAACGCGCGCTGGTCTTCGGCGGGTACGAGGTCAAGCACTCGTGGAACGAGGGCGGGCACAACGGCGGCCTCGCGGCGCACGTGTTCCCCGAGGCGAGCGCGTTCCTGTGGAAGGACTGGCCCGAACTCCCGAAGGCCGGGAAGGGGTCGAGTCAGTTGCAGGAGATTCTGATTCCGGGCGAGGGCTGGAAACTGGTCGGCGAGGGCTACAAGTTCACCGAGGGGCCTGCGACCGACGCCAAGGGGAACGTGGTCTTCAACGACGTGGGCGCGAGCAAGACGTACAAGGTGGTTGACGGCAAGCCGGTGGAGTGGCTCGCGGACAGCAAGCGCGGCGACGGCCAGCGGTTCGGCCCGGACGGGAAGCTGTACGCCAACAGCGCCGCCGAAAGCAAAGTGCTGGCGTGGGACGCCGACGGCAAGGCGACCGAGTTCGCCGGCGGCTTCAAGGGCAACGATCTCGTGGTACTGGCGAACGTCGCGGTCTACGCCACGGCCCCGTTCGACCCGCCCACCAGCAAGGTCTACTACGTCTCGCCGAAGGGCGAGGCGAAGGTGGTCGATACCGGGCTGAAGTTCGCCAACGGTATCACGGTGTCGCCGGACCAGACGCTGCTCTACGTCGCGGACAGCCGCACGCACTGGGTGTACAGCTACGTGATTCAGGCCGACGGCGCGCTGGCGAACAAGCAGAAGTACTACCACATCTACCAGCGCGACACGGACGACGACACCGGCGCGGACGGCCTGCGCTGCGACCGCGACGGCCGCCTCTGGGTGGCGACCCGCGCCGGCCTTCAGGTGTGCGACCAAGCGGGCCGCGTGAACTGCATCATCCCGACCCCGAACGGCAAGGTCTCGAACCTGACCTTCGGCGGCGCGGACATGGACACCGTGTACGCGACCTGCGGCGACAAGGTGTATTCGCGCAAGGTGAAGGTGAAGGGCGCGAACGCCTTCGAGAAGCCGTTCAAGCCCGCCACCCCGCGGCTGTGAGCGCGTCGCAGTCTTCGCGAGCGGCCCGGTTCACCCCGGCCGTCTGTTGCTGCCAAGAACCAGACGGCCGGGGAGAACCGGGCCGCTCGCGAGCGCCCCTATGCCCAAGCCATTTGATGAGCTGTCGTCCGAGGGCGTGCAGAAAAGCGGGGTTCTCCAAACAGTCACGGAGGTTCGGTATGGTGCGGTTCGCGATTCTCGCCGCTGTTGTGGCGCTCGGGCTGGTCGGGTGCGGGGCGAAGGACGCGACCACGACCCCGGCGACGGGCAAGGGGCCGCAGCCGAACGGGGGCGAGGGGCCGCGCGCCGGGGGGCCGTCGCTCGCGGAGGCGCGTAAGGGGTTCGTCACCAAGTTGAAGCGCCGAGAGAGGGCCGACGAACCGGTCGATGAGCCGCCGGCGAACACGTTCCGCAAGGTGCAGTACGACGCGCCCGTGGGCAAGTGCGCCGCGTACCTCACCCCCGACCCGAAGGACGGCAAGAAGCGCCCCGCCATCGTGTGGATCACCGGTGGCGACTGCAACACCATCGGCGACGTGTGGTCGCGCAAGCCCGCGAGCAACGACCAGACCGCGCGCCAGTACCGCGACGCCGGCCTCGTGATGATGTTCCCGTCGCTCCGCGGCGGCAACGACAACCCCGGGGTTCAGGAGAACTTCTACGGTGAGGTCGACGACGTGATCGCCGCGGCCGACTACCTCGCGAAGCTCGACTACGTGGACCCGAAGCGCGTCTACCTCGGCGGGCACAGCACCGGCGGCACGCTCGTGATGCTGGTCGCGGCCGTCCCGAACCCGTTCCGCGCGGCGTTCTCGTTCGGCCCCGCGGACGACATCGCCAACTACGGCGGGCAGTTCACCGAGGCCGTCAACTTGTCGGACGCGCGCGAGGTCGAACTGCGCTCGCCCGCGAACTGGGTTCACTCGATCTCGTGCCCGACGTTCGTGTTCGAGGGCACCGTGAACGGGAACCTCGGGGCGCTCCAGTCGATGGAGAGCGCCTCGACCAACCCGAAGGCCAAATTCGTCCCGGTCGAGGGCGCGAACCACTTCAGTATCCTCGCTCCGGTGAACGGGGTGATCGCCCGGAAGTTGATCGCCGACACCGGCCCGGAACCGAATATCGCGTTCACCGCGGCGGAACTGAACAGGCTCTTCGGAAGGTGAGCGGCCCACATTTCCGGCCGGGTCTCAACTCGGCCCGTTGGCGCGGGGAAAAGCTCGCGCCGCGGTTTGCGGGGCGGGCGGGGTGAACTAGGGTTGTGCGGATTCCCCGCGCCCGCGGGCAAACACGAGCGCGCCGCGACCCCGCATGACCACTGCCGACGATCCCCTGCCCGCGCTCGTGCGCGACCTGCGGAGCCAACTCCCCGGCGCCCGCCTGCGCGCGGCCAAAGACCTCGGTCGCCTCGGGTGGCTCGCACGCGAGGCGCTCCCGGCCCTCGTCGCGGCCCTGCGCGACCCCGACGGTAAGGTGCGCGAGTCAGCGGCGCAGGCCATCGGCCTCATGGGGCCGGAAACGCTGCCCACGCTCCTCGAGATGCTGGCCCACGACGACAAGTACGTGCGCCGGCACGCGGTGTGGGCGCTCGGCAAACTCGGCCCGCTCGCGCGCGACGCGCTCGGCGACCTGTGCGGTGCGCTGAAGGACGGCGACCCGCGCACCGCGTCCGGGGCCGCGCAAGCGCTTGGCGCGTTGGGCACCGACGGGGCCGACGCCGTAGTCGTACTCGCGGAGGCCATGCGCGGCACGAACATCGTGCTGTGCCGGCTCGCGTCGAAGGCGCTCTCGCAGATCGGCCCGCCGGCGCTCGCCACGCTGATCGCGCACCTGCAACACGCGGACCCGTTCGTGCGCGGCGAGTCCGCGCTGGCAATCGGTTGGATGGGGGCCGCGGCGCGGTCCGCGGTGCCGTTCCTCGCGCGCATCGTGCGCGGCCCGGAGTCGGCGCTGCTGCGCACCCCCGCCCCGCTCTCGTTCACGCCCGCGTCCGTTGCCCCGCCCGACAGCGACACCGCGACCCCGCCGCAAGTGGCCGACGGCACGACCGCGTCGCCGGACGTGAACTGCCGCGTATACGCGGCGCAGGCGCTCGGGCGCATCGGCCCGCCGGCCGCCGCCGCGCTCCCGGACCTGCGCGACGCCGTCACCTACGGGCCCGGCCCCGTTCGCGCCGCCGCCCAGCAAGCCCTGCGGCAGGTGGAGGGAGAGTAGGCCGAAGAAACCCACCCCCCGGCCCACTCCCTTCAGGGAGTGGGCCGGGGGGTGGGTTTCTTCGCCTCTCACTTTCCGCGTGCATCCGGCCCCCCATCGCAGTACAAGTGCGGTGCCTCCCTTCTCACGGAGCCCGCCGCCATGACCCGCCTGTTCCTCTCCCTGTTCGCGCTCGCCGCGCTCGCCGCGAGTTCGCGCGCCGCCGACGTGCCGGTTATTGACGTCGAGGGCCAGCCGCTCGCGGCCAACGCCGGCCGGCTCCTCAAGGCGCTCGACATGCTCGGCGCCCCACTTCCGGCGGACGCGACCAAGTCGATTGAGAAGGCTATCGCCGACAAGGACGCCAAGAAGGTTCAGGAACTGCTGGATAAGCACGTCCTGTTCGCCATCACCATCAACCCGGAGGCGCGACTGAAGGTCGCCACCGGGCCGGCGGGCACCACCATTCAACAGGCCGGGTGGACGCCGGTCGTGGTGAAGGTGATGAACGACAGCACCGTGAAGAAGCAACTGAAGATCATGAGCAACCAAGCCGGGCCGGTGTACACCGGGGCCGGCGGGCAGTTCCGCGACCCCAAGTCCGACCCGAAGGTCGTGGAGCGGTTCCTGTCACTCGAAGTGTTCACGCAGCCGCCCATGACCGACACCCTCAGCGGGTTGAAGGTCGAGTACGCCATCGCGCTCATCTATTCGAGCGAGAGCGGCAAGCGCGAGGCCACCATCGGCTTCGACATCGGGCAGGGCAACCAAGACCTCGGCTTCCGCGGCGAAGCGCCGGTGCTGTTCGACGTGAAGCCGGCGGTCGCGGTGAAGGTGAAGGTCGCGGACTTCGATGGGAAGCCGACGACCGGCCGGTTCCTCATCACCGATGCGCAGGGCCACGTGTACCCGCCGCAGGCCAAGCGCCTCGCCCCGGACTTCTTCTTCCAGCGGCAAATCTACCGGCACGACGGCGGCACGATCCTGCTCCCGCCGGGCAAGTTCACGGTGCAGTACGGCCGCGGGCCGGAGTACTCGCTGAAGTCGCAAGAGCTGATCGTGCGCGGGCCGAACGCACGCTTCCAGACGCAACTCGACGTGAAACTCGCGCGTTGGATCAACCCCGCGGACTATGGGTTCTTTAGCGGCGACCACCACATCCACGCCGCCGGGTGCGCGCACTACACGAACCCGACCGAGGGTGTGCTGCCCGAAGACATGTTCCTGCACGTGAAGGGCGAGGGGCTGAACGTCGGCTGCTGCCTGACGTGGGGGCCGTGCTACGACTACCAGCGCAAGTTCTTCGAGGCCAAGCCGTGGGTGCGGAGTGAACCGTTCACCATCCTCAAGTACGACGTGGAGGTAAGCGGCTTCGGCTCGCAGGCGATGGGTCACGTGTGCCTGCTGAACCTGCGCGACCAGACGTACCCCGGCTCCGACGGCACCAAGACGAAGGGTTGGCCGACGTGGACGACGCCGCTGATGAAGTGGGCGAAGGATCAAGGCGCAGTGACCGGCTACGCCCACTCCGCGAACGGCCTCGGCGTGAACCCGAAGGAGTGCGCCAAGCGCCTGATGGAGATTCTCGACACTAACAACGACGGCATCATCAGCGTGGCCGAAGCGATGAAGGGTAAGCTGCCGCTGCCCGAGCAGTTCGTCAAGATCGACGCCAACAACGACGGCGACATCAGCGCCGCGGAGTTACTCAAGAGCATCGAGCGCACTGCGAACCTGCTCCCGAACCTGAACGTGCCCGAAATGAACGGCATCGGGGCACAGGAAATCTGCGTCACCACCGCGATGGGCGTGTGCGACTTCATCAGCGCGATGGACACCGCCCGCGTGCCGGAGTGGAACTGCTGGTACCACATCATGAACTGCGGGTTCCCGCTGAAGGCCAGCGGCGAGACCGACTTCCCGTGCATCAGCGGGAGCCGCGTCGGGCAGGGCCGCGTGTACGTTCAACTCGGCAAGAAGACCGACATGGTGGACTACGCCGCGTGGTGCAAGGGCATCCAACTGGGCCGCTCATACGTGTCCGACGGCTACGCGCACGCGCTCGAGTTCAAGGTCAACGACACCGCACCCGGCTACGGCGACGTGAAGATCGACGCGGCGGGCAAGGTGAAGGTGTCGGCGAAGGTGGCGTTCGCGAAGGACGTGGCGCTGGGCACCGCGCCCGGCGCGACGGCCCCGACCGGCGACGTGCGCAAGCTCGAACTGGTCGTGAACGGCAAGGTGGTTCAGTCGAAGGACATCCCGGCCGACGACAAGACCCACGACGTGAGCTTCGACCTGCAAGTGGATAAGAGCTCGTGGGTCGCGATCCGCCACTTCCCGCAGATGCACACGAACCCGGTGAACGTGCTGGTGGGCGGGAAGCCGATCCGCGCGAGCAAGCAGAGCGCGCAGTGGTGCATCGGGGTGATCGAGCAACTGTGGACGGTCCGCGGGGCCGGGATCAAGGCCGAGGAGCGCGACGAGGCCCGCAAGACCTTCGACAAAGCGCTGGAGATGTACAAGAAGATCGTGGCCGAGAGCGCCGACGAGTAGGCGCAATTCGTTCGCCGCGAGCCGCCGGCGCGCGTTCGTTCGCGCGCCGGCGGCTCGTGCGTTCCGCCGGTTTTCCCGTCAAACGCCGGGCGCGAACCGCGTATCCCCAACAGCGGGCGCGGTTTCGCGGCGCGAATCCTGTCCACGGCCGGCCCCGCGCGCCTAAGATACCTGCAACCGCAGGGGACACCCCACGTCCGACCTCTCCCTCGCCTATAATCGAGGTTCTCGGCTCCATGAACTCTACGAACGTATCCGCCCCGCGCACCCGCGAACAGCGCGAGTCCGTCACCATCAGGTTCGCGGGCGACAGCGGCGACGGTATGCAAGTCGCCGGCACCAAGTTCACCGACACCTCCGCCCTGCTCGGCAACGACATCGCCACGTTCCCCGACTTCCCGGCCGAGATTCGCGCGCCCGCCGGCACGCTCGCCGGGGTCTCCGGGTTCCAAGTCCACTTCAGCAGCACCGACATCCACACCCCCGGCGACGACCTCGACACGCTCGTCGTGATGAACGCCGCGGCCCTCAAGACCAACATCAAGGACCTGCAGTCCGGCGGCATCCTGATCGTCAACACGGACGGGTTCGAGACCAGCGACCTGAAGAAGGCGAACTACAAGACCAACCCGCTGGAGGACGGCACCGTCAAGGGCGTGCGGGTCATCCGCGTCGCGGTCGCGAAGCTCACCGTCGAGGCGGTCAAGGAGTTCAAGCTGAGTCCGAAGGAAGCGGACCGGTGCAAGAACTTCTTCGCGCTGGGGCTGGTGTACTGGCTGTACGAGCGCCCGTTGGACTCCACGGTGAAGTGGATCAAGGGGAAGTTCGCCAAGAACGTTCAGTACGTGAACGCGAACACCGCGGCGCTGACGGCCGGGTACAACTACGGCGAGACGGTCGAGGCGATGCCGGTGCAGTACTTGGTGGCGAAGGCCCAGATTTCGCCGGGCAAGTACCGGAAGATCACGGGCAACGACGCCGCGGTTCTGGGGTTCGCCGCCGCCGCGCAGCTCGCGAAGAAGACGCTCGTGTACGCCGGGTACCCGATCACCCCCGCCAGCTCGATTCTGGAAGGGCTGACCGACATGCGGCGGTACGGGGTGAAGACGTTCCAAGCCGAAGACGAAATCGCCGCCGCGGGCGTGGCGATGGGCGCGAGCTACGGCGGGGCCATCGGCGTCACCGGCACCAGTGGCCCCGGCATCTGCCTGAAGTCCGAGGCCATCAACCTCGCGGTGATGACCGAACTGCCGCTGGTGATCGTGGACGTGCAGCGCGGCGGCCCCAGCACCGGGCTGCCCACCAAGACCGAGCAATCGGACCTGCTGCAAGCGATGTTCGGGCGCAACGGCGACAGTCCGGTCGCGATCATCGCCCCGCAGTCGCCCGTCGATTGCTTCGACATGGCGATTGAGGCGGTGCGCCTCGCCACGCGGTTCATGTGCCCGGTGTTCTACCTGTCGGACGGGTACATCGCCAACGGCTCCGAGCCGTGGAAGATTCCCGCGGTGGCCGACCTGAAGCCCATCGAGATCAGCCACCCCACCGAGCCGAACGGCACCGGCACCGACCTCGCGCACGAGGCCGACGAGGAAGGGGGCGGCGCGGCGGGCAAGTTCCTCCCGTACAAGCGCGACCAGTACCTGTCGCGCCCGTGGGCCGTGCCCGGTACGCCGGGGCTGGAGCACCGCATCGGCGGCATCGAGAAGCAGGACGTGACCGGCAACATCAACTACGAGCCGGCCAACCACCAGCACATGACGGACACGCGGGCCAAGAAGATCGAGAACATCGCGCAGGTGATCCCGGACCTCGCCGTGACCGGGGACCCCGACGGCGACCTGCTCGTGGTGGGCTGGGGCGGCACGTTCGGCAGCATCACGACCGCGGTCGAGCGCGCCCGGCGCAAGGGGCTGAAGGTGGGGCAGGCCCACTTCCGCTACCTGAACCCGATGCCGAAGAACACCGAGGCCGTGCTGAAGCGGTTTAACAAGGTTCTGGTGCCGGAACTGAACAGCGGGCAACTGTGCTGGCTGCTCCGGGCCAAGTACCTCGTTCCGGCGCAAGGGCTGAACAAGGTGCAGGGCAAGCCGTTCCTCGTGTCCGAGATCGAGGCCGCCATCGAGAAGGCGCTGGCGTAGGCGCGCCGCGCTCGCCTTCGGCTCGCGGCTAACCAAACACCAAACACCAAACACCAAACACCAAACACCACCATGCCGACCGCTCTCCCGCTAACGACGAAAGAACTGACCACCGACCAAGCCGTGCGCTGGTGCCCCGGGTGCGGGGACTACAGCATCCTCGCGCAGATGAAGACGGCGCTGACCACGGTGGGCGTGCCACGCGAGAAGATGGCGTTCGTGTCGGGCATCGGCTGCTCCAGCCGGTTCCCGTACTACATGAACACCTACGGGTTCCACACGATCCACGGCCGCGCGCCCACGTTCGCCAGCGGCCTGCGGCTCGCCAACCCGGGCCTGCAAGTGTGGGTCGTCACCGGCGACGGCGACGGCCTGTCCATCGGCGGCAACCACCTGATCCACGCGCTGCGGCGCAACATGGACATCAAGGTGCTGCTGTTCAACAACGAGATCTACGGGCTGACGAAGGGCCAGTACTCGCCGGCCAGCCGCGTCGGGACGCCCACCAAGACCAGCCCCGGCGGGTCGTTCGAGACCCCCATGCGCCCGCTGTCGGTGGCGCTCGCGGCCGAGGCCACGTTCGTCGCCCGCACCATCGACGTGGACGTGCAGCACCTCCGGGCCACCATCCAGAAGGCGGCCGAGCACAAGGGGAGCGCGTTCGTCGAGATCTACCAGAACTGCGTGATCTTCAACGACGACGTGTACAAGTACGCCACCGACAAGGCGGTGAAGGCCGACAACCTGCTGTACCTCGAACACGGCAAGCCGATGATCTTCGGCAAGGACAAGAGCAAGGGCATCCGGCTCAACGGCCTCAAGCCCGAAGTGGTGACCATCGGCAAGGACTGTCAGATCGACGACCTGTTGACGCACGACGCGAATGCCGAGGACCCGACGCTGGCATACCTGCTGAGCCGGATGTCGCACGACGCGCGCGCCGCGGCCCCGTTCCCGGAGCCGGTCGGCGTGTTACGCAGCGTCAAGAAGCCCACCTTCGAGGACGCGCTCGACACCCGCGTCGCGAGCGCCGTCGAGAAGAAGGGGCCGGGCAAGATCGAAGACCTGTTCAAGGCCGAGGACATGTGGACGGTACAGTAGCCGTCAGCTATCAGCTATCAGCCATATAAAGAACCGGGACGCGGGTGCCGACACGGGCGGCGCGTCCCGATTCGGCTTTCCGGCTGAAAGCTGATAGCTGACAGCTGATAGCTTTCAACCATGTACTGTCCCGCGTGCGGCCACGACAAGAACCCGCCGGGTACGGACCAGTGCGCGAACTGCGGGCTGGCCCTCACGCACCTCGACGCGCCGGTCGCCAACGGGCCGGTCGAAGCCAGTCTCACCTCGGAAGCGGTTTCGGTTCTCGACCCGCGCCCGCCGATCACGGTCCCGGTTGACGCGACGCTGGGCGACGCCATGCGCGCGATGACCGCGGAGCGCACCGGGGCCGTGCTCGTGACCGGCGCGGGCGGCGAACTGGTGGGCATTCTGACCGAGCGCGACTTCCTGACGAAGGTCGCGGGCGAACCCGGCTTCGCGGGGTTGCCCGTGAGCCGGTTCATGACACCGGATCCGGAAACGGTCGCGCCGACCGACGCGCTGGCCTTCGCGCTGGGGAAGATGGACGCGGGCGGCTACCGGCACCTGCCGGTGGTGGCCGCGGGCAAGCCGGTCGGGGTCATTTCCGTGCGCGACGTACTGCGGCACATCACCGCGGTTTGCCCGGACGGATGACCCGCGTGCGGGGCAACAGATGTGAAAGGGCGTCAAGTAGGGGGGCGCTGTTTTCATCATTTTCCCGTTGACACCACACACAATTTTCGGAAGATTTAATAAATCGTGGGGCTACTCCGCACCCCCGGTTGACGACTCGCGCGATGTGGTGACTCGCACCCGCACACGTGCCGCCGACCCGAGTACAGAACCGCACGATTCCGCCCAACGCGGTGTTGTGTTCTTATCGTCTCGTACCCGCCGGTTTCGACCCGGCACTACGGAACGCGGTCCGATCCGATTCTCCATATTTTCTTCTGGATCGGGTTCTCGCGCTCCCCTTGGAGGTCTTCTATGTCTCGCTCTCGGACCAAGCGTGGGTTCACGCTGATCGAACTGCTGGTCGTCATCGCGATCATCGCGATCCTGATCGGCCTGCTGCTGCCCGCCGTGCAGAAAGTGCGCGAGGCCGCAGCCCGCATGAGCTGCACCAACAACCTCAAACAGATCGGCCTCGCGGCGCACAACTACGAGAGCGCCAACGGGTTTCTCCCGCCGGGCGTGAACAACAACGCGATGTCCCCGGTTCCGAACTCCAGCAACTCCGCTTCGCCCGGCTACGGCGGGAGCATGGCCGGCACGCACACGTACCTGTTGCCCTTCGTGGAGCAGGACAACGTGTTCCGCCTCATCCCCACCGGCGCGTTCACCCTGCCCTCGACGGGCAGCTACTACCCCGGTGGCACCGCGACCCAAGCCAAGATCAAGTACTTCGTGTGCCCCTCGACCACGGTGGCGGAGGGCGTACCGACGCTCGGGACGTTCGCGTTCTTCGTGTACTACAACGGAAGCATGACGGGCTACTACTTCTCCGGCAACACGCCTTACGGCCGCACGACCTACGCCTCGAACGCCGGGTACCTCGGCAACATGCCGAACAACATCGCCTTCCAAGGGCCGTACGGGGTGAACACCCGCACGAAGCTGACCGACATCGGCGACGGGACCAGCAACACGGCCGCGTTCGGCGAGACCGGTCTCGGCCCGACGTTCTTCAACAACTGGTACAGCGCCAACCTGCCGACCGCGTGGGGCATGAACTCCAACCCCCAATGGTATCAGTGGGGGAGCAAGCACAACGCCGGCGGCACGGTGAACTGGGTGCTGTGCGACGGCTCGGTGCGCGGCATTCCTGTCGGCATGAACTCCAATCAGTTCATCTACTTCACCGGGATGACCGACGGTCAGGTTATTCGGATCGACTGACAAACTTCAACCGCCCGGCGCGCCCCGCCAGGCGGTTCGTTCCGCACACCCGAGGAGCCCCCGTTACTATGAAGCGCCTCTGCCCGATTCTCGTACTCGCCGCGCTCGTCGTCGCCCTCGCCGGGTGCGGCAGTAAAGACACGCCGCCGCCTGATGGCCCGGCCCACGACCCCGGCAAGGCGAAGAACGAACAGCCGCCGCCGCCGCCGCCGCCGCCCCCGCTGCCCAACAAGAAGTAAGCGCCCGCTCTCCCCAACGGCTCGCCTCTGGCGGGCCGTTGCCCTTTACGCCCGCACCGCGCCGCCGTTCACGCGGATCGTTTGCCCCGTAATGAACCGCGCCGCCGGGCTCGCCAGCCACACCGCCGCCGCCGCGACGTCGTCCGCCAAGCCCCACACACCCAGCGGCGTTTCGTCGCGCACGCGCTCCTGCCACACGTCCGAGGCGGTTTCGCCCCACGCGGTGCGCACCCAACCCGGCGCGAGGCAGTTCGCGCGCACTTCGGGCGCGAGCGACAGCGCGAGGCTGCGCGTGAAGCACGTCACCGCGCCCTTCACCGCCGCGAACAACTGCCCGCTGTCGCCCTCCATCCCGGTTTCGGCTTGGTCCCAGCCCACCGTCAGAACGCTCCCGCGACCCCTCTGCTTCATGCGCGTTCCGATGTCGCGCGACAGGCGCATCGTGGCCTTCAGATCGACCGCGAGCAGCGCCTCCAGTTTCTCGTCGAACGACAGCTTCGCGCCGTCGCCGGTGAGCGTGTCCGCGCCGGCGTTGCACACCAGCACGTCGAGGCCGCCGAACGTGTCCCACGCCTCGCACGCGAGCCGGTCCACTTGCGCCGGGTCGCGCAGGTCGGCCGAAACGAACCGCTCGTCGGGGGCGAGTTTCGCGCGCCTCCCGTGGCGCACGACTTCGGCCCCGTGAAACTGGAACTCGTTCGCGATGGTCGCCCCGATGCCGCTGGTCGAGCCGGTCACGAGCGCACGTAGCCCGGTGAGCGTCTGCGGCCGCTGCCGCCGTTCGAAGTACAACCGCGGGCGCGGCACAGAGGGGTCGGCGTAGGTCGCGAGAAACGGTTCGTACAGCTCCTGCGCAGTCTTCTTCAGGATCGGGTGAACCGCCGGATCACCAATGCTGTTCGCGGCTTCCGCAAGTGGCGCGAGAACGAAATCCCGCTCGTGCATCCGCGGGTGCGGGAGCGTCAGTTCGGGCGTGTTCAGGACGCGGTCGCCGTAGAGGATCAGGTCGAGGTCGAGTGTGCGCGGCGAGTTGGGTTCGCCCCGCACGCGCCCGAACTGCCGCTCGGTGCGGAGGAGCAGTTGCAAGAGGTCGTGCGGTTCGCGCGCCGTCTCGATGGCAACGACGGCGTTGAGGAACGCCCCGGAGTCGGGCGGGCAGTTGACCGGGGCGGTCTCGTAGAACTCGGAGCTTTCGCGGACGCGCAGGCCGGGTTCCGCGTGCAGCCGGTGCACCGCGGCCGAGAGGGTGGCGTACCGGTCGCCGAGGTTGGAGCCGAGTGCGATGTACGCGAGTGGCATGATTCCGGGTTCCAAGTAACGAAGTTCCGAGTTGAGGGTAGCGGCCGGGGCCACGCGCCTTCAACTCGGAACTGGGAACTCGGAACGTGGACGCTACTTCTTGGGGGCCGGGGCCTTGCTAGCGGCGGCAGTCGCGCCGGCCGCGGGGGTCGCGCCCGCGGCACCCGCGGCGGCGTCGCCCTCGGCCGCTTCCTTCTTGACCTTCTTCTTTAGCGCGACCTTCTGGACGCGGGTCTTGGGGAGCCCATAGGGGCTGGTGTCGGTGCCGAACTTGCCGTTCTCCATCATCTTCGCGATCCGCTCGGCGCGGGTCAGCACGCACCGCTGCTTGGACATCCCGCCCTTGCGCTTCAGGCTCTTGTCGATGGACATGGTCGTGTGTGGGGTGCTCGGTGTTTCGGGTAGCCGCGAGCCGCGGGCGAGCGCGAGCCGGGCGTGAACAGTGATCCTATTGCGCCGGCGGCGGGCGTCCACTCGCGCGCCGCGCAGGTGCCGGAGGGCGCGGCGACGGCGTCGCACGTTCGTCGCGCGCCTCCGAACCGTCTGCGCGACACACACGGTAACGAGGTGGGAACTTCTTGCACCCGCGGGGTGCGGGCGCGTATGATCAATGCGGCGACTCGGAGGATGAGTCGGATGAACCGCCCAGCGCTCGACCCGCTCTCGATGATCCGCCCGCGGCGGGGGATCACCGGCATTTCCGCGATCCTGCTCCCGTTTACCGACCGTGGCGACATCGACTGGGCGGCGTTCGCCGCCCACTGCGTGCGCACCGCGGACGCCGGCCTCACCCCGGCCGTGAACATGGACACCGGGTTCGGGAACCTGCTCGCGCCGGACCAGAAAATTGCGGTTCTGGACGTGACCCGTTCCGCTCTGGGCGGAAAACCTTTTGTCGCGGGCGCGGTTTTCGTGGACGCTCCGGGCGAAATCTTCGCTTTAGATAAGTACCGGCGGGCGGTCGCCGACATCGTGACCCGCGGCGGCACGCCCGTGGTCTGCCAGAGCTACGGCCTGACGGCACTGCCGGGGCCGGAACTGATCGCGGCCTACGAAGCCATCGGGCGCGAGTGTGACGCCTTTATCGCGTTCGAACTCGGCCCGATGTTCGTCCCGTTCGGTAAGGTTTACGATCTGGAGGTGTACCGCGGACTGTTGGGCGTTCGCGCGTGCGTCGGGGCCAAACACTCGTCGCTGCGGCGCGAACCGGAGTGGGCGCGGCTCGCCCTGCGCGACGCGGTGCGCCCGGACTTTAAAGTGTTCACCGGCAACGACCTCGCGGTTGATATGGTGATGTACGGCAGCGACTACCTGCTGGGCCTGAGCACTTTTGCCCCGGACCTGTTCGCGCGGCGCGACTCGTACTGGCGCGCCGGCGACCCGCGGTTCTACGAACTGAACGACGCCCTCCAGTACCTCGGTTGCCTGACGTTCCGCGACCCGGTGCCGGCGTACAAACACTCGGCCGCGATGTTCCTGAAACTGCGCGGGTGGATCGGGTGCGACGCGACGCACCCGCGCAGCCCCACCCGGCCCGAGTACGATCGCGAACTCCTTCGCGGTATTCTTCGACGGTTAGAAGCCCTGTAGCGCCCCTTCTTCCGGAGTGCGCCCGTGCCCATCAGCGATCAATTGCCTCTCCCGCCCTCGGTCTACCCCAAACCGCGGGTTCTGATCGTAGACGACGAACCGTCCGTGCGCCACGTTGCCCGGCTCATCCTGGAACTGGACGGGTACGCGGTCGTGGAGGCCGCGACCGCCGACGACGCACTCGAGTGCGTGCGCGGGGCCGAGCGCCGGTTCGTCGTGATCCTCCTCGACGTGACCCTGCCGGATCGCCCCGGCACGGAGTTGATCCCGGAACTGTGGGCCGCGGCCCCGCGCTCGAACATCGTTCTCACCAGCGGGAAACCGCTGGACGGCGCGACCGAGTTTAGTGCCGACGGCTACCTGCCCAAGCCGTTCACCCGCGACCAACTGGTAAAGGCGATCCGGGCCGTGACCGCCCTTACGCCCACGTAGTCGCGGTCACGCGCCGAACAGGAACGCCAGCACCTTGTCGAAGCGCGCGCCCCAGTGCGCCTCGTTGTGAACGCCGCCGCGCACCTCGACGTGCTTCAGACGCGGGCCGAGCCCGTGCTTGCGGAGCAGCCCGGCGAGCCGGCGCACCCGGCCGCGCGTCGCGGCGCTCCCGCTGCGCGACCCGGCCTCGCGGTCCCCAACGTCGAGCCACACCCGCGCCCGCGCCAGCCAGCCCGCCGAAACGGTCACGTTCCGCAAGAAGTTCTCGCGCTCCCACCACAGCGACGGCGACAGCGCCGCGCACTTCCCGAACACCGCGGGGAACCACTTGCACAGGTGCAAGGAGATCAGCCCGCCCATTGAGGAACCGCCGACGGCGGTGTCTTCGGGGCCGGGGCGCGTGCGGTACAGGCCGTCGACGAACGGCTTCACCTCTTCGACGAGGAACCGCCCGTAGGCGCGCGAGCGGTCGCCGGCGCGCCGCGGGCCGCACCGCGTCGGGCCGTACTCGTGGATGCGGTCCGGGGTGTTCGCCACGCCCACCATGATGACCGGCGGCACGCGCCCGGCGCGCACCGCGCGCTCCGCGCTCTCGTCCGCGCCCCACGGCACGCCCCCGAAGGCGGTGTGCGCGTCGAACAGGTTCTGCCCGTCGTGCAGGTAGAACACCGGGAACCGGCGGTGCGGGTCGAGGCCGTAGCCCGGCGGCAGCCACACGGCGACCGTGCGCGACCGCAGCCCGTCGCGCGCGGGGAACTCGTGGTGGTACTCGATGCTGGTTTGGTCCCAGCCGCGCACGTCGGCTTCGACGCGGGGCCGGTCGGCGTGAACCTCGCGCGGCGCGATCTCGTGGCCGTGGCCGTCGCTCTCGGCCTCGCGCCAGCGCCCGAGCGTGACGACGAACCGGCCGCGGAACCCCGGCGGCACTTCGACGCGCGCGCGCCGGGTGCCGTCGTCCCAGCGGTCGAGCGCGACGCCGGTCGCGGCCCAGTCGCCCAGCGGCCCGTCGCCCGCGAGGAACGCGCGGCGCTCCGGCGGGGTGTCGTCCGGCACGCGCACCACGAACTCGGTCATTCCGCCCCCGCCCTCGTCGCCCCGCGCCGCGCGCGCGGTATCATTCAGGGTACACGCTCGCGGAGAGGCGCGCCATGCTCGACCCCGGAGTTATCGTAGCGGCGCTCGAAGCGGCCGGGTTCACGCACCTCGTTTGGATCCCGGACAGCCACCTCGGGACGTGGGAACCGGCGCTCGCGAACTCGCGCCTCGCGCCGATCCGCGTGTGCCGCGAAGGGGAGGCCGTCGGCCTCGCCATCGGCCTGATGCTCGGCGGCGCGCGCCCGCTGGTGGCGGTGCAATGCACCGGGTTCTTCGAGGCCGGGGACGCGGTGCGCAACGCGGCGCACGACCTCAAATTGCCGCTGAAAATGCTGGTCGGGGTGCGCAGCGCGCGGGCGGCGAAGGCCGGCCCGGTGCGCGACAACTGCCCGCACTTCGCCGAGCGCGTGGTCGTGGCGTGGGAGCTGCACCGCACCCGCTTCGACCCCGCGGAGGGCGACGCGACCGCGCTGGCCGCCGCGCTCCGCGCGCTCGCCGACCACCCCACCGCCGCCGCGCTCCTCTGGGACGAGTGACCGCGCGCCCGCTGTCCCCGCGCGCGGCGGCGTGGTATAAGAGGCTATCCCCCGGAGCCACACATGGCCGCGCACCTGCTCTCACTCGCCGACGGGCCGAGCATCCTGATCGACAAGCCGATCCTGCTGTTCGGCCGGCACGAGGAGTGCGACGTTCAGTTGAACTCCAAGAAGGTGTCGCGCCGGCACTGCGTGCTGGCCCAGATCACCGACTACCTCGTGATCCGCGACCTCGGCAGCACCAACGGCGTGAAGATCAACGGCACGCGCGTCGTCGAGGGGAAGCTGCGCCCCGGCGACGAGTTGCAGATCGGCAACTTCAAGTACCAAGTGTGCGGCGACCCGCTCGGGCGCTCGGCCGCGCCGCCCCCGGCCGCGGAGTACAAGTCCGTGCCGCACACCGAACGCGCCGACCTTTCGAACGACGACAAGGAAGAGTCGATGAAGGACGGCTCGTCCGCGGGCTGAGCGCGCCCCTACAACACCCCCATGCTCGACTTTGCCACCACCGCGTTCGTCTCCATCCTGTTCCTCGTCGACCCGCCGGGCACGGTGCCGGCGTTCATGGCCCTGACCGCGCGCTACACCCCGGAGCGCCGGCGGCGCACGGCCCTCGTCGCCAGTGCGGTCGCCACGCTCACGCTCATGGGGTTCGCCGCGGTCGGCAACGTCGTGTTCCGCGGGCTGGGCCTCACGCTCCCCGCGTTCCAGATCGCCGGGGGCGTGATCCTGTTCCTCGTGGCGCTCGACATGATCCGCGGGCAGCGGACCACGCAGGAAGGGCCGGGCGAAATGAAGGAGGGCGAGGAGGCGAACGACGTGGCGGTCGCGCCGCTGGCGATTCCCATGCTCGCGGGGCCGGCGGCGCTGAGCACGGTCGCGGTGCTGATGGCGCAGGCGAAGGACACGGCGCACGTGTCGCTGGTGTTTCTGGCGATCGCGCTGACGGGGCTGATCTGTTACGTGACGCTGCGGCTCGCGGCCCCGATCCAGAAGCGCCTCGGCACGACCGGGGTCCACATCCTCGGCCGCGTGCTGGGCCTCGTGCTGGCCGGCATCGGCGTGCAGTTCATCCTCAACGGCCTGAAGGCCGCCGGCCTGATCCCGCTCCAAGCCGCGGGGTGAATCAGCACGATTCGCGCCACGGGCGACCGAGCAGCAGGTCGATGACCCAGCACCCGCGCACGTGCGTTGCGGTCGCGTCGCGGCAGTGGTTAAGCACCTCGTCGTTATCGCACCCGGCGTCTTGCAGCGCGTCCGCGAGAATCGGCATCCGGTCGAACGCCTTGTCGTCGTAAATGCCGCGCGCGAGCAACACCACATCCGACGTGAGCCACGACGGGGGAACCGCGACGTCGCGAAAGGGGAGGGGGCCGAAGATGTCGTGGAGGAGCGCGACTTGTGCAAAGTTCGAATCCGCCCGTGTGACCGTTGCAGCTACTCCATCTTCTTCCGCAGCAAGGGCTGCTTCGTACGCACACCATATTGGGTACGGGAAATCGTCTTCAGACTCGTACCATTCACGCGAGCGATAGAAGGGCAAGTGCAGATCGTTGACGTTGTACAAACCCGAAATTACCGCGCGACAGGCATCGGCTTCGGTGGTGGTGGCGTTCGTACCGCCCCATTGAGCTTCGTAAGTTGCAACCACATGCTGGCGTGCTTGCAGGGCGGTCTCAGCGTCAATAGAGCCATCCGCGAATCGCTCTACGCCGTCCAGCGCGTCGAGAGCTGTGGACAGAGTAATGCAGTGCTTTACTCGCTGGCAGCAAGCCGCAGCAAATAAGCGGAACTTCCGATCAACTCCTTTGACTTCAAAGAATAACCAGTCGATCGGATCGTGAGGTTCGGTCGCGGCCCACCATTCGCTTTCGGTCATGGCAACCACCTCAGCGAGCCGCGACCGCAAGGGAGCGGTTTACGTTTCCCGCTCCCTTGCGGTCGCGGCTCGCAAGAATGCTTACTTCGCGGGCTTCCGCGGCTTGCCGATGTGCGTCGCGGCACCGTAGGCCAGTTCCGCGCTTTCCATTACGGTTTCGCTCAGCGTCGGGTGCGGGTGGATGCTTTCCAGCACGTCGCGCGCGACCGCGCCCATCTCGATGGCGAGGACGGCTTCGGCGATCATCTCGCCCGCGCCCGCGCCCACGATGCCGACGCCCAGAACGCGCTTGGTTTCGGGATCGACGAGCATCTTCGTCCGGCCCTCCGTGCGGGCGATGCTCACAGCCCGGCCGCTCGCGGCCCACGGGAAGTTCAGCGCCTCGTAGGGCACCTTCTTCTCGTCGGCTTCCTTCTGGGTGATGCCGGCCCACGCGATTTCCGGGTCGGTGAAGATCACTGCCGGGATGCAGCGCGGGTTCCACTCGGCCGGCTCGCCCAAGATTACCTCCACCGCGACGCGCGCCTCCGCGGTCGCCTTGTGCGCGAGGCCCGGTTCTTCGCCCACGTCGCCGATGGCGTAGATGTGCGGCACGTTGGTGCGGCGCTTCTTGTCGATGGGGATGAACCCGCGCTCGGTCACGGTCACGCCGGCCTTATCGAGGCCCAGCCCCGCGGAGTTCGGCCGCCGGCCCACCGAGATGAGCACGCGGTCGAAGGTCAGCGACGCCGGGGCACCGGCACCTTCGAGCTTCACGACGATGCCATCTTTCGTGGCTTCCAGCCCCTGAACCTTCGTGCTGGTGTAGATCGCCTCGAACTCGGTCTTGAGGCGCTTTTCGAGCGGGTCCACGAGGTCTTTGTCGGCCATGAAGAGGATGCGTTCGAGCGCTTCGACCACCGTGACCTTGCTGCCGAGCGCCGCGTACACGCTGCCGATTTCGAGGCCGATGTAGCCGCCGCCGATGACGAGCAGCTTCTTGGGCACGTCGGGCAGCAGCAGCGCGCCGGTGCTGTCCATCACGCGGTCGTCGCCGATGGCCCACGGCTTCGGGACCGCCGGGAGCGAGCCGGTCGCGATGATGCAGTTCTGGAACTTGATTGTCTGCGGTTGCTCGCCGGTCACTTCGATGGTGTTGGGGCCGGTGAACAGCGCCCGGCCCTTCACCACATCGACCCCGCGGCCCTTCGTCAGTTGGCCGATGCCCCCGGTGAGCTTGCCGACCACCTTCGCCTGAACGAAGTCGCGGAGCTTGGGCAGGTCGATCTGCGGCTCGCCGAACGAGACGCCGTACGCGGCCATCTCGTGGGCCTCGCGGATGATCTTCGCGGTGTGCAGCAGCGCCTTGGACGGGATGCACCCGCGGTTGAGGCACACCCCGCCGAGCTTCGCGCCCTCATCGACGAGCGTGACCTTCAGGCCGTGGTCGGCGGCGTGCAAGGCGGCCGGGTATCCACCGGGGCCGCCACCAATCACGAGCAGCGGAGTTTCGCGAACGTCAGGCATGGTTGGTTCTCTTAACGTCTTGGCGAGCGGGGGCGTAAGCCCCCTGATAGCCGCGAATGTCGAGATACATGAAAAGCAATCAGGGGGCTATCGCCCCCCGCTCGCCTTGATGGAATTGTATGCGCGGGCGCGCTTACGGGCCGACGCCGGTGTCGGTATCGACCGCGAGCTTCACGGCCTCGGTCTTCTCGTAGTAGGTCAGCTTGATCGCGACCGCCTCGGTCTTGGACGGCAGCGTGTACGTCGCGCTCTGCGTCACCTTGCCGCCGGGCGCGCTCAGGCTGATGGTGCCGCTCTGGGTCAGCGGCTTGCCGTCGGGCGTGGTGAAGTTCACCGCCTTGACCGACGCGCCCTCGGCCTTGAACGTCACCGTCAGCTTGTCCTTCGCCACGACGACCTCGAACGTGACCGGCCCGGCGGTCGCCTTCTCCTTGTCCTTGAGCGCGAGCTTCTCGACGTTCGCGGTCTTCTCGCCGGTGCCGCACAACAGCACCAGCTCGCCCTTCACGCGGGCGCGGGTCGCGCCGGCCGCGGGCGCTTTGTTGCCCAGCACGTACAACCGCCCCTGTTCCTTGCTCTTGTCGATGGCGAGCGAATTACCGGGCAGCACCTTCGGCCCGCCGAGGTCGGTGCCCTTGTCGTCGGTCAGCGCGAGCTTCGTGGCCGTGGGGTCGAACGAGAGAATCTGTTTGCCGGGCACTTGGATGAACATGTACACGCCGGTGTACGCGGGGCTGACGATCTCCTTCGGCGCGCCGGCCGGCGGGTTGTTCACGTTCAGCGCGTACGCCTTCACGGAAGGATCGGCCGCGGTAGCCGTCAGCGCGGCGCACGCGAGAAGGGCGAGGGCACAGGCGATTCGCATGGCAGCTCCGGTTACGGCAGAAGGTAGCAGAGTTTCGACAGGATCACAGGATAACACAGGATGAAACGAGAGGAATACCAACGCCCCAACTCTTCATCCTGTGTTATCCTGTGATCCTGTCGAAACTCTTCTGCCTTCTGTTTTTTGGGTCCTACTCTTCGCCGGTCAAGCCCTTGATGAAGGCGACCAGCCCGATGATGAACAGGATTGGTGGGTAGAAGAAGATGATGTCGTTGGCGAGGCCGATGACGAACCACACGACCGCGCCGATCATCGCCAAGAGGCCCACGGCCACGCCGCCGTGGACCACGTTCCCCTCGAAGCTGCGCCCGCTGTTCTCTTCGGCCCCGCTGCTCGACCCGCGGCGGAACTTCTTCTTCTTGGGCTTCTTCTTGGGCTTTTCTTCCTCTTCGTCCTCGTCCTCGTCGCGCGACTTGGTGCGCGCCATGCGATAGCCGGTCTTCGGCGCGTCGTCGTCGTCATCGTCGTCGTACTTCGATGTGGGCTTGCCGACGGGCCGCGCCGCGACCTTCGGCTTCGGCTCGTCCTCGACCACCTCGAACTGCGGTTCGGGTTCGGGCGGCGGCTCCGGCGCGGGCACGGTGCCGACGAGGTTGCACGCGGGGCACTTCACGCGCCGGCCGGCGAAGTCGTCGCCGACGCGCAGCGTCTTTCCGCACGGGCAGTCGAAGGTGATGGGCACGGGCGCGGTCCTACTGGTAGTTATCGGTTCCCTTGCGGAAGTTCGGCAGCCCGCCGCCCGGCCCGCCGCTCTTGCCCTTCGGCTTGCCGGTTCCCTTTCGCGGGCCAGCGCCGGAATCGTCGTCGTCGTTGCGGTCGGGTTTGGCGAGTCCGTAGGTGCTGCCGTCGTCGGAGTCGTCGTCCACAACCGGCTTGGGGGCGGGCAGTTCGCCGTGGCGGGCGGCCCCGGCGCGCGGCGGCGGGGGCGGCGGCTCCTCGACGATCTCGAACTGCGGTTCCGGTAGCGGCACGGTCAGCACCGCGGCACACGCGGGGCACTTCGCCCGCCGCCCGGCGAACTCGTCCGGCACGCGCAGCGTCTTCCCGCACGAGCAGTCGAACGCGATCGGCATGGCGCTCCCCCGGGTGTCACCCGCAGTTAAACCGAGCGCGCGAAGAATTGCAAGCTGCGTCGGAAATATGAACGCGAAGACCGGAAGAGTTCGATCCGCAGATTGCGCAGATGGACGCAGATTTCCAGAAGGCAGGAAGAGAGTTCACCACAGAGTCACAGAGAGCACAGAGCAAGGCAGAAGGCAGAGTAAGCAAAGAGAATGCAGGATTTGAACCCCAATCTTCTCTCTTCCTCTGTCTTTTGCCTTCCTCAGTGCCCTCTGTGACTCTGTGGTGAACTCTCTTCCTGCCTTCTGGAAATCTGCGTCCATCTGCGCAATCTGCGGATCGAACTCTTCCGGCTCCGGCTTACTTCTTGCCGGTCAGCTCGTCGGCCAGCGCGCCGGCGTCGTACACCTTGCGCAGCGACTCGATGATCGCCCGGCTGTCCACCGACACCGCCCGCGCGATCGTGTCGTCGTAGATGAAGTCGAGCACCAGCGACTGGATGTTGCCGTCGAAGATCAGCCCGACCACTTCGCCCTTTGTGTTGACGACCGGCGAGCCGCTGTTGCCGCCGATGATGTCCGCGGTGCAGACGAAGTTGTACGGCGTCTTCAGGTCGAGTTTGTCCTTACGCTCGACCCACCGCTTGGGCAGTTCGAACGGCCCCTTGTTGCCCTGTTCCTTCGAGCGGGCGTACAGGCCGTCCATCGTGGTGAACGCGGGCACGTCCTTGCCGTCCTCCTTGTACCCCTTCACGGTGCCGAACGCGAGCCGCAGGGTGAACGTGGCGTCCGGGTACACCTTGTCCCCGTCCATCGCGAACTTGGCCTTCGCCAGCGCGCTGTACGCCTGACGCTTCGGCTCGTCGACCTCGTTCTCGAACCGCTTGCGGACCGCGCGGCACGCGGGGTCGACCAGCGCCGCCACGTCGAGCATCGGGTCCTTGAGAACGCTGAGGTCGAGGGTGCCGCCGTTCTTGGTCGCGGTCTCGATGTTCTCGAAAACCTGCTTGCGGAACTTGGGGTCGCGCACCTTCGTGCCGCTAATCAGGTCGTAGGCGCGCTCGCGCGGCGATTTCCCGGCCAGCACCTTCTTCACGAGGTCCGAGTCCGGCCCCAGCGTGACCGCGAGGAACTGCAGCCCGTCCGCGAGCTTCAGCGTTTCGAGGTCTTCGTAGATCGGTTCGTCCGAGAACAGGCCGAACTTGAGGCTGGGCAGCCGGGCGTCGGCGAACTCGCGCAGGCGCTCCGCGTTCGGCTTCGGCAGTTCCGCGGCGGCGCGCACCAGCGTGCGGGCGATGCCGAACGACGCGCTGTTGAACCCGGCCGAGTTTTCCAGAACCGTGATGTCCTTGATGAGGTCGGTGCGGACCTTCTCGGCCTTCGCCACGGTCGCGAACGCGGCCTTGGCGTTGTTCACCATCGTCGTGGTCGCGGTGTCGGTGTCGTGCGGGCCGTTGAGGAACGCCTTCAGCCGCTCCTCGTCCTTGATCTTGCGGCCCATGAGCTTCGGGTCCATCAGCCCGGCCAGCCCGCCGATGCGGGCCTTGCGGCTGTTCTGGATGCTGAACAGTTCCTCTTCGCTCTTCTGGCTGTTGGCCTCGCTGCGCGCGCCCCACGAGCCGAGCAGCACTTCGAGCCGGTTCAGGCGGTTCAGGAGGTACGGGTAACCGGTGTCGCGCAGGTACTTGAGCTCGTCGGTGGTGTTGCCGCGGTTGGTGCGGCCGGGGTGCCCGCTGACCAGAACCAGCTCGTCGGCCTTCGCGCCGGCGGCGCTCCACTTCAGGTAGTTCTCGGTGTTCAGCGGCTTGCCGTCTTCCCAGACGCGGAAGAAGGCGACGTCGAGGTCGAACCGCGGGTACTCGAAGTTGTCCGGGTCGCCGCCGAAGAACGCGGCCTGCTTCTCCGGGGCGAACACGATGCGGATGTCGGTGTACTTCTTGAAGGTGTACAGGTGGTACTGCCCGCCGGCGTACAGCGTGACCACGTCGGCCCGCACGTTCTTGGCGGGGTCGGCCGCGCCCTTCTCAAGCTCGGCGATCTTCGCGGTGCGCAGCTTGAAGGCCTCGGCCGGCGCGGTGCCCGCGGGCACGGCCTTTTCGACCTCCGCGGTCACGTCCTTGATGGCCGTGAGCACGTTCAGTTCCAGCCCCTTGCACTTGATCTCGTCGTCGTGGTTCTTGGCGAGGAACCCGTCGCGTAGGTAGTTCTTCTCGGCGGTCGAAACCTTGTCGAGGTCGTGGGCGGCGACGTGGTGGTTGGTCATCACGAGGCCGGTGGGCGAGACGAAGCTGCCGCTGCCGCCGGAGTTGAACCGGACGCTAGAGAGGCGCACGTGGTCGAGCCACTTCTGGTCCGGCTCGAAACCGTACTTCTTGAGCTGGGCGCGGGGCGGGTTGCTGAACAACCACATGCCCTCATCGGCCGGGCTTTTCTTGGGGGTCATGAACAGTCCCAGCGCGGCGCAACCGGCCGCGACGACGAGGAACCGAATCGGGGAACGCATGGTGCGCCTCACGGCGTAAGGGACCGGCGCGCGAGTGTTGGGAGGAGGCAATCGCCGGGGCGCATCGTTATAAGGCGCACCGCGCGACGGGGCCACCCGCGGAAGAGGGTGGCCCCAACAACCCGCGGCCCGCGCACGCCGAACCGTGCCGATCTGTCCCGGCCCCCGGCTCACTTCTTCGGCTCGATCACGCCACCGTCGTGTACGATTTTGCACCCCGGCACCGCCGCGTGGAACTCTTCGAGCGCCTTCGCCGTCACCTTCGTCTTCCGGACGTCGAGGTGCTTCACCTTCGTCTTCCGGACGTCGAGGTGCTTCAGGTTTTTGCAGTCCTTGAACTGTGCCAGCCCCGCGTCGCTCACCTGCGTGTTGCTCAAGTAGAGTTGCGTCAGGTTCTTGCAGTCCTTGAAGTGGGCCAGACCCGCGTCGCTCACCTGCGTGCCGTTCAGGCCGAGTTGCGTCAGGTTCTTGCAGTCCTTGAAGTGGGCCAGACCCGCGTCGCTCACCTGCGTTCCGAGCAGGTTGAGGTGCGTCAGGTTCTTGCAGTCCTTGAAGTGGGCCAGACCCGCGTCGCTCACCTGCGTTCCGAGCAGGTTGAGGTGCGTCAGGTTTTTGCAGTCCTTGAAGTGGGCCAGACCCGCGTCGCTCACCTGCGTGTTGCTCAAGTAGAGGTGCGTCAGGTTCTTGCAGTCCTTGAAGTGGGCCAGACCCGCGTCGCTCACCTGCGTGCCGTTCAGGGTGAGTTGCGTCAGGTTTTTGCATTCTTTGAAGTGGGCCAGACCCGCGTCGCTCACCTGCGTGTTGCCGTGCAGATTGAGTAACGACAAGAAGAACTTGTCTTTCGGTAACTCGCCCACGGCTTTGATGTTGCGGTTTCCGCCGTTGACGGACACAACGCCGCCGATGGAGATGGCGTATTCGGCCGCTTTGCGATCGACATCAACGGCTTCGATCACGCCGCCGTCGTGCTCAATCTTGCACCCCGGCACCGCCGCGTGGAACTCTTCGAGCGCCTTCGCCGTCACCTTCGTCTTCCGGACGTCGAGGTACGTCAGGTTCTTGCAGTCTTTGAAGTGAGCCAGACCCGCGTCGCTCACCTGCGTGTTGCTCAAGTAGAGGAGCGTCAGGTTCTTGCAGTCCTTGAAATGGGCCAGACCCGCGTCGGTCAACTCCTTGTTCGCATCGAGATTCACGACCGTGAGCTGGAACGCCTCCTTTGGCAACTCCTTCACGTCACGCACGTCTCGCTCGCCACCATTGATGCGGATGATGCCGCCGATGGAGAGGACATATTCCGCCGCCCGGCGGTCGGGGTCGGACTTACTGATCCGCAGGTAGGGAATCCTGTCTATCTCCTCCTCGCATATGGGAAGGGTAGGTCGGACCCGTCCCACAGACTCCGGAGGAGGTCCGGGTCG